>Ga0137308_101234_pt1 | contig 27534 bp, 20 predicted proteins | sample Inofrocosms_June_FD_97181 | JGI IMG/M metagenome (GOLD analysis project Ga0137308, IMG submission 97181) | Mouse cecal microbial communities from Vienna, Austria - N-Acetylneuraminic and N-Acetylglucosamine D2O microcosms_June | ecosystem: Host-associated > Mammals > Digestive system > Large...
CAGGCGGCCAACACAGTTCTTTCTCTCTTCGTATGCGGTGGTATTGCCTTGGTCGCAATACTGATGCCATTGTCGAGAAATATTCTGCTGTTGCTGGGACTCACCGAAGGTATGGCGGAAAGCGGTCTGGGTTATTTCAGAATACAGCTTTTGTCCATCGGCGTTTCAATGTTTAACACGGTATTTCTCGGACTTGAAAAAGCAAGGGGAGCTACGGTAAACATACTTTTCGTCAATATAATGTCCATGTCGTTGAAGCTTTTGTTTACGGTGATTTTTGTTACAATACTTAATATGGGGACAAATATGGTGGCGATGTCCACGTTGCTGGCGGATATATCCGTAACCTGCTACGCTATGGCCATGCTCGTAAGAAAACGCTACCTTTTCCGGTATTCTTTAAAGAATACCCGCTTTAAAAGAGATTTTATCGGGCCGCTGTGTTCATTGTCGGTGCCTGTGTTTTTAGGCAAGTTTGTCTTTTCCATGGGTAAAGTTATAGTTAATTCCTTAGCCATCGGCTACGGAGAGGACGCTCCCGGCGCTCTGGGAGTATCCAATCAGATAAGCGGCAGCGTTACCAGCATTTCAAACTGCACCGAGGATTCGGAATCCTCAATAGAAAGCTACAATCTCAGTGCGGGATACTACGGAAGAATGATAAAAATATTTTTCTGCACACTTATCATAAACCTTTTGATTTCCACTGTAGGATTTATAATACTTACGATATTCAAAAGCGATATTTCCTTTTATTTTGCCGACGGAAACACCGAAAAGGCGGCTCTTATCGAAAAAATATTCGGTTATGAAAGAATAGGCATAATTGCTCTCGGCATAAACGCGGCGGTAAACGGCCTAATTTACGGAATAGGGTATACAAAGCTTTCCATGGTCTGCAACCTGTCAAGGCTTTTCGTATTCAGAATACCTTCGATGCTGATTATGATAAACTGTTTTCCCGAAATGGGAGCGGAAAGCCTGGGTATAGCAATGCTGATCTCCAATCTGGGCATAGGGCTTATGTCGGCGGTTATAGGTACAGTCTGTCTTATCAGAATAAAACAGCACCGCACCAAAGACAATGTTAAATTTCAATAGGAAGGATCGAACACAGAAATGAAAGAACTGAACAGAACCAATTTTAAAACAGGCGAAAGACCCATAAAAATTATGCAGTTTGGAGAAGGTAATTTTTTAAGAGCCTTTGTGGATTGGATCATACAAAATCTTAACGACAGCGGCGTGATAAGCTCCGATGTGGCGGTGGTACAGCCAATGCGCATGGGAAGAGTAAAAGAGCTTGAAGAGCAGGACGGCCTGTACACCGTTTGCCTCGAAGGCATAGACAAAGGCGAAAAGGTACAGAATAAAAGAGTTATCGACGTTCTCCGGGATTTTATAAATCCGTTTGAGCAGTACGACAAGTATCTGTCCTATGCCAAAAGCGAGGATCTGGAAATAATAGTTTCCAATACCACCGAGGCGGGAATAGCTTTGGATCCTTCCGATACCGACTTTGCCGTGTGCCCCAAAAGCTTTCCGGGAAAGCTTCTGGCTCTGTTAAAGGCGAGATACGAGCATTTTAACGGCGATATGAGCAAGGGTCTGGCGATAATACCCTGCGAGCTTATCGACCATAACGGAGACGAGTTAAAAAGGGTGCTTAAGGAGCTGGCGGAAATAAACAAGATGGACGGCGGGTTTATAAGTTGGCTTACCGAAGCCAATCACTTTACATCAACCCTCGTGGACAGAATCGTTCCCGGTTATCCCCGCGATACGGCACAGAAAATTTGTGAGGAAACGGGCTATAACGACAATAACATAGTTAAGGGCGAGATATTCCACCTTTGGGTGCTTCAAAATGAACCCTTTGTACAGGAAAGACTCCCAGCCGACAAGTCGGGCCTTAACGTGATCTTTGCCGACGATATTACACCCTACAAACAGCGCAAGGTGAAAATTCTCAACGGCTCCCATACCTCAATGGTTCCCGTGGCCTACCTTTGCGGAATCGACACCGTAAGGGAAGCGGTAACGGACGAGGATGTGGGAATATTTGTTCGGGGACTTGTAAACAATGAAATAAAGCCCACCATAAATTTGCCCAAGGAGGAAATGGACGCGTTCGCAGGCAGTGTCATAGAACGTTTCATGAATCCGTTCATACGTCATGAGCTTATGTCCATCGCCCTGAATTCCACCACCAAGTTTAAAACACGCCTTCTTCCAACTTACAATGATTACCGTGAAAAATTCGGAAAGTCGCCGAAAAGGATCCTATTTTCTTTGGCCTCCCTTATTGTTTTTTACCGCGGTAAAAGAGGAGAGGAGCAGATCGCTCTGAATGATTCCCAAGAATATCTTGATTTCTGGAAGGAAGTATGGACGCTTGGTGATTTTACCGGGATAGCGCAGAAGGTGCTTTCCCGAAGCGATATCTGGGAACAGGATCTGTCGGCTGACGATGATAATGTCGGCGTTGTGGGAGAATATATCGAAAGCATTGTAATAGACGGAGAAAGAAACGCTTTAAGGAAGTTTCTCGCCGAAAATAACGTTATAAGCAAATAAGCTTTGTTTTTCGCCGACATGATTTGAAAAGGAATAATTGCTATGAAAAAAACTATCGTAATTTCCCCCGAAGATTCGGTGGCAGTGGCTTTGGTTTCCCTCGAAAAAGGCGAGAAGGCGGAAGGCGTGGTGCTGTCCGAAAATATTGAAAAGGGGCATAAATTCGCCTTAAGGGATATTAAGAATGGCGAGCAAATAATAAAGTACGGGGAAGTAATAGGAAAAGCTACCTCCGACATAAAAGCGGGCGAGCATATCCATAGCCACAATATGTCCACCAATCTTTCCGGTACGCTCGAATATACCTACAACAAAATATCCCCAAAGGATTTAGGCGCACGCAAATCCCGCAGAGTCAGCGTATACAGGCGCAAAAGCGGAGAAGTGGGAATCAGAAACGAGCTTTGGATAATCCCCACCGTGGGCTGCGTAAATTCTCAGGCGAAGCTTATCGTTTCCGAATTTCTGAAGAAGTACCCCGACCACGAGGGCGTGGACGGAGTTTTTGCTTATACTCATCCATACGGCTGCTCCCAGATAGGCGAAGACCACAACCGCACCCGTATGATACTTCAGAGAATGGTAAAGCACCCCAACTGCGGCGGCGTACTGGTATTGGGCTTAGGCTGTGAAAACAACCGAATGGACGTATTTAAGGAAACCTTGGGAGATTATGACCAAGACCGCACCCGCTTTCTGATCGCGCAGGAGGTGGAGGACGAGGTAGAGGAGGGTGTAAGGCTGCTTGAAGAGCTGTACGGCAGCGCGAAAAACGACGTTCGCGCAGAGGAGGACATTGCCTGCCTTAAAATCGGTCTGAAGTGCGGCGGCTCCGACGGGCTTTCGGGAATTACCGCCAACCCTCTTGTGGGAAGATTATCCGACTATATGGCCGCCATAGGCGGTACGACGGTACTGACCGAGGTGCCCGAAATGTTCGGAGCGGAACAGCTTCTTATGGACAGAGCCAAAGACGAGAAAATCTTCAATAAAATAGTAAAATTGGTGAACGGCTTTAAGGAGTACTATCAGAAACACGATCAGCCCGTTTACGAAAACCCTTCTCCGGGAAACAAGGCAGGGGGAATCACCACCTTGGAGGATAAATCCTTGGGCTGCACCCAAAAATCCGGTTCGGGAGAGGTATGCGACGTTCTTTTTGACGGCGACGCTCTGTCCGCTCACGGACTCAATCTGCTGAACGGTCCCGGAAACGATATGGTGGCGGTGACGAATCTGGCAAGCGCGGGCTGTCACATGGTTTTGTTCACCACCGGACGAGGCACTCCCTTCGGCGGTTTTGTCCCCACGATAAAAATTTCCACCAACTCCGATCTTGCCAAAAGAAAATCTAACTGGATAGATTTTGACGCAGGGGGAATCGCCGTTGGGGAAAGCTTTGAGGATAAGCTGGAGCAGCTTGTGGATTTGATAGCCGAAACTGCCGACGGAAAACAGACGGTTAATGAAAGATATAATTCAAGGGATATCGCTATATTCAAGACGGGGGTTACGTTGTAAAAGACTAAGAACATGTCCCAATAGGACTGGCGCACGTCTTTTCAGCGAAATTTCCCGCACTCTTCGTCAGAAAAGTTTGAAATACATCAAGTATTCCTGCGCTTTTCTTCCTTGATTGCGAAAAATTTCACTCGAAAATCCGCACACCACTCCTATTGGAACAAATTCTAAGAAAGGACTGATACCAATGAAAAACTTTATGGACAAGGATTTTGTGCTGAAAAACCAAACGGCGCAAACTCTCTACGACAATTACGCAAAGGATATGCCTATCTTTGATTTTCACTGTCACCTGAACATCGAAGAAATCTACAATGACAAAAAATTCGGCTCCATCACCGAAGCATGGCTTGGGGGCGATCATTACAAATGGCGCTTAATGCGAGAAATGGGCGTTGACGAAAGTTATATAACAGGGGATAAGGGAGATTATGAAAAATTCCTGAAATACGCCGAAGTAATGCCCTACGCCATCGGAAATCCCATCTATCATTGGACTCATCTTGAGCTTCGCCGTTTCTTCGGCATTGAGGAAATTCTTTCCCCAAAAACCGCCGAATCAATTTACAATAAGGCAAATGAAAAGCTTAAGACCCTCACAGCCCGCACCCTTATAAAAATAGGCAATGTAAAGAAGCTGTTCACCACCGACGATCCTATTGACGATCTGCACTTCCACAAGCTGCTTAAAGAGGACAAGAGCTTTGACGTTGAAGTTGCTCCGGCTTTCAGACCCGACAAGGCGATAAACATCGAGCTGCCCACATTTGTGCCTTACATAGCCAAATTGGCCGATGCGGCCGACGTAAAGATAGACGGAATAGACGGTCTTTGCGAAGCCCTGACTAAGAGAATCGAATATTTTGACAGCGTGGGCTGCGTATGCTCCGACCATGCTCTTGACGTTGTGATGTATATGCCCGCCGAAAAGGAACAGGTTGACAAGATACTTAAAAAAGCGCTGGCAGGAGACGATCTCACCAAAAACGAGATAGAACAGTACAAGGGGTATATTTTGGTGCACTTAGGCAGGCAGTATGCGCGGCTCCGGTGGGTACAGCAGTATCACATAGGCGCACTTCGCAATAATTCCTCCCGCTATATGAGACTTTTAGGTCCCGACACGGGCTTTGATTCGATAGAGGATCAGACCTTTGCGAAAAAGCTTTCCATGCTTTTAGACACCTTGGACAGTACCGACGAGCTGCCCAAAACCATTCTTTACTGTCTCAACCCACGCGATAACGAGGTTCTCGCCGCTATCATCAACTGCTTCCAACAAGGCGGCACGGTAGGCAAAATGCAGTTCGGCTCCGCCTGGTGGTTCAACGATCAGAAGGACGGAATGGAAAGACAGCTTATGGCTTTGTCACAGGTGGGGCTGCTCAGTAAATTTGTGGGCATGCTTACCGACAGCCGCAGCTTCCTTTCCTATACGAGACATGAGTATTTCAGGCGTATTCTCTGCAATATGTTAGGTACTCTGATTGAGGAAGGCGAGTATCCCAACGAGGTTGAATTTGTTGGTGAAATCGTGAAGGATATCTGCTATAATAACGCGGTAAGGTATTTCAGCAAATAAAATCTTTAAAGTTTCTCTTGCTTATTTGCGTAGATGGCATTGAAAGATAATTTTGCAGAATATATAAGCAAATATCGGGAATCGATGAACAGAGTTGATTCCCGATATTTTTTTATTATAAAGCTATAACTTGTTTAATACTAAATTCCCATAAATAGTAGACAAGATTTCACATCTGCGGTAATACTAATTCCCGATCAAAGTATAGACAAATTTTGTTGTAGATCGGGAATTAGTATTAATGTGAACAGGCTCCGGTTTTTTCTAAAAGCAAATCTGAGGCAACTCGGTTTAGGGTGCCTCCGGATTTTGGGGGGGATCAGCCTCTTTGATTTATATAAACAATATCAGTCAGAAAACAATTAAAAACAAAGCGGACAAAGCCGCTGTCCCGCCCGTTTTTATAACATCAGTTCTCTCGATAATCTTGCCACCGGAAGCCCCATAACATTGTAATAATCACCGTTTATCCTTTTTATAATCAGTGCGCCCTTTCCTTGAATCCCGTAAGCGCCCGCCTTATCCATAGGCTCCCCCGTCTCGATATACTCTTTTATTTCTTTTTCAGAAAGAGTATAGAACTCCACCCGCGTTTCTTCCGCAAAGGCCTTTAATGTCTTCCCACCCCTTGCCACAGCCACTGCCGTAATCACGTCATGCGTTTTACCTGAAAGCATAGACAGCATACGCCTTGCATCGTCGGTATCCTTTGGCTTGCCCAAAGGCGTTTCGCCGCAGAACACAGTTGTATCCGCCCCTATAACCGTTTTATCGGGGTACTTCTTCGATACCGACTCGGCCTTTTGCCTTGCCAAAGCCTTTACCGCTTCTTCCGGGGAAAGAGCAGAGTCAAAATGTTCTTCACAGTCGGCTGGAATAACCGAAAAATCCTCTGTTATAAGCTTAAGGAGTTCAAGCCGTCTCGGTGAACCGCTGGCTAAGACAAGCTCCATTATACGTTCATTCCTTTCGGTTTATAATTCGCTTTTATCATACTTTAGATTATAATTTTCAATACAGCTTCTGACAACCTCAACAGCCGCTTTTTGTCCCATTACCTCGTTTACCGCGGTGTGCTTGTTTTCAAGCTGTTTGTATACGGTAAAGAAATGCTGCATTTCCTGAAAAATATGCTGAGGCAAAGCCTCAATACTGCGGTAAGAGTTAAAAGTAGGATCCTCAAAGGGAATGGCTATGATCTTTTCATCGTTTTTTCCGTTGTCAACCATAGTTATTACCCCTATGGGATAGCACCTGACAAGCACCATAGGCTGTATAGGCTCGTTGCACAAAACAAGTACGTCCAGAGGATCTCCGTCGTCGGCAAGAGTCTTGGGGATAAAGCCGTAATTGGCGGGATAATGAGTTGAAGTGTACAAAATTCTGTCAAGCATAAGTATGCCGCTTTCCTTGTCCAATTCATACTTGTTCCTGCTGCCTTTGGATATTTCGATTATTGAAAGAAAATCCTGAGGGGTAATGCGATCGGGGTTAATGTCATGCCATACGTTCATTCTTTGACTGTCCTTTCTTATGGGCTTCCTTAGGGAAAAGCTCTAAAAAACATTATACTACAAGGAGCGGGATATGTCAATTAAAATATTTTGCTACTTTATCATATCCGCCATCTCATAAAATTGGTAATAAATTCCTTTCTTTTCCATGAGCTGATTGTGATTTCCCTCTTCCTCAATACCCCTGTCGGTCAGAACCAATATCCTGTCGGAATTTTTTATACTTGACAATCTGTGTGCAATCGTCAGCGTAGTGCGGCCCTCCGATAAGCGCGAAAGAGAACGCGCGACGGCAAACTCGCTTTCATTATCCAACGCCGAAGTAGCCTCGTCCAGAATTATAATCGGCGGATCTTTTAAAAAAACCCTCGCGATACTGATTCTCTGTTTTTGTCCTCCCGAAAGCTTAACTCCTCTTTCTCCCACATATGTATTATATCCATCCTTAAGAGCGGTGATAAACTCGTGAGCTCCCGCCCGCTTTGCCGCTTCCACAACCTCTTCTTCGGAAGCATCGGGCCTGCCGTAAATTATGTTTTCGTAAATCGTCCCCGAAAACAGATACACATCCTGCTGCACAATTCCTATACAGCTTCTGAGACTTTTCAGTGTAAATCGCTTTATATCCTCTCCGTCCAAGGTAATACGGCCGCCGGTCACATCGTAAAATCGCGGAATAAGGTTGCATAACGTGGTTTTTCCGCCGCCCGACGGCCCGACTATAGCCACCTTTTCTCCGTAATTTATCTTTAGATTCAGTCCCTTGAACACCCTGTTATGATCGTCGGGATACTCAAAGCTTACGTTTTCAAAAACAATGCTCCCTTTAGGGTTGTTAAGTTCTTCCGCGCCAGGCTCGTCGAATATCTCTACATCAGCGTCCACTATTTCAAGAAAACGCTCAATACCCGTCATTCCGTTCTGAAACTGTTCCGCAAATTCGATAATGCGACGAATGGTGGAAATGAGTGTGGTAACGTAAAGCATATACGCCACCAGATCTCCGGGCGCGATAATGCTCTTTATCATAAATATTCCGCCCACCGTCAGCACCAGAACATACATCAGCCCGTCAAATACCTTTACCGAGGTATGAAACAGCGCCATATACCTGTAAGATTCTTTTTTTATGTCAAGAAATTTTCTGTTGTCCGTCTCAAATTTTTCCTTTTCTATTTCTTCGTTGGTAAACGCCTTTACCACCTTATGACCCAAAAGGCTGTCCTCTACGCGGGCGTTCAGCTCTCCTATCTGATGCCGGCGCTTTCTGAACGCGCCGCGCATCTTGAAATTAAGTTTCATACAAACTATCGTCATTACGGGAACGCAGAGAAAAATAAGCAGCGTCAGCAAAATGTTGATCTGAGCCAGAACTATAAAAGAAATCACCGTTTTTATCGCGGCAATAAAAAATTCTTCGGGACAGTGATGAGCAAATTCCGTTACGTCAAACAGATCGCTTGAAATACGCCCCATTATCTGTCCCACCTTTGTATTGTTGTAATACGTATCCGAAAGCTTCTGTAAATGGTCGTAAGCGTCTCTTCGCATATCAGTCTCGATTTTTGCACCCATAACGTGCCCCATATCCGCCATATAGTAACCGGCAATGCAGTCTATTACCCTCAACCCCAGATAGAGCAGCCCCAGCATTACTATCGTGTTAACCGACAGCGCCGCCAGATCGCGAAGCCCTTCATTTGTTATATACCGCATAATAAGCGGCAATACCAGTTCACATACCGTAGTAAGCGAAGCACAGAAAAGATCCAAGCACAGCGTTTTTCTGTATTTTTTAAAATAAGGGGCAAATCTTCGGAAAAGCTCTCTTGAGGTGTACCCTTTTTGCTCCATATGTGTATTTTCCTTTCTGTTTTTTGTCAAAAATTCGATTTCCCCCGTCTTTATGACAGGGGAGATTGAATTTATCTATTATTCTTTTACGCAGTAGCGACCGCCGGGTTTTGATTCGATCAATCCCTCCATCTCCATATCTATAAGATAAAGGGAAACATCCTCCGGCGAAATATCACAGCCGTCGGTTATTTCTTCAAGCTGCTTTGTTCCGTTTTCATGCAGAAAATCGAATATCGTTTTTATCTCCGGCTCCCGTGAAGCAAATTCAAATCTCTCAGCGGTTTTTTCGCCGGAATGATTACTGTCGGATTGAGTCTTGACGGGGTTGCTTTCACGAAATACAAAGGGCTTGTCATATGATATTCTGAATTTTTTGTTGAGTTCCTCAAGCTGATCCGTAAAATCGTTGAAATAGTAATTTACCACGTCAAGGTAATTGAAAAGAGGTATCGCGCCGTCGCGGAGAAGTCCTACAACACCGCAGTAATTGGCCGAAAACAAGTCGGCGGGAGGTATGCAGAACAAATCGCGTCCCTGATTTATGGCGTGATTGGCGGTGATAAGAGCGCCGCTTTTCATTCCCGCCTGAAATATCACGGTACCTACACCCAAGCCCGATATTATCCTGTTTCTTGCACAGAAATAACTGCGTGACGGACGCTCCGTGGGGAGAAGCTCGCTTATGCAGGCGCCGCCCAAACGATACATTTCCTCTCTGAAAGCCATCGTTCCGCGGGGATAATCCACCGTTAAGCCGCAGGCAAGAACGCCTACTGTCTTTCCGCCCACGTCAACTGCCGCTTTGTGTATCGTATGATCCACTCCGAAGGCCATTCCGCTTATCATTACCACGCCTAACCTTGCCAGATCGGAGGAGGTACGTCTGGTCACCTTGGCCGTATATTGGGTCATGTCCCTCGAACCTACCGCAGAAATACAAATATCGCTGTTAAGGCAGGAAATATCGCCCTTATAAAACAGTATTACTGGAGGATTGTAAATATTAAGAAGGTTTTTCGGATAAGCTTCGTCGGAAAGAGAAACGATGCTTATACCGTTTTGTCGGCAAAGCTCAAGTATCTTCTGAGAATTATCAAGAGAAGCGCCGTTGACGCGTCTCATCTCGGCGGGCGAAAGAAACTTTTTTCCGTCGCCGCCGTACACAGCTTCGTACACCGCCTTAGGAGAGCCGTAACGCCGGATCAGTTCACGGGACTTCGGGTTTGCGGCTCCCATAAGCTGCTGCAGCCACAGATAATATTCAATCATATACTTTTTCTCCTTATAATTTTTTATTGTCCTCCTGCCTTATCTGGACGCGGCGAATCTTTCCGCTTATCGTTTTGGGAAGCTCGTCCACAAATTCAACAATACGCGGATACTTATATGGCGCGGTATTTTTCTTTACATGAGTCTGAAGCTCCTTTTTAAGCTCCTCGCTGGCGGCATATCCCTTCGCCAGCACCACAGTAGCCTTTACCACCTGACCTCTCACCGGATCGGGAGCGGCGGTTATAGCGCATTCCAATACCGCCGGGTGGGTTATAAGCACGCTTTCGATCTCAAACGGACCTATACGGTAGCCGCTGGACTTGATAACGTCGTCGTTGCGTCCCACGTACCAGAAATAACCGTCTTCATCCTTCCATGCGGTGTCGCCGGTATGGTATACCCCGTTGCTCCACGCTTCGTCGGTAAGCTCGCTGTTTTTATAATAACAGCAGAACAAACCGTCTTTTCCACGCTCCGCCCTTACAACTATTTCGCCCACCTCGCCCGCGGGAAGCGAATTATCGTTTTCATCGACTATGTCCACATTGTAAAGAGGCGTGGGTTTGCCCATGGATCCCGGACGGGGAGTCATTCCCTTAAGGTTGGCAAGCAGCGCGGTGGATTCTGTCTGACCGAACGCCTCCATAAGCTTTAAACCGGTATATTCCAGCCATTTGTTGAACACTTCGGGATTCAGAGCCTCTCCAGCTATGGTGGAATACTTAAGGCTGCTCAGATCGTAATCCTGAAGCCCTTCTTTTATAAAAAACCGGAACATTGTGGGAGGAGCACAGAAAGACGTAATCTTATAATCCTGCATTATCTTAAGCATATCGGCGGGCACAAACTTGTCAAAATCGTATACCATGACGCAGCTTCCCAGGGACATCTGTCCGTAAAGCTTGCCCCATGCCGCTTTGCCCCAGCCGGTGTCGGAAATGGTAAGGTGAAGCCCGTCGGGATCCACATTCTGCCAGTACTTTGCGGTCTGGATATGGCAAACGGCATATTTGTGGTTGTGTACCACCATTTTCGGATAACCGGTGGTGCCGCTTGTGAAGTAAAGCAGCATAAGATCGCCGCAGTTTGTATCCACACGCTCCATTGTATCCGGCTGCTTTTTTATTTCCTCGTCAAAGTCAACCCATTCGCCGTCGGCTCCGCCGCGGCAGATAAACTTGGCTTTAAGATCCCAGCTTATTTCCTTCTGAGCCTGATCAACATATTCCTTGACCTCCGGATTGTCATATGTGCACACTATGGATTTTACGTCCGCCTGTTCAAAACGGTAGGTAAAATCGTGGGTGGTAAGAAGGTGGGTAGCGGGAATCGCTATGGCTCCGAGCTTTATAAGACCGATTACGGCGTACCAGAACTGATAGTTTCTTTTGAGTACCAACATTACCGTATCGCCCTTTTTAACGCCTTTGGAAGCGAAAAGATTTGCCGCCTGAGTGGAAAGTCTCGATATCTCACCGTAGGTAAATTCCTTCTTTTCTCCCCGGACATTTGTCCATTTTAACGCGGGACGAGTCGGTTCAAGCTCGGCAAATTTGTCTATAATATCATAACCGAAATTGTAATTTTCGGGGCAGTTTACCTCGAATTTATTGAGTACACCGTTTTCGTCAAAACCTTCCCTGACGAATTTTTTGTAATAATCCAGCACCTGTTCCATTTTTTCTTGTCCCTTCCTCAATGTCGTTTTTATCTAGTTTGTTCCGTTATTTTTATATTTTATATATTTATGCTTAAATAAGTATAGCGAGGAATTTACAGTCCTTTCCTCCGTAAGCCACCATTCCGTGAGGATTCTTGCTGTTGTAATAAACACAGTCGCCCTCGTTCAGTATTTCCTCATGGCCGTTTATTATAATCTTGAGCTGCCCCGACAGGATATAGTCCATTTCCTGTCCGTCATGTACCGAAAGATGGATAGGTTTGTTTTGCTCTTCCTCGGAATATGGGGCTTCCACCACAAACGGCTCTATTTTCTTGTTTTTAAAAAGATAGGCGATATGCTGATAGGTAAAACCTATTCGCCTTTCTATGGGCAGACCGCTGTCCTTTCGTACCACCGAATAGGTTCGCAGCTTAGGCTCCTCACCCGTAAGCAGCTCTATCATCTCTACGCCCAAGGCTTCGGCGCAAGCGTTAAGAAAAGATAATGAGAAGTCTTTTTCACCGTTTTCAAAGCTCATGTATTCATCACTTGTAGTATTTGTCTTTTCGGCCATAAAGTCAATGTCTATATCAAGATATTCCCTTGTAGACTTAAGCCTTGAGGATACCTCTTTAATATTGTAATTCATCGTTTTGTTCCTTTCTAATATTCTTTGCAAATAAAATTTCCCTCTTTCCGCAGTCTGAGGTTATTATATCATAAAAAGAGCGACCACAGGGAGCGATACCTCTTGAGTGATAAAATGTTCTCAGACATAAAGATAATTACTACCTCTTTCCGCAGTCTGAGGTTATTATATCATAAAAAGAGCGACCATAGGGAGCGATACCTCTTGATTGATAAAATGTTCTCAGACATGAAGATAATTACTTCCTCTTTCCGCAGTCTGAGGTTATTATATCATATTTTATTGGCAATTTCAACCGTTTAAAATCAAAAAACGCTAGAAAGCGCGATTATACGCTATGTTTTTCGCATACGTCTTTTAAACGGCATGATTCGCAAAGCGGCTTTCGCGCACCGCACACAAGCCTTCCGTGCCATACAAGCCTATGGCATAATCCGAGACCCTCTTCGGGCTTTACAATTTCTCTCAGCATCTTTTCCACCTTTACCGCGTCTTTTCCTTCCGCAAGACCTATGCGGTTTGTAAGCCGTATGACATGAGTGTCGCATACAAACGCGGGCTTTCCGTAAAGCTCGCCCGCTATAAGATTGGCGGTTTTTCTTCCCACTCCCGCAAGGCGGGTAAGCTCCTCTACCGTATCCGGAACAGTATCGCCATACTGCGTATGAAGCTGACGGCACATTTCAACTATGTCTTTCGACTTGGTTTTAAACAGTCCGCAGGAGCGTATGTATTCGGCCACCTCTTCTTCGTCGGCTTCGGCAAAATCTTTGATTTCCGGAAAGCGTTCAAACAGCGCCGGAGTTACCTTATTGACTCTTACGTCGGTGCACTGGGCGGAAAGTCGGGTGGCTATCAGAAGCTCATGCGGCTTTTCAAAGGTTAAAGCGCACTTTACTTCAGGGTATTCTACATTTAAAAGTTCGATAACCTTCTCGGCGAGAAGCTTTTTATTATTTTTCATAAACGTGCCTCTTTTTATCTATATTAAAGCGCGGCTAATACCAATTCCGCAACTTGATTAAAGATTGGTATTAAACAAGCTGCCGGATACTATGAATTTTTACTCAAAAGGATACCTGACTCCCCACTTTTCTCTCAGCGCGTCCATTATCCTTAACATTTTCACGGTTTCTTTATGGGGCATTTCCTCGGTCTGTGCAGCTCCGCACTCTATGGCCTTTACCGCCGCTTCCAGCTCATATTCAAAACCGGTAATCTGCGGCGGCCTTTCCGTTACTTCTCTTTTTCCGCCTGCGCAAACGGTTATCTTTTCAATATCTATTATAAAATCCGCCTCGATCCGCCCTTTGGTGCCGTAAATCACGCCCCTCGAATCCATTTCCGACACCATACTGCTGCCCAGCACCGCCATTTTTCCGCTATTATAAGTCAGTACAAAAGCGTTCTGAAGGTCCACTCCTTTTTCGCTGATCTCCGCATTGGTATCAATTCTTTCCACCGGCTCGTTTATCGCCATGGAAGCAAAGTTCAGCGGATAAATTCCAACATCCAAAAGCGCACCTCCCGCAAGATCCGGCTCGGTAAGGCGCTTCACGTTTGTCATCTCGCCTCCTGTAAAGGCGGTGACCTGCGTTACTTCTCCAATGGCTCCGCTGTTCAGTATTTCGTTAAGAATTTTTTGAATCGGCTGGAATCTTGACCACATAGCTTCTCCCGCAAAAAGCCCCTTTTCCTCAGCTAAGGCGAATACTTTTTCAGCCTGCTCCGCGTTAACCGCCAAGGGTTTTTCCACCAGAACATGTTTCCCGTGATTAAGGCACATCGTTGCGTTTTCGGCGTGAAAAGCGTGAGGCGTCGCAATATACACAAGATCCACATTTCCGTCGGCCGCCATTTCTTCGTAGCTTCCGTAAGCCTTTTCGGCGCCGAATTCCTCGGAAAAGGCTTTTGCTTTTTCGGCAGACCGGCTTGCAGCGGCGTAAAGAACGGCATATTCAGCATTGTTTACCGTAGCCGCCATTTTTTTCGCGATTCCGCCTAATCCCAATATTGCAACGTTTATTTTTGCTTTCATTTTACGACCGTTCCTTTCTTTTATCTGTGCCTTCCGCCTCCGCCATGTCTTCCGCCGCTTCCGGATCTGTGAGTAGAGCTGCGTCCTCCTCCCCCTCCGCCGGAACTGCCGGAGCTTCTGGGCGAATAAATTCTGTTGGTAAAGTTACCTAAAAATACGTCCTCAAACCTTTTATAAGAAAGCGTATTCTTATTGATGTAAAAAGCGCCCGAAGGCTTTTCCAGCCTATACTTTTTAAGATTGTTAAAGAAAATTATTATCCCCACTATCAATGCAATAATTCCCATTACAAGCATTCCGGCAAAAAAATCCACCGCGTCCACCTCCGCGCCCATTACGTCAGTCTGGTGGTTCGCCTTGCCCATGTCATAGTAATATTCGGCGGTATCAAGAAAATCCATTGCCGCCTCCGCAAAATTTCGTGAAATTATATTGTCATACGCGGAGTCCAAAAGCCGCTCTATTCTGTAATCACTGTAATAGTTTATACAGGCTCCGCTGGTGGAGATATAATCGTATTCCGTATCGTTGTTTATCAGAAACAGTATTCCGTCGGTATTTATTCCGCAAAGTCCGTCATACATATCGTCGGCATATGTCACTGTGTGTTCATCGGTTTTCGGCTCTCCTATATCGTCGCAAACGCAGATAATAATATTGAAGCCGCTTTTTTCGGCAAAGCGCTCGGCTTTTTCCGTTACGGTCTCCGCGTCTTTATCGCTTATCCACTTGCTTTCGTCGATAATGTACACCTTCGGGTCGGTTTCGGCGCATACGCTTACTGCAAAAACAAGCGCAAAAATTGCTCCTAAAAGAAAAAACGTCAGATATTTATATTTTTTCATTTTAATTTTAATTTCCTTTTCTCTTTTTCCCACAATCAGCATACGGCCATCAGAAACGATATTGCTGCCGCGATAATCAGAGGAATACCAAAACTGAACAAAGTCAATTTAAGCTTGTTTACGGGAAGCATACCGCCGTATTTTCCGGTTTGTCCGTTCATAGCGTAATAGTACATTTTTCCTTTATGATTATAGGATAAAAACCACATTGGAAGCATTACGTATTTCCAGCGTATACCCCTGAGAGCGTATTTTTCATTGGTATACGCAACGCGGGAATAACCCTTCACGGAGCTTCTGAACTCATCTTTGGCGGCGTCGATCATTCTTTTTTGCACTCGTTCGTATACCATGTCCTTTGAAACGTCGTATTTTTCCGCACAATGCCCCGAAAGATAAGGCATTTCAAATTTCACCAGATCCGAATAATTAAACGGTTCGATGCTTTCCATCAGCGCGTCGTCCGCTTTTGAGGAGCCATCGGCGGGGACGCCGTCAATATTTATTTTTCCCGCTCTTATCACCGAATACTTGCTTTCGGTTTTGTATATGTAATCTCCCCTTCTCACAGAACCCATGCTCTTATATCCGTCGGCGGTAATGTTTCCTTCCACCACGCCGTCCGCCAGCCAGAACGGAACATACAGTCCCTTTATTTTTTCCAACGTTTTTTGGCTTCTGAAATCCTTTTGCAGAAACATTCTGTGTTTTTTCGTCCATTGGTCAAAGTCAGCCAAAGCCCGTTCCTTAGTTATCTTAAAGGGAATAATCATATCCGGGCAAAATTCGCCGCTCAGTCTTCCCGAAAGTACAACGGGACTGTGACAATAATGACAAAAAGCGGAAGCGGAAAGCTCCGAATCGGTTATTACCTCAGCGCCGCAGGTAGGACAGACATAGAGATTGTTGTCCTTTGCGAATATTTTCTCGTTATTTTCGTCTCTGTCGTGTTCCTGTACCGCTTCGGCTTCGGGTTCTTCAAGGTCTTGCATGAGGATTTCCATAGCCTTTGCGGTCATTGCTTCGATTTCGTCTTTGTCGAAACGGCCTCTGCAATAATCGCAGTTAAAGCTTTGGGTTACAGTGTCAAACGCAAGAGGGGCGTTACAGTTCGGACACTTGTAGGCTATTGATTGATCGGGCATTTCGGGTTCCTCATTTCGGGTTTTATTTATATGATATTATTATTTTACATTATGACAAGCGGCTTGTCAAGGGCTGTTTTTAATACTATTTGAAAATCATAATATAAAAAACGGACAAGTTCTAAGGCACCACCGCACGCTAAGCCGTCAGGCAGACACTGCGCGGTGGTGCCCTAAGTGTTTCGTTAAAAAACGCCGTACCGCACCAGATTCTTTACGCGTTAAGCGAAATCTTAAGAGAGACTCTGCAACTCCATTATAAAATCAAACCGAGATTTTTATTGACATACTTAAAATCCCCCTTGACAATACCTGTTTTCGGTATTATAATTAAAAAACAAGCAAACAAAAAAAGGAGCTGCTTAAATGGAAAAAAAGTACGACTTTACCGCCATTGAAAAAAAATGGCAGAAATACTGGGAGGAAAACAATACCTTCCATGCCGAAAATAACAGCGATAAACCCAAATATTACGCTCTTGTGGAATTTCCTTATCCTTCGGGACAGGGGCTTCACATAGGTCACCCGCGTCCCTATACCGCAATGGACATAGTGGCTCGTAAACGCAGATTACAGGGCTATAACGTACTGTTTCCGATGGGCTGGGACGCTTTCGGACTCCCTACCGAAAATTACGCCATAAAAAATAAAATTCACCCCGCATTGGTTACCCAAAACAATATAAAAAGATTTAAAAGCCAGCTTAAGTCGTTGGGTCTTTCTTTCGACTGGGACAGAGAAGTAAATACCACCGATCCGGAATACTTTAAGTGGACCCAATGGATATTTATTCAGCTCTTTAAAAAAGGTCTGGCATATAAAAGCAAGATGGCCGTTAACTGGTGCACCTCATGTAAAGTTGTTCTGGCTAACGAGGAAGTGGTGAACGGCTGCTGCGAACGCTGCGGCGGGGAGGTTATCAGAAAGGAAAAATCCCAGTGGATGTTAAAGATAACCGAATATGCCCAAAGACTTCTTGACGATCTGGAGCTTGTGGACTATCCCGAAAGGGTGAAGTCCTCCCAGATAAATTGGATAGGCCGCTCAACCGGCGCGGAGGTTAAATTTGAAACCTCGGCGGGCGATACCCTTACCGTTTACACCACACGTCCCGATACCCTGTTCGGCGCTACCTATATGGTAATTTCCCCCGAACATCCTTATATAGAAAAATGGAGCGATAAACTTGACAACATAGAGGAAATAAGGGATTATCAGCAAAAAGCCGCGAAAAAATCCGACTTTGACCGCACAGAGCTTAATAAGGAAAAAACGGGAGTAAAGCTCGGCGGCGTTACCGCCGTAAATCCCGTAAACGGAAAAGAAATCCCCATATTTATTTCCGACTATGTTCTGATGGGTTACGGCACCGGCGCGATTATGGCGGTTCCAGCCCATGACGAGCGCGACTACGAATTCGCAAAAGTATTCGGGCTGCCCATAATTGAGGTGGTAAAGGGCGGAGATATAACAAACGCGGCTTTTACCGACTGTGCCACAGGAGTTATGACAAACAGCGGATTTTTGGACGGGCTTTCCGTAGAGGACGCCAAGGTAAAAATAAAGGAATGGCTTGCCGAAAACGGAAAAGGTCACGAAAAAGTGAACTTTAAGCTCCGTGACTGGGTGTTCAGCCGTCAGCGCTACTGGGGTGAGCCAATCCCGCTGGTGTATTGCGAAAAATGCGGCTGGGTTCCGATTCCCGAAGAAGAGCTGCCCTTGACTTTGCCCGATGTGGAAAGCTATATGCCCACCGATTCGGGAGAAAGTCCGCTGTCCGCACTTGAAAGCTTTATAAACACCTCCTGTCCCCACTGCGGAGGGAAAGCAAAGCGCGAAACCGACACTATGCCTCAATGGGCAGGATCAAGCTGGTATTTCTTAAGATACTGCGATCCCGATTTCAAAGCGGGCGTGGCTTCAAAGGAGGCTCTGGATTACTGGATGCCGGTTGACTGGTACAACGGCGGTATGGAGCATACCACGCTCCATCTGCTTTACAGCCGCTTCTGGCACAAATTCCTTTACGATATAGGAGTGGTTAGCACCAAAGAACCTTATATGAAGCGAACCAGCCACGGAATGATATTGGGAAAGGATCCCGAAAATCCGGGACAGTTCACTAAGATGTCCAAATCAAAAGGCAATGTGGTTAACCCCGACGACGTTGTAAAGGAATTCGGCGCGGATACGGTAAGACTTTACGAAATGTTTATCGGAGATTTTGAAAAAGCCGCCCCTTGGCAGGAGGAAGGAATAAAAGGCTGCAAGCGTTTCCTTGACCGCGTATGGGGTCTGAGGGAGCTTGTTTCCGACGAAGAACAGTACAGCGGGGAGCTTGAATCGGAAATGCACCGTACAATTAAAAAAGTCGGAGAGGATATCGAAGGACTTAAATTCAACACTGCAATTGCCGCACTTATGTCTCTCCTGAACAAATTTTATTCTTTGGGCAAAGTGACAAAGGGGGAGTTCAAAAGTTTCCTTATCCTTCTTTACCCGTTTGCACCTCATATTTCCGAGGAGCTGTACAGCGAAGTATGCGGCGAAGATGTAATAGATAATCAAAGCTGGTGCGAATACGACGAAGCTCTTTGCGTTGACGCCACCGTTGAAATAGCGGTTCAGATAAACGGAAAGGTGAAGGCAAAGCTTCAGGTGAATGCGGGACTTGACAAGGACGCTCTCGTAAAAACCGCTTTGGACAACGCTGAGATTACTAAGCTGATTGAAGGAAAACAGATAATAAAAAGCATCGGAGTCCCCGATAAATTAGTCAATATTGTTGTTAAATAACCGTCAATATTGACAAAAATAATTAACTCTTTAATACAAAGTCACGATTTCACAATTTATTATATTATATTCTTGACTTTTTTATTATTTATGATATACTGATAGTTGCATATTGAGGAATTAGACCGCATACATTATTTTTTGCGCGGTCTGAAAGGAGAAAAAAATGGGCATAAGAGAAAACTTCAAACGTGGATCCATTGAAATGCTTATCCTTTTCTTGCTTACACAAGAGGATATGTACGGCTACCAGTTAGCGCAGGAGATCAATGAGAGAAGCGAAGGCCAATTTGACATCACCGAGGGATCAATGTACCCGACCCTTTACCGACTAATCGAGAAAAACGCCATAAGCGATTATAAGAAACTCAGTGGAAAGCGCCGCACCAGAGTTTATTATCATATCGAAGAGGAAGGCGTCGAGCTTCTGGAAAAGATTAAGGAAGATTATCACGCAATCAACCAGGGTGTAGAAAAAATTCTGAGCGGAAAAAACGTTTCTTCTGCTGCCGCACCCAAGGCTCCGGCGAAAACATCCACAAGAGGAAGAAAGAAAAAGACTCAGGAATAACTTTTGACAGATTAGTATAAAACCCGTGAAGAAATGACTTCACGGGTTTTATAAATTATCTGATTTTATTTTTATAACTGCTTTAAACAAAGGTAATATCCACAGTTTTAAAAGGGATTAGTATAAATTACTTTTTTCCGTATTTACACCAGCATCGAAAAAGACAAAGCCACTGCACATAAGAAATATCGCCCGTCGGCGGTATCGGAGGCAGTTTTTCCAGCTTCAATGCGACTGAAACCTGCTTGGGAGTCAGCAGTCTGTATAAACCCCTCACTCCGTTTTTCCCATGCTCCAAAAAATTCTTATACTGTCGTTCCAGAGAAAAAGGAATATCGAATTTTTCCTTTCTTTTCAGTTCCAACATCACCACATCAACTTTAGGTGCGGGATGAAAATCCTGTCTGTTAAAATACCATATTATTTTTGAATTAAAAAAAGGCTTTAAAGTCAAGGAAGACAGACTATCCTTGGGCAGTCCGCAGAAGCGTTTTGCCGCGCCTTTTTCCATAATAAGCCACATCTCGTCGGGTAAATTCTCCGACTGAGTCAATTTACGCACAATTTCCGTCGTTTTCGAAAAAGGAATATTGGCAAAGACCTTATACGGAATATCCGGCAGGGCGAATTTCAGAAAATCGCCGCAGTAAAGCCGGACGTTTCCGTTAATCTGCGGTTTTAGCTTTAGATAAAGCTCATAATCTATTTCATAAGATAACACCTTGCACTTTTCGGAAAGAGCCTTTGTTATATGGCCCTTTCCCGCGCCAATTTCAAGCACTGTGTCATTTTGAGATATGGTGGTTTTGGATATAAGCCTGTTTATGATTTTTCGGCTTGTCAAAAAATTCTGAGATATTGAATACGGTTTTTTTCCGTTTTTTTCGGACATAAAAAATACACCTCTTTCGCATAATTTCATAAGACGCAAAAAGGTATAGCTACACCACACCGAAAACAAAAAATTTTTATCGGTGTAAAATATAACTATACGATTTTAGCGAATACGAAATACGCAAATCAACATAGGTGTACCTCTTTTGGTTTTTAATTTTATAATAGTATAGCATATTTCGGGTACGATGTCAAGAAAAATTTTAAGGTATTGCCTCACAATTATTGTCGCCGAATTGGAGCATTGCCGCTTACAGGTTATTAATACCGTTAACCGATTAAAAATTGAAAAAATGGTTTTTAATCGGTTAACGGTGCTTCGGGTGTAATAACCAATTTGACTGCGATTTTATCTTGCGTCAAATTGGTTATTAGTATAAATATGAAAAAAATTCTTGCTTTTTATATTTCTTAAAGACTTCTTAATAACTTTTAGATTAGAATAAAAGAAAGAACATATTCTCATAAAAAAGAAAGGTATTGTTTATGAAAAAAGTTATTCTATCCGCAAAGGGTCTTTGCAAAAGCTTTGCCCATAACGGCGGCCAGCTCCATATTTTATCCCATATTGATTTGGATCTTTACGAAAGTGATTTTACCGTGGTAATGGGCGCCAGCGGCTCCGGCAAATCCACCCTGCTCTACGCCTTAAGCGGTATGGACAGAGCGACGGCGGGCAAAGTTTCCTATAACGGAAAAGACCTGGTTTCCGTTAAGGAAAATACTCTCGCACAGCTCCGATATACCGATTTCGGATTTATTTTTCAGCAAATGCACTTGGTTGGCAATCTGAGCCTTATGGAAAACGTTTTGGTGAGCGGATATCTCAATAAAGTACGAACCGCCGCCGAAGTAAAAACGCGTGCGGAGGAGCTGTTTTCCAAAATGAACATATCCCACATAAAAACTCACCTCCCCTCTCAGGTTTCGGGAGGAGAACAGCAGCGATGTGCCGTAGCAAGAGCGGTAATAAACAGCCCGAAGCTGCTGTTCGCGGACGAGCCTACCGGAGCGCTGAATCGGAAAAACACCAACGAAGTGCTAAACCTTCTCACCGAACTGAACAGGGAGGGACAAAGCGTGCTGATGGTTACTCACGACATAAGAGCGGCTCTGAGAGCAACAAGGCTTTTGTACTTGGAGGACGGAAAAATAACGGGAGAGCTTGAACTTGCTCCTTATGTAAAAGAGGAAGAAAAAAGCCGCGAAACACAGGTTAATGCTTGGCTCTCCTCTCTGGAATGGTAAGGAGGCGGGGATAATACTATGGAATTGCTGATATTGCTTAAGGCAAATATAAAAAAGAAAAAAAGCGCTTTTATTTCCATAGCGCTTCTTATGATGATAGTAACCTCCGTATTGACGGCAATATTAAGCGCTGTTGACAATTATAATGGCGGACTGGAAAAAGCCTTTGAAACCGCGAACAGCGGAGATACTGTTCTGTTTATAGATAAGGAATATCTGACCGATGAGCTTAAGGAAAGCGTGGAAAACAACCGTCTTGTGAAGAGCGTCGCATATTTTGACACCTTGGTTGCCAGCCGCATAGCCTACGGAGAAAAACATGACGGTAACAGTGAATTTTTACAGAAAATGCGTGACGGTATAAAGCTTTTCAGCTTGGATTTGAACCGTTTTGAGGACAAGGCGCCCGAACTTAAAGCCGGAGAGGTATACCTGCCTTTGGGTATGAAGGACAAGATATACTGTAACGTCGGGGATACGGTCACCTTTGATTTTTCAGGCAATATCGACGCGGATTTTAAAATAGCCGGTTTTGTACAGGAACCCTCATTCGGCGCACAAACTATCGGCTGGAAGCAGGCATTTATAAGCGACGAGGATTACGATAGATTGAACGAAAAGCTGGAGAAATCCGAAAAAATCATGGGCGAAGTCTCTTCGGCGCTGATAATGGCAATATATAAAGCGGATAGCTGTGACTTCAGCGCGGGCAAATTTCAAAGAGAGCTTAATCTTGAAACCGGAATAATAGACAAATCCTACGGCGCCCTTACCAAAGATCAAACCATAAGATACAGCACGCTTATGCCTGAAGTGCTGACAAAGCTGTTTACGGTATTTGCGGCGTTCCTGTTTCTGATTGTTCTTTTACTTATAAGCCACAGCATACGTACGGATATCCAAACCGATTACGTAACCTTTGGCATACTGAAATCACAGGGTTTTTCAAGAAAAAAGCTGTCACATTTGTTTTTTGCCCAATACCTAATCGCGGAAGCTTTGGGCGTGTTTTTAGGGACATTTTTATCTATTCCCATTGAAAGCGTTATTACCAACGCATGCCGCCTGATAACCGGAACTATGCCAAACAGAGGTATTTCCGCAGGAAAAAGTCTTTTGCTTATCGGCTGTATCCTGCTTACAAGCGCGGTTCTTATCTTTATCAAAACCTTGCCCTTGGGAAAAATCTCTCCCGTAAAAGCCATCAGCGGAGGAAAAGAGGATATTTATTTTGACAGCAGGATAAAGCTTCCCATAAGCAAAAAGCTGCTCTCCTTTACCATTGCCGCAAGACAGTTTACCTCCGCAAAGCAAAAATATCTGGGTGCGGTGTTTATTTCCGTTATCCTAATATTTTTTATGCTGACGATAAATCTTATAATGAATCTTATGACCTCGAAAAACGCGCTTCTTGCTATGGGAACAGAATTTGCGGATATTGCCGTCTACTGCTCCGATTCGGCCTGCGAGGAATATCTGAGTGAAATAAAGAATTTTATAAGTGAAAGGGCGGAGATAAAGGAAATTTTTTACAGCGATTACACCTATCTTTCCGTAAACGGAGAAAACCTGATGGCACGCATAGTAAGAAACCCCGAAAAAATAACGCCTATTTTAAAAGGCAGGGCTCCCATATACGATAACGAGATCGTCATTACGGAAATGATAGCCGAAACCATTGAAAAAAATGTCGGCGATAAAGTAAAAATAACCGCCAAGGATCGTGAAGCGGAATATATTATTTCCGGGATTTACCAGACCACAAATGACAGCGGAATGTGCTTTGCTTTTTCCGAAAATGCCGTAAACAGACTGTTTGATTATAAGGTGTTAAATATGAGCATTATGCTGAGCGAAAAAGATAACGGTAGAGCGGAAGAAATAGTTGAAATGCTGGAAAAGAAATACGACGGAGATGACAATGTGAGCTTTGGCGCATACAACATAAACAACTATATAGGAGCGGGAATTATAGAAATAATAGATATTATGAGAGTGCTCATTTATGTTCTGTCCGCGTTTTTTGCTCTGATAACGGTAAAAATGGTCTGTACAAGAGCATTATTGCAGGAAAGAACAGATATAGGCATATATAAGGCTTTAGGATATACGGTGCGCAGTCTGAGACTGGGCTTCGGATTCAGATTTCTGATAACGGCCGTTTTGGGCACTGTCTTGGGCATAGCCGTAAGCCTGCTGTTTTCCTCGAAGCTGCTGGGGCTGGGGCTTAGTCTTGTCGGGCTTTCCCACCTGCCAACCGAGATTGATTTTATATCGGTAATTATACCCTCGGTCATGCTGACGCTTTGCTTTTTCGTATTTGCTTACTGGGCAAGCGGAAAGATAAAGAGGATAAAAATAAGAGAGCTTGTGACGGAATAAGAAAATTCGTAAATCGGAGTTTTGGGCGCACACATCAAATCTCGGATTTATTAAAAATTGCTGTAAAAAACTCTTTACGGTTCGGGGTTATCCCCAAAACGTAAAGAGTTTTTTACGTAACGATTATACTAATCTCTGTTTTGACCGTAGACAAAATATAACAAAGTCTACAGTCAAAACAGAGTTACACCCTAAACACTAATATCGGTTTAAAAAGCCATTTTATCCACTTTTTAAAACGATATTAGTATGACATATCATATGACATCAAGTATGTTTCCGAAAAACAAAACTTTTGCTTGAATGTTTGTATAATCACAATTTTTTTGAGATTTGTATTGACAGCTCAATTTTTTTGTGCTAAAATATAAATAAAAAACGGAAAGGGACTCAAATGAGCATCGGTGACAGAATCAAACAGCGCAGAAAAGAATTGAAGCTCACTCAGCCGAGATTGGCCGAAATAGTGGGCGTTTCCAAGGGTACCATAGGAAATTACGAAAGCAATCTTTGTTCTCCCAACGAAAAAATACTGTTCAGGCTTTTTTCGGCTCTTGAATGCGACGCTAATTTTTTATACCAAGACAATATTACTCCCCAAAAAAATAAAGAAACCGAAACAAAAGCTTCCGATAAGGAAAACAAGCATATAACCCCGAAAGAGTCGGAGCTTCTTGATAAATACCGCGGGCTTGACGAACACGGGGTGAGAGTGGTTGACTTTGTTATCGACGAGGAATACAGCCGATGCAGCGAAAACGAAGATGTTCCGTTTATAAAAATAAGGCACAGCTTCTACAAGGTGTCAGCGGGCAGAGGATTTGATTTAGGCGACGAGGACGAGTGGGAGGAGATAGATATCCCCGACACTCCCGAATCACGGAAAGCGGATTTTGCTCTTACGATAAAGGGGGACAGCATGGAACCCGCTTACAGCGACGGCGAAATAGTGCTTGTAAAAGCTCAGTCCGCCGTCGATATAGGGGAAACCGGAATATTTGTGGTAAACGGAAGCGGATACATAAAGAAAAACGGGGGGGACAGACTTATATCCGTAAACCCCGAATACGGCGATATTATTTTTTCCGAGGGAGATATAATTTCCTGCGCGGGAAAGGTAATAGGCCGAGTATAATGATAATCATACCGAAAGGCTATTTTCATATTTTTGAGAATTTTAAAAACCTGCTGTGAGTTTTGTACAGTATTGCTCCTCCAACTAACTCTTGAAGATTTTACGTAATGAACGGCCGGAGAAAGACGAGGAAGAAAGCAACGGGAATATGCGCATATTTCAGGGATTTCTGAAAAAGTATTTCTACAGTCGGGCAAGCAGAAAAATTCAACAGTTAGTTGAGGGAGCAATATGATTTTGAAATAACGTAAAACGGCCGAATCACGCGGAAAGGAGTCGAAGTGATGAAAACCTGCCTCTGTATAGATCTTAAGTCATTTTACGCCTCGGTTGAGTGCGTGGAGCGAGGGCTTGACCCTATGACAGCCAATCTGGTTGTGGCCGACCCCGAACGCTCGGAAAAAACCGTATGTCTTGCGGTTTCGCCCGCTATGAAAGCGCTGGGGGTAAAAAATCGCTGCCGTGTTTTCGAGATACCAAAGGGGATAGAATATCTGACCGCCCCTCCGCGAATGAAAAAATATATTGACTACGCCGCAAAAATATACGGAGTGTACTTAAAATATATTTCAAAAGACGACATTTATGTTTATTCAATAGACGAAGCGTTTATTGACGTCACGGAGTATCTTGGATATTATCGGCTTTCTCCTAAGAAAATGGCGGAGATGCTTATGGACGCGGTGATGAAGGAGGTGGGAGTAAGAGCCGCGTGCGGAATAGGAACCAATTTATATCTGGCTAAGATAGCTCTTGACATAACCGCAAAGCATTCGGAGGATTTTATAGGCATACTTGACGAAGAAAGCTATCGGCTCACGCTATGGGATCATACGCCGCTCACCGATTTTTGGCGGATAGGACACGGCACCGAAAAAAAGCTTAACGAACACGGTCTTTTTACAATGCGCGACATTGCGCAGGCAAACGAGAATACGCTCTACCGCGTTTTCGGAATAGACGCGGAACTGCTGATAGATCATGCGTGGGGACGCGAACCCACGGAAATATCCGATATAAAGGCCTATAAGCCGAAAACAAACTGTATTTCCAGCGGTCAGGTGCTTATGCGCGACTATACCAAAGACGAATGCCGGCTTATAATCCGAGAAATGATGGATCTTATCTGTCTTGAGCTTGCGGAAAAGGATACGGTCACATCATCGGTAACTCTTTATATAGGCTACTCAAACGCGCTTAATTCCGCGGCGGCAAAGGGAACGGTATCCTTCCGGAATCCTACTTCCTCCGATAAGGAAATCATTCCGGAGGTAATAAGCCTGTACGACAGAATAACCGACGGCGACAAGCTAATGAGACGGGTAAATATCACCTGCGGCAATATCACCGCCGACGATGGAACAAGACAAATAAGCTTTTTCGATCCCGATCCCGAAAGTGATGAGAAAAACAAAAATCTTCAGAAGGCCATCGCCGCGATGAAAAAAAAGTACGGAAAAAATTCCATGCTTAAAGGAATGAATCTGGAGGCGGCGGGAACAACAATAGAGAGGAACAAGCAGATAGGGGGGCACAAGAGCGGTGAGGGGGCGTAACGATAACTTTAAAGCGCAGCTTAAACAAGCGGGATGCGGAGAACATCCGACAGCGGTTATATCAACACGGATACAAAAACAGTATGTTATTTTCAGCAATCCAAGAAAATACCGCAGCGCATGTCGGTAATCCAAAGCCCTTTGTGAAAGGATTGTATAAAATGGGAAACAAGCCCGGAAAGCCCATGCCAATCTCCGAGAGAGCAAAGCAATTCAGCCCCTTTGCAGCCGTGGCGGGACTGGACAAAGCGCTGACGGAAACGGAAAGGGCAATGATGAAAACGGAAAA
>Ga0137308_101235_pt1 | contig 27488 bp, 23 predicted proteins | sample Inofrocosms_June_FD_97181 | JGI IMG/M metagenome (GOLD analysis project Ga0137308, IMG submission 97181) | Mouse cecal microbial communities from Vienna, Austria - N-Acetylneuraminic and N-Acetylglucosamine D2O microcosms_June | ecosystem: Host-associated > Mammals > Digestive system > Large...
TTCCGGTCAATATAATCATTCCCAAATTGTCCACGCCAAAAAGATTCCTGTAAACTGTCCATATTCGTCAATTCTCCTTATACTAAATGTCAAATTTTCTGCTTATTTCCTATAGAATTGGACCACTTTTTTTACTGCTGTAATTACGCTCTCTACGTCCGCATCAGTCATCCCATAATAAAGGGGCAGGCTCAAAATGCGCTCATAAAGCCGCTCTGCGACTGGACAAAGACCTCTTTTATATCCAAGCTGCTGATAATATGGGTGATAGTACACAGGGATATAATGTACATTTGGCACAACATTCTCCGCTGCCAGAGCGTCAAAAAATTCCTTCCGTGTACACTGGAGCTGTTCCAGATGCAGATGTAAAAGATAGAGATGCCGCACAGTGTCTGCCTGTGGAATTTCCTGCTGCACCACAATCTCCGGCATTTCAGAAAACACATCGTTGTACCGACAAACAATTTCCTTACGGCGGGAAGCAAATTGATCCAGTTTTTCCAGTTGACTGGAAACCAGTGCCGCCTGAAAATCAGTCAGCCGGTAGTTTGGTCCCAGCCCAATCTGCTCATAGTACCACGCCCCCTCCGATTCCTTCTGCATCTGCGCCGGATTGCGGGTAATACAATGTGTACGAAATAACAGCAGTTTTTCATTCAATTCCACGCTGTTCGTCAGAACTGCGCCGCCTTCTCCCCCTGTTATCGTCTTCACCGGATGAAAACTGAAACAAGTCAGGTCCGCAATACATCCCACCGGCTGGCCGGAAAACCGGCTGCCGATGGAATGTGCCGCATCCTCAATCAACAGTAAATTGTACTCCCTGCAAATGGTACGGATTTCATCTAGCTGTGCCGGTTGTCCGGTAAAATCCACTGCAACAACGGCCTTGGTTTTCGTTGTAATCTTTTCACGAATGCGTGCCGGAGAAATATTATAGGTTCTGGGATCAATATCAGCAAACACAGGCGTACCGCCGCAATAGAGGACGCAGTTCGCTGATGCCGCAAAGGTCATGGGCGTTGTAATCACCTCGTCGCCTGGGCCGATCCCAGCTGCATAGCAGGCGGCGTGCAGTGCAGCGGTCCCATTAGAAACCGCTGCTGCATAGTACGCCCCAGTCAACAGACAAAGTGCCTGCTCCAGCTGCTCTACCTTCGGTCCGGTTGTCAGATAATCACTATGTAAAACAGATGCAACTGCGGCAACATCCGCATCATCAATATACTGATGACCATAGTAAATTGGTGTTTCCCGTACTGGTGTTCCGCCCAATATAGCTAACTTGTCCATCTGCCGCTCAATGCTCCGCAACACCCGGCAGAAGGACCTGAAGATCCTTGACCGAGAGCCATTGACTATTGGTGCCGGAGGAATATTCAAATCCGCGGGCCACTGGTTTTCCTCCTGACACGGCCCTGCTCTCATCCCACCAGAACATATGGGGATAGATGATAAAATGCCGGTCATACTCATATGTATGGAGGGAATCTTCCTTCGTAATCATAACCTCATGAAGCTTTTCTCCTTCTCGAATACCAACTTCTTTTAGGGTACAGTCTGGAAGAATTGCCTTTGCCAAGTCCGTAATTTTGAAGGATGGGATTTTGGCGATAAAGGTCTCGCCGCCTTTTGCCTCTGCAAGCACTTTAATCACCAGCTGTACTCCTTGCTCCAGGCTAATCCAAAAACGTGTCATTTCAAAGTCTGTAATGGGCAGCTCTGTCTCCCCCGCCTGTACCAAATCACGGAAAAACGGAATCACCGACCCCCGGCTGCCTGCGACATTTCCATAGCGCACGATGGTAAAACGGGTATCCTTTAAGCCGGAATAGGCGTTAGCTGCTATGAACAGCTTATCTGACACCAGTTTTGTTCCGCCGTACAGATTGATCGGATTGACGGCTTTATCCGTAGACAGCGCAACCACACGCTTTACTCCGGAATCCAGTGCAGCCTCGATCACATTCACCGCACCTTGAATGTTCGTCTTGATGGCCTCGTGGGGATTGTATTCACAGGCTGGTACCTGCTTCATAGCCGCCGCGTGAATGATGTAGTCCACACCCTCCAGTGCGCGGCGGAGACGCGCCTGGTCCCGGACGTCTCCAATGAAATAACGCATAATGGAATCGTGCTCGATCAGCCGGTTGCGCATTTAAAATTGCTTGTATTCATCCCGGGAATAAATGATGATCTTTTTCGGTTTGTAGTGCGATAAAACATATTTGGTGAAGTAGTTCCCGAAGGAACCTGTTCCGCCGGTTATCAGGATGGTTTTTCCATTTAGCATCTTTATCACTTCCAAGAATTAAATTATATTACAGATAGATTTTGTATCCTCATGTCGGTCTGAATCCCCGAAATGCCTCATTTTTCTTGTAGTATAGATCTTTGCATATTTTTTCGTATCCCTCTGCCTGAACTTCTAAATACCGTTTGATTAAACGCATATTTGCCTCATATAATTTTTGATGCACCTCGTCATCCGAATATTTTGTAAAATTAACTGCAATCAAATCAGAATTAATATGCTTGTTCTCATAAAAATCAGCAGTATCTTTTAACAGTCCATGTTCTATGGCATAGTCAAACAGTTCGCTTCCTGGATAGGGTGTTACAGGTCTGATGGTTCTTAATTGTGAATGGTCATCATATTTCAGCAGGAACTCGACTGCATCATCAATAGCATTAATCGGCTCGTTAATATTACCATAAATAATGTTAAAACCGGGGCTAATTCCAACTTTCAGTGTATTTTCTATTCCCCGAACAATGATTTCACGTGTAAGATGTTTATGCATTACTTCCAATGTGGGATCATCCAAAGACTCAATTCCATAATTGACAAACACGCATCCTGCCTCTTTCATTTTTTCCAGTACGTCCATATCAGCAAAATTCAGGCGTCCGTTGCACAGCCAATGAACATTAATCTCTGCATCAATAAAGGCTTGGCATAATTCCAATGTGCGTTTTCGAGAACTCATCAATAATTCATCCATAAAGGCTATATAGTTAATGTTATATTTCTCTTTCAAAAATCTGACTTCTGAAATGATGCTCTGGGCGCCTCTGGGCCGGAATCCTTTGTCTAAGCGATAACAGAAATTACAGGAAAATATGCATCCACGGCCTGACAGCACAGCCATACAACGTTCATTTGGCTTAATATTGGGGAATCGCATCATTGTGTAATAAGACATATTAAACAGGTCATAGGCAGGCCAGGCGATTTCATCAATATTCTCTATTAGTTTTCTTGGCGCTGTCCGGACATAATTTCCACTTTTGTCCAGAAATGCAATTCCATTTACAGATTCCAAAGAACGCTTTCCCTCAAACGCCTCCATCAGTTCTACAAATGTAATCTCCCCCTCGCCTATGCCAACAACATCCGCTCCTGTCTTATGCAGAAAGTAATTGGGGTCAGCTGCGGGACCGTGGCCACCGATTGTATACCTGAATTTGCCGCGATTTTTTGATGCGTTAATTGCTTTTGATAGGCTCAGCAGTTTCTTATACTGATAATAACCGCCAATTACACTGACCTCAACGACATCAAAAATAGTACAATCCAGATAATTTGTCAAATGCTCATCCGGCCAGTGATAGATATCCTGTTGATAAACTGACACTTCATGTCCCGCATTTCTGGCGGCTGAAGCCAGGTAGGCTAATCCCATTGGGAATTCTGTGGTGTAAGAATCGTTATCGTAGACCACCATTAAAATTTTCATTGTAGTATCCCTCCTGTTGAATCTGTGTTATACGGATCACCCAAATGAAAGCAACGTTCTACATACGCGCTCCACTTGCTCCGGCGTTAAGTTCGTGCTACAGGGAATATTGACAACACGATCATAAAACTGCTCCGCATTTCTGCACACCATAGCGCGATAACACCGGAAAGGCGTCTGTGTATGGTTCAGCTGCCATATTGGCCGCATCTGGATATTCTGGTCATTCATATAGCGAATCAGATGGCCGCGTCTGGTAGCGTCCGGCTCATGCAGTGCAAATGAATAAAACTTCCTGCTTTTCTTACATTGCTATTGATAAGAAATTGTTGAATAGTGTCGATTAAAATATCGTTGTACACGCAGTCCACCCGCTCTACTGCCAGACTTGTGTTGCACAAAATGCAAATGTGGTACTCATTCAGAAAGATAGACAAGCAGTATTTGGCAACTGCCTTCCAGCCAATAACAACCACTTCCTGCTGGCAGAAAAAAACTCCTTCCGGGACGAAGTATATGCCGTTCTTTTTCGCAATACAGCATACCCTCTCCACTGATAGCTAGGATAAATAAGAATGTTTCACTGCCTACCATTCCCTGTAGAGGGGCATTTGCTCTATCAACAGTAAAATAGCGGCATAGTCCCAGATGGGGAGAAAAATTTATGGTTTTTGTACCTTCTAAGGTTGCTATAGATAAAGCCTGTTCTACATGGAGATCTCGGGGCATTCCATTTTTGCCTACACGGCCATAATCAAAGATGCGGTAGGTAACGTTGGAATTCTGCTGGATCTCTGCTACTGTTAGTCCCGCGCCAATGGCATGGATTGTTCCAGCAGGAATAAAAATTGTATCACCCGACTTTACATACATCTTCCGCAAAACTTCTATTAGAGAGCCATCGTTAATCCGTTGGACCAATTCATCACGGCTGATTGTGCGGTTTAGTCCATAATAAAGATATGCACCTGGTTCTGCATGGAGTATAACCCACATCTCCGTCTTTCCAGACTGTCCTTCATAGCTAAGCGCATATTGATCTGGTGGATGGACCTGGATTGAGGTAGGTTGCCGGGCATCTATCAACTTAACCATCAATGGAAAATCTTTAAATTGGGCACAGCGCGTTCCAAGGACTTGCCTTCCTACTTGCTGGATATACTTTGGTAAGCTCACTCCCGCATAGGAGCCATCCGCAAAAACAGACGATCCATCAGGATGACAGGAGAGAATCCATGCCTCAGCCAAAGGCTTCAAATCACTGACGATTTCAAAGTCTTGACGCAAGCGTTCCCCACCCCAGAGATAATCCTTGCAGAATGGCAAAAGCCGATAAGCAGGCATATGTCACTCTCCTTCATTTTGCATGCAATACGCGAAATAGCTTGCGAATTAAATATCTTCAAGGTTATTCAGATTCAAAATCTGACATCCTGTTAAATCCATACCAGGATGTGCGTTTAGATAGTTCTCAGTGTATATATCACAGAAAATTCCCCTTAGCCCAACAGGATTTATGGAAATAATTTCAGTGTCAGGATAATGCTGTGTTACAAATTTTTTTACTTCCTTGTACCCTTCTATCCACATACTGCCCAAGTCAGGCTCAGAGTTATGATTAATAACAGGCCTTCCATCAAAATGATTCTCAACGGTACAATCACAACCAACAAGCAAGAGCTTTTGGGGCCTGGTATACAGGGCAAAATGAATAGCTGGAAAAACAATAGAACCGAACATCATCAGGGGATGATATTCAATATTACCATGTATATCCGCGCCTGATAGATTCAGAAAAAAACGCCGTGCGTTTGCTTCCTCAAAAAAGCATTCCGGAATCTCAGCAGTGTCAAATATATTTGGATAAGCAAAGAATTTGACAAATTTTTGCTGCTTCAGTGCATCTCGCCATTCCGGAATATAGTGGTAAAGAAAATAGTAATCCAATTTTAAACCGCTGCGTAAAAATGATGCGTTCATTCCTATATGTGGAATTCCAGGGATTTGTGTATAATAATTTAGCGACGGACCAGAAGCAATCACAGCAACCGTCTGACCTCGATGACATGCCCGAAATTCAGAAAATGTCGCTTTGTGTGTGTCATGTATTTCATTTGCATAGCATGCGTATGAAGTTCCCCACAAACGCTCCCGTTGAGAAATATATAACTCGCTTGTCACACATGGGGATAAGCAAAACACTTCTTGAAATCCTGCTTTTGCACAATTCAAGCAGATCTCATTCATTGTGTTGTAGTTAGCAACAGTGATAAGCGCAGCTACTTTGGGATACTTTTTAATCCAAAAGTTTGCACTACGAACTGGCAAACCGGTACTCTGAAATGTACCCATATCATCTTCTGTTATACTACTGTTCGTAACACCCAATAATTGGATATTAGGTGTCTGTGCTAAAATGGGGATGGCATCCTTCCCAAAGGCGCCTGTTCCATAAGCAATCAATTCCTTCCCATAAAGGTCGGATATTGATGTTACAACTTTAGTAGCCATTTGTCGTCTCCTTATTAGCAATAGCAATGATCCTATCGTAACTAATCGGATGCTTCTGTTTATCCTGAACACTAATTTCGCACCCCAATTGGACTTCTATCATTTGCAGTTCACTTTCTGCAATTGCAGTATGGCAACATCCTATTGGCAATTCAACAACATCGCCGGAACAGATGGAACGTCTTTTTTGATCTATCACAGCCCATCCTGTACCAGAGATAACTGTCCAAACTTCCTTGCGAGCCTTATGACTGTGGTAGTTCATACTATGCCCTGCATGAAGTGTTACTTTAATGGTCATACTCTCTATTCCAACATCCAAAACGCGATAGCTACCCCAGGACTTTTCTGCAAACATTACCTGTTGATTAAAGGTATCGACAAAAGGCTTGATATAGCTGGACTGCTCTTTGTCAGATACCAATACCCCCTCTGGACCTGCAGAAATTACCACATCCCGTAATCCCATCGCTAGAATCGGTATGTCCAACTCATTGACAATATGGACGTTAGCGCAATTTTCGTTGAGAATAGACTTACCTGTAATCGTTTCTGTCATGGCCTCAGTCAAGGTGTTCCAGGTACCCAGGTCTTTCCACTGACCAGAGTAGCGCATAACCTGTATGCTAGGTTCCTTTTCGACAATGGCATAGTCAAAACTGATTTTAGGCATTGTTTCATACTTTATCAAAAGGTCATAATAGTCTTTAAAATCCAATAATTCATGAGCCCTGCGCAAAACATACCCCAGTTGATAGGCAAATGCGCCACCATTCCAAAGTGCTCCCTGTCGTATGTATGCTGCAGCGGTCTCAGCATCCGGTTTTTCTCGAAATGCTGAAACACCGCTGATTTCACCACGACTTTGGGGGATAATATAGCCATATTTCTCACTTGGATAGATAGGTTCTATACCCATCAAAACCAGATTTGCCGCTCCTCTGCCCGCCTGCTCACACATTTTCTTCAGCGTTAAAAAATAGGCATCGTCCACATAGGGATCCACAGGACAGACAACAACCGATTCAGTTTCGGAAATTCCTTGTATATCATGTAAATATGCTGTTGCCAGCACAATGGCTGGGAATGTATCCCGGCGGCAAGGTTCAATTGAAATACTAATGTTCTCACCTAACTGATTGTGAAGCACAGATAACTGTGTCTTGGGGGCCGCAATCGTAATGGATGCCTCCGAATCTGCGGTGCGAATCTGTCGGTAAACCCGCTGTGCCATGGATTCATAGTTACCACCATTGGTTTTGAAAAACTTGATGAATTGTTTGGAACGAATGTCGTTGGACAACGGCCACAGTCGTTTGCCAGAGCCACCGGAAAGCAAAATAAAGTTCATCCTTGTTCTCCATGCTTGTTTGTTATACTGGCGAGCAATGAATTTTGCCGGGAAGCGAACCCCTCAGTCACGCTGCGCGTGACAGCTCCCCTAAAAGGGGAGTGGGGCCGCTTGCGGTAGAGAGGTTCCCCCATTCATGAAAAATCTTACTATTCGCGGGTATAAGAAGACAAATCCCCCTTTATCACTAGATATGACACTTGTCTCATATTCCAATAAATGCTGTCTGTCAAATACTTCATCTCTTCTATCTCCACCTCTGTCAAATTGCTCCTGGATATATATTTTCTCAACTTTAATCCTGTGATCTCCCCATCCCATGATAAAAATGTCAGAAGCTCAGTATCATCAATTCTCCGCGTGGTATAAAAACGGGGATGGTTATAGTAAGTGACTACCAATCTGAGTTCAGAACAGTGCGGGAGCATCTTATCGATAAAAAGCTCCAATCTTTGGTCCACATCAGGGAAAATATCATTTGCAATAATGATATCATAATCACCTGGCTCCTCACAGTCATACCAATCCATATTCAACCAGTTGATTCCATACTCTTTTAGATAGGAATTTAACACCCCCCCGTGTGCCATAAAATCCAGCAACGTATAATTTGTGTGCTGTGCCAAAACCTTTGTCAAAGAGCTGTATCCCCCCCCCACATCCAGCACTTTCAGCGATGACTTCTCTCTCAGAAGATCGCCATAAACATCAGAACAAATCATACGCTTGTTGTCCATCTCCAACAGCCATTGATGCGTACGAATATCTTTCTCCCACTCAGCTTCATTTTCACACAGCAGCGATAAAATCCAGTCATTGGCAAGATATTCTGACAAATCTTTTGTGGTATAAGTCCTCAATGTTTCATATCCTCTCTTCAGAATTGATAAGATAAAAATCTCGAATTGTATTGCAAATACAGGCAATCTCATCATCTGTAACCAGGACAGACGATGGTAGCCAAAGCCCCTTTGCCGCAATTTCTTCCGTAACTGGAAAGCTTAAATCTATATAGCCATATGCGGGTTCTGCATGAAGGGGCGGGTAGAAGGGACGGCTCCCGATCCCCTTTTCTTTCAGATATACCTGCAATTCTTCCCGGCGTTCACATAAGATGTCAAAAAACCACGGGGAAGTGTCCCTGTAATCTGTTTTTATCAGTTCTACACCGGGAATACCGGCAAGAAGCCGATCATACAGTTTTCCCATAGCTTTTTTGCGTTCAACACGTTGGGGGAGTTTCTTCATCTGTTCTATTCCGATGACTGCCTGAAAATCCGTAAACTTAAAATTCCAACCTTTGGTAAGATAGTGGTCGCTTCCACCAGCCAGTCTGCCGAAATCCCGGATTTTTTTGATTTTCTCAGAAAGTTCATCGTCGTCTGTAATCAAAGCGCCGCCCTGTCCGGTCGTGATAATTTTCGGTGCGCTGAATGAGAAGCTGCCAATTTCTCCATATCGTCCAAGATGTCTGCCATTGCAGAAGCTGCCAAGGGACTGGGCTGCATCTTCAATCAAATGGATGCCGGTTTCCGCACAAAAATCTACAAACTGCTGCATTTCTTTTGGATACCGTCCGTTTATAGACACCAAAAAAATTGCTTTGGTTCTGTCAGTCACCGCATCCTTCATCTTTGCAAAATCCATACAGAGTGTTTTCCGGTCGATATCCACAAAAACGCTTTTTGCACCAATCAGCTCTGCAGCGTTGGCCGTGGCCGCCATCGTATAATCAGGGCAAATGACTTCATCGCCAACGCCTATGCCAACTGCTTCCAGCGCCGCTACCAGACTGAGTGTCCCATTTGGCATGATCCAGCAGTGTCTGGCTCCTGTATACTCTTTTAACATATCCTCAAAGGTGCGGGTCTTCCGGAACTCTGTCCCCCAGCCGCCTTCCAGCATGTATGCGTTAAGAGCTTCCCTCTCGTGCTTATCAAAACTTGGTTCCATTTGATTGATGAATTCCATTTCCTTCCCTCCAGTCCTAAATTCTGCGGCGGTCTATGTCCGCTCCAGGATATGGACCGTTCTTGACCTCCAGCACAGTCGTTCCCTCTTCTCTGATCACATATCCGTGACCGCACTCCAGCAGCACGAGTATTTCGCCCTGACGCACCTCCAGGTTTTCTATGCAGACTGCATCCAAATTATAGATCGCGGCTTCTACACAGCCCCTTACAACATATAAAACCTCATGTGTTCGATCTGCCCTTTTTTCAACAGTATTGTGGATGTGCGCTTGGAGCTGTTTATCTTTTTCGTAGTCCTTCCACACGCCTACTTGTATAAAATCTGCGTCTGAAGAAAAGAAATTCAGACCATTGCAACAATCTGCTTCTGTGATTAATCTTGCAAGGACAGTGCCGTCTTTTTTTATCTCACGCATTGTCGATCTCCTCCGAATATATGTCCTTTGTCCCGTCCTCTTTTTCGATCGGGACATCATATAAGGCAATTAAAACGCAGTCTTCACAAAAAGACATACGATGAATCGTATACGGCTCAATCAGGAAAAAGTCATTTTTCAGGAATCTCACAATTTCCTGTTCCTCTCCACGCTTGAATGCCACATCCACGCTTCCGCTGACGACAAAAAAGGCTTCCTTGGAAATTTTGTGATAGTGTCCTCCCCGGACAGCTCCTTTTCTGCTCTCTAAAATATTGATCTGCTGATATCCATTATGTACCAGCTGCACCAATTGGCCACGCAAGTCAGAGCATAAAAAATCCGCTTGTAAAATATTATATAATGCCATCGCTGCGAGTTTCTACCTCTTCCCTATTGTTGCTGCATTTTCGCATATTGCTCCATATACCACGCATACATCTCCGGCAATGCCTCATCCAAAGAAACAGACGCCTGATAACCCGCTAGAGCCTTCAGCTTATTTGTATCTGGGCATCTGCGCATGACACAGCCTCTCGGTGCTGGCAGCACATCCACATCTGGGTGAAAATCCACCAAATCAAAGACCTTTCGCATCAGATCAATAATCTTAATCTCCTGTGAACCATTCCCGATATGTATGATTTCCCCGCTGCACTTTTCACTGAGCATAACGGCCTCCGTAGCCCGCACGCCATCTTCCACCGCACAGAATGCCCGTGTCTCCTGACCACCATAAATCCGAAATGGATTCTCCCGCCGGTAAATCCGCCTGAAAAACTCCGGGAGTACATGATCAAATCCCATGCGAATTCCATAAATATTGTGATAGCGGATAATTTTGAACGGTATTCCCTGTGTCCGACAATAGTTTGTTGTCAGAATCTCTCCGATTATTTTGCTGCCTCCATAAGACCATCTTGGATTTAGCACGTCGTCAATTGCCAGCGGGATGTCTTCGCGGCTGGGTATAAATTCCGGATGTTCCGCCAAGAAGCAGTTGCATGTCCCCGCATATGTCTCCGAAGAGGATGAGAAGAGGAACGCGCCGCAACAATCAGGCGTACACCACTGGAGCATATTCATCAAAGTCAGGATATTGGCTTGAAGAACTTTATACGGCTGCTCGTAGAAATTTTTGGTTCCATTTATAGCGGCCAAATGGTAAATGTAATCATATTTTCCGGTAAGTTGCTTGTAAAAGTCGGTTTTTGTCATGTCGGCGTTGAGATAAACTACATTTTTTCGCGCCGTCAGCTCACAGAACATCTCATCTGCAGAACCGCGGGCATGGTTATCAATCACTGTAACCTCAACATCTTCTTTCCGTGACAGATAATCCGCCAAGTGATAGCCGATAAATCCACTTCCGCCAGTTACAATCGTCCTAATCAATGCAGAGTCCCTCCCTGTTCCATCATCAGATTGCCCAAAGTTGCTATGCCACCGCTAGAACGCAAATATAGATTGCGGCACGCCCCCCACACATCCAGAATTGCCAGCTTGCGATTACAAAACTCGGCATATTCTGCAATTTCCATATATTTTTTATGGTTATTCAACACCAACAGCGCAGATGCATCTTTACATGCGGCGTACAAGTCTGAAAATACATCTCCCAGATCAAGTGCCTCCAGTTCTTTCTTATATGCGGCAAAATCATGCAAATATAGCCGGTATCCCAGTCGCTTCAGCTTCTGTGCAATATACACGGAGGCTGAACCCCGCAAGTCAGAGGTCTCTGGCTGTCCCTTAAACGCCATGCCGGAAACAACCACCACCTTCTCTGACAAAGGTGCGCCAATACGCCGCTGTATCCATTGAACCACAATATCCTCAAGCGATTCATTCAGCTTGCGGCAGGCCATGATTAAATTTTTTTCACAACAATCAGGCATACAATGTGTAAGAATATAGGCGTCCTTTTCAAGACACGGTCCGGCTACAAAGCCAGGAAGCGCAATGTTAGCCCGGTCATACCCCTGATTTGCGTGGCGAATCACGCTAACTCCATCCACACCAAAGGACTGTGCCGCCATACAGAAGGCGTTCCCAATCGCAAAGGTCATATCGCGGTATGTGTTACAGTACAGCTTGACTAACTCTGCTTCTTCCAGACTGGATACTGGAATAACAAACGGGGTAATCCGGCGAAAGAATTGCTGTGCCATCTCCAAAGCCGTGTTGCTATTTCCGCTGATAATTTGCGGCAAATTTGCCAGTTCCTCAATAGCTTTGCCCTCAACGGTTCTCTCAGGACACATACTTACCGGTATTTCTTCCTGCGGCAAACCACATAGCTCTGCCAAATAAGGAAGCACAATACCGCGTGTCGTACCAACAGAAACAGTTGACCGCAAAATCACCAACTCCCTGCCGGTATAAACACCTTTGATGGATTGCAGCGCTGACATGACATATGTAAAATTCGGCTTTTTTTCATCTGCATACAACGGTGTGCCAACTGTTACAATAAACAAATCAAAAGAGATGTCCGCTGGGAATGTGTCAACACAATGAAAGGTGTTGTGGTTGTTACGTTCAATAAGTGCGTCCAACCCCGGTTCATAAAAATGTGCCCGGTTTCTTTTCAAACAGGCTTTGATCTCTGGATTGATTTCAACTCCATATACTTCAATCCCGTTGTCCGCAGCTGCAATGGCCAGCGTCAATCCTACATAACCCAGTCCAATAATGCCGATTTTCATATCAAAAGCTCCCCTTCTCTCCTACAAAGGCACTATTTTAACAACCCGCGTTCCCAGCCATTTTTGAGAATTTCATCCCCTAGCTGATGGTATAGTTCCAAGCAAATATCCGAATAAGAAATAACGTTTACTGTTTGATTCAAATGCATCTCTAATAACTGCTTTTGGATATCAGCTACATAGTCAATTGACGATATCATAATACATATGTCCTGCTCCAAACGAAGGCAATCTGGGGAACAAATTATGATATTATCATATGATTTCCCTTCTAAATCTGGCTGAGAATCTACAATATAGTCAACTTTACAGCCGAACAACCGTAGCAATTTGATTGCATTCCCACACATATTTCCAGCTCCAAAAATGACATACCGGGCTTGCAAGTCTATAATTGGGCGTATTATCTGGCAAAAGGAGTCCTCACCCAACAAGGTATGGTAACCCCATATTGCATGTGCGGAAAATTGCTTATCAAAAAGCTTTTTGTGTTTTACGAGAAGCTCCTTATTGCTCCCAATTACGCGGTACATAGCCTGTCTAGTCTCGTATAAAGACTGAAATATCTGCGTAGTGGAAACCCCGGTTAAAGAAAAATTTGCTATGGCTTTTCCTGTATTAATATAAGAGAATTTTTTACCTGTATGGTACAACGTCATCCACAGGTATGCATCCGCAGCAATCCTGAATTCATCAACACAATCTTTTAGCTGCTGTCTATAAAAGTCAGCTAAAATCTCTTTTCGCACAAGTGTTGAGGGAGAAAGAGTGACTGTACAATGATAACTATTTTCTAAATCCACTTGATTCGTACTATGGTAAATTTGACTCCCGTCTGGGCGGATAAATATAATATCTCCATAGAAAACATCAGCCTGTGTCTTTTCAAAAGTGTTAGCCACCGCAGATAACGCTCCATCACAATACCAGTCATCGGCACCAATTTCACCAATTATATCTCCAGATATCAAATGCCAATTATGTATAATTGTCTTGTAAAGTCCATCATCCGGCTCACTCACAAAATGAGCTATCTGATTACTGTATTTTTTAATAATCTCCACTGTTCCATCTGTAGAACCTCCATCTAACACAATTAATTCTTTATTGATATAATCTTGGCTCAGTACGCTACGGATTGCCCGTTCAACAGTATTGGCCATATTATAGACAGGGATAACTATCGAAATTTTGGGATTATTCACACTAAATCACCATACCGACCGCAAGGGGTCTGCACAAATAGGGATGAAAGAGTGCAGACAAGTGGTCGCCTTTCTTATAAAATTGAGTTGAGAGGGAAACAAGCTACAACGCACGGAGGAGGAAGTCGTAGATTATTACTTTCAGAGTTTAAGTCAGTATACAAATCAGTGTTAGAATTACCTTTTTAAACACAACTAAGTGGTGCTTTGAGCCCGAACACTAAGGATTGTATTAACACCTGCTAATTGCTTGGCAATTCAGTCACTGCTTCCCCCCTCACTATTTTTGTTACGATCCCCGGCATTGACCGTAGCTCCGCAATCACGATCATCTCTGAAATCGGTATGGACATGGCTCAATTCGGCTCATCCAAGCGCCTTTGCTGCTGGGCTGGCCTTACTCCTGGCAACAACGAATCCGCTGGCAAGAAGAAATCTGTCCGTATTTCACGAGAAGGACTTGCAGTCAGTTAGCTCCTTTTAACATCTTGCGGCTTGCTCCGAAAAGTCTTACTTTCCAGGGACGATTTTTTGCGCCTTCCTTCGGTGCCCCATTGATCCGAGTTTCACACTATACCACAATATTTGTTTTACTTTGAATATTCTGTTTTTTAGCACTGCATTCAAGTCTAGTAACCAAACAACCTCTGCGCATCCAAAATCCGTGTTGTTAAGGTTTCAGCCCTATAATTCTGTAGTCCACCATTCATAAATTATCTCATTAAATTGTTCTTCAAATATCTAAAAATGATTGAGAAAACCATCGAATTTTTTTCGGAGGCACTTGTAGCTGCACAAGAAAATCTTGAATAGAACCAGCGCTGCTTTCGGAAGTGTTCGCAATCAATACATAATCGTATTCATTGCCCAACCCCTTAATTGCCTCAGGCAAACAGACAGGAAAGCTTTCATTTTGGTAATAGGCAGCATTTTTATCAACCCATAGAGTTACATCTACGATGTGACTGTCAGAAAGATAGCGATAAATCTGCTGTCCTGAAACTCCAGCGCCATAGATTACGACTCTGCTATGGTAGGGTATCCCTCCGTATGGCAGCAAAATTTGTTGATCCAAAAGTGGTAACAACCGTAAAAACATTAGATATTTTTCAAGCTGTGCTAACTGAGGTTCTAAGGCCGTAAAAACCCTCTTTTTTTCCGCAGTACAATACAGATAATTCATTAAGTGCTGCAAGGCTTCCCTTTCATCCTGATAAAGAACCTTTGTAACACTGTTAGCGTGCTGCACATAATGGTATCCGCAAATATCCGTGACTGCGATGGCCTCTGCTTCCAAAACACTTGGATAAACAACAGCTATATCTTCTCCTACGCGGATACGCTGATCAACGGATGGATGTGTCTTCTCCAGAATCTTTTTCCGAATCAGTTTTGTAACTAAATGCGGCTGTAAGCCATATTCAAAGAAGCGTCCCGAATAGATAAGATTTGATAATATCTGATCACACTTATAGACGCCTTTGGGTATAGTATTTGATACTCGTTGGGAATCATAGCCGATATCTATATACAGATCTGCCGCAATGATATCCGCACCTGTCTGGACCTGCGATTCTGCTAACTGCAAAAAGTAGTCCTGTTCTACCCAATCATCGGCATCCACCCAGCCGATCCATTCACCGGTTGCAACAGATAATCCCCTTTGCCTCGTATGTACAGTCCCGCTATGTTCCTTGTCTACAACGAGCACTCTCTCATCTGCGTCCCTGAGCCGTTGGCAGATTTGTAGAGAAGAATCGGTCGAACCATCATTTACAAGTACAATTTGTAAATTGGGATGTGTTTGTGCCAAAATGCTGCGCACACATTTTTCAACAAATTCTTCGTTATTAAAAATTGGCACAATAACACTGATTTGTTCCAAAGCTGTTTGCCTCCTCCCTGAGAGTGTCTTATAATAGTTCCTGTACAGCTGACTTTCTTCCAAAAAACGGGTCTTCAACAGCCAGCTCTAAGAAGGTCTTGTCTGAGATTCTGATTTTGTGAATCAAAGACAGGATGGCTTCCCCCAACGATTTATCGTTTGTATACATCCAATCGGGAAAAAGTGATACATATGTCTGGAAGTACTCCATGATTCCATTTTGTACTTCCTGAATACAATTCAATTGATTTTCTTTTCTGGTTTCTTTGGCATAGCAGGGCGCCCCATTCTCACTAAACTCCAAAACCGTCGGCTCCGGTGAAGTCAATATTGTTTCTAAGATATAATAGTTCTGAAAAATATTGCTGTGCTCCCGCTCGTCTTCTGAATAAAACGGAACAATATGGAGTCCCTTGTCCTCCATATATTTCTGATCTAATTGCAGGAAATAGAAACCTGTGATTGGATTTGGGACCAGCCGGTCAACATACATCTGAACCGTCCCACGCGCTACAAAGTCAAAAAAGGCAATGTTGCCGTCCTGGACTTCTAACTGCTGGATATACGCTTGATAATTTTCTCTGGAAATGCGGGCTTTCTCCAAAATTGCGTCTGTATATGCCGCCAAATTGCCGCTTACAGGCTCCGTATCCGGCAGGTGAAGCCCAAAGCGTTCCGCCAGCTGTTCCCGCAGCGTGCCGCTGAAGCGCATCTCCTCTACATACCGGATGTCCTCCTCGTTTTCCATCCCGGCACGAATTGCAGCAGTCCGGGAGGTTAAAAAGTAGATAGAATTCGCGGGACCTTCCAAACGGTCATACAGTTTTTTGATGAGATAACCGTCTCTCGCAGAGAACCATATATTTTCAATATGGCTGCTCTGTATGTGACGGTGCAGCCAGAAGACGAAATCGCATAACAGCGGTGCAAATAGCAAAAAGCCAATATCACCGGCCTGTTTTATGCACATCTCCGCCTTTTCTGATTCAAACTGAAAAGGACTGTTCAATAGTCTGGCAGCAAGCATACCAGTCCTGACTCTGCTGGACAGACTGCCAATCTGATCCCACAGTCCCAAGTACCCAACCTGCTCCAGCAAGTCCAAGCCGCTGTATATGCGGCAGGCGGCAATGCCGTGTTTTTCCGCGGATTCCACATCGGCCACGACAGAATCGCCAATATGGATGCAGCTCTTTCCTTGCAGCCGGTCCTTTAACCGCTCAAACAGCTGCTGCGTTTTGCTGGTTTGACAGCCGCACGATGACAAAATATCTGTATAACATGTGAAGCCGCACTTTTCCAACAGTTGTGCCAGCTGATTTTTCGTGTAGAATGTATCGGAAACAATATAAACCGGCTTGCCCTGTCTGTATATTCCTCGAAGAAATTCGCACAGTTCCTCCCGCGGCACAATCAAATTCCTATCAACGGACCACTCCAGTCTCGCCAACGTCTCCGCGTCCGCGCTGGAAACGGAATACTGCTCCAGCATGTAGGCGTATATCTCTTGCAGCGTTGGATTTCCACTCCTGCTTAAATACTTCTCACTGCCCAGACGTTTTTGCGCAAAATCTTCTATCTCTATCCCCTTTTTCCGCAAATAGCAGTCCGTCAATTCAAACGTGTCTGTTGGGAACAGCGTTTGGCGCATGACCAGCGTGTCAAATAAATCAACGCTTACCGCTTCATATCGCGTAATCAATTGTGACAGCTGTGCCTTTGTAATGCCAGTTCCAGCAGCGAAATGATAGGACGCTGTTTTCCTGGCGAGTAAATTATTTCCCTGGCAATCCAGAACAGCTATGTGATTTTCCCGGCAGATTTTTTCAATCCGCTTTGCAATTACCTTGCAGGAGTCGGGCCGGGCTGCGACCAAAACCAGTTTCACACCGGATGCCGCCGCATATTCCATAGAAATAATCGGTTTGCCGTATAATTCTCCGCTGGTTCGATATCCGTCCAGCAAGCCAATCATTTCACATTCCCATACCCAATTCGACAAAATGTTTTCCGTCTGCACACTCAGACCGTATATGGCAATCTTCTGTCCCTGATATGGTTGTAATATCTGGCTGAAAGTCGCCATAAACGCGGTCTCCTTTATCTTCAAAATTCTAAAATGATCTTGCAATACGGCTCTGTCTGATCCTTCATAATGGCAAGGCCATTGTCCAGCTCATCCCACGGAAGGATATGGGAAACAACCCTTTCCACACAAAGTTCTGCCGCATTTTGTACCGCTTCCTGCCAATTGCTCTCTGGCCCTCCATAGGAGGAATTCCAAGTCCCGGTCAGTGTCAGCTGCTTGCGCAGGATGCTCCAATACACATTTTGAGGCAGCGTCCTGTCCCCATCTGGATTGCCCATCAGTACAACTCTGCCGCCTGGAGCTGCCAATGTCAGGCACTCCTCCAGGGCTTGGGCAGAGCCAACCGCTTCAATCACGCAGTCATATGTATCCTTCGTGCTGACCGAATACTCCATGCCACACTTCTGGACTAACTCCCGTTTTGCATCACTTCGTCCCTTAATGACCACTTGTCCCGCTCCCCGTATTTTGGCCCATTGCCCGGCCAGCAGACCAATCGCACCTGTTCCGACGATACAAACCGTCTGTCCAGACTGAATCCCAGCCCGTTTCACAGCATGGAGAGCCACCGCAGTTGGTTCCAGCAATGCCCCTTGAATGTTGCTCACTGTATCTGGCAGCTCCAACAGATTCCATACCGGTACTGCCACATACTCCGCAAAACCACCGTCACGCCGGGAACCGATATAGTCATAGTTCGAACAGGTTTCATACTGCCCTTTTTGACAGGAATCGCACTTTTTACAGGGAATCAGCGGGAATACACCCACCCGTCTCCCTACCCAGTCACTATCACTTTCCTCTGCCACAGCTTCTACCTGACCGCAGAATTCATGGCCGGGAATGGTGGGGAAATGGTAGGTACCTTTCCGGAAAATTCTGGGAATATCAGAACTGCAAATCCCCGCTGCCAGGACTTTGACCAATGCCCAACCGGGCTGAAGTTCCGGCTTTGGACACTCCTCATACCGCAGGCCGCCTATTCCATGCAGCACATATGCTTTCACGATATTCCCTCCCTTTCCCGCAGCAGAATTTCGCATATTTTCAAATCCAGCGGATAGGTAATTTTGATGTTTTCCCGCTCTCCAGGAATCATTCTTACCTTCCAGCCCCGGCTGTAGGGCAGCTGACAACTCCCGCTCATTGCGCTCAATTCCAAAGCGGGCGTATCCCGGTACAGCTCCCAGTAGGGCCAGTACCGGAACGCCTCCGGCGCCTGTCCGCCATAAAGCAAGGAACGCTCCAGCAAGCCGTCTACCCATTGCCCGTCATGACTGGTGTAGGTGGTGTCTGTCACTGGCAGCGCCGGCATAACACAGGGGGCATCTTTCAGTTCCGCAACAAGCCGGGTCAACAGTTCTACACTGGCCAGAGGCCGCACCGCATCCTGAATAATCACGCCGGACATCTTGTCTTTCTCCATAAACGGTTCTGCCGCAAGCAGTCCGCTCCGGATCGACAACTGCCGGTCCGCGCCAGCAGGCACAATTGCCAGCAGCTTGGTCAAAGCAAACTCTTTTTTCCACTGTAGAATTTGCTCCTCCCATGCGGGACTGGCTGTCACCACCACGCCATCCACCGTACTGCATCGCTGCATCTGCTCCAGCGTATGTACGATGACCGGTTTCCCAGCGGCCTCCTGGTACTGCTTGGGGATATCCGCGCCCATTCGTGTCCCGGTTCCGCCGGAGAGTACCGCCGCAATGTTCATCAAAATCTCAACTCCCGAATATTTTGCAGCGTCTCCCCATATGACCGCTCTTTTCCAAACAAAAGCGTCGTACCAAGCACGAAGCCCTTTACGCCTTTCGGCGCATACTCCTGAATTTTGTCCGCACTGCACGCGCCGTCCCAGTACAACTCAAACTCCATATCCTCTTTCATCGCCAGCAGTTTGGTAATCTTCTTCCCCACATAGGGCAAAAACATCTGACCCGCATTGCCCGGATTCACGCTCATTACCAGCACCTTGTCTACAATCCGCAGCATCTCAAAGACTGTCTCCACCGAGGTGCCTGGATTGATTGCAATACCCGGCACCATTCCCGCGTTGATAATCGCCTGGAGCGTGGTGGACGGATGGTACTCCGCCTCCGGATGAATATACACCGTGTCCCCTGGCCGCAGATTCTGTAAAAACAGGCCAATCCGGTTGTTGGGATGCTCGATCATCAGATGCACGTCCAGCGGCTTGGAGGTCGCAGATGCAATGTACCGCATATCGTTCAGCGACATTGCAAAATTCGCTACATACCGCCCGTCCATGATGTCTATATGGAAGGAATCAATGCCCCCCTCGTCCAACTCCCGGACCTCTTGCTCCAGGTTCCCATAATTGGCGCACATCATTGACGCCATCAGTTCAAATTGCATAATGAATCCTCTTTACGTCAGCCAATCTATATCCAACTCCAACGCCGCCAGCGGATGGTCCGGCTTATTCTTCTCGCCGTGGAAATCGCTTCCGCCGGTCACATGCAGACCGTATTTTTCCGTCAGATGCAGATATTCTTGCTGCTGCTCTGGAGTATGTTTCGGGTAAAAGCACTCAATAGCGTCAAGGCCGTACCCAACCAGCCGCTTGACCAATTCCTCCATGCTCTCACCACCCAGCGCAATCTGATACGGGTGGGCCAGCGAAACCTTACCCCCTGCGGCTTTAATCGTCTTCACGCACTTCTCCGCACTGGGCTTGGAACCTCTCTCCATTTTCTGGAATTCAGGCGTGTCCAGATACCGGTCAAACGCCTCTTTTCGTGTAGCGACATAGCCGTGACGCAGCATGACCTTTGCAAAGTGCGGACGGCCTACCGATCCGCCTGCTGCTTCCTCATCAACCTCATCCAAAGAGATTTCCAATCCCTTTGTCCGTAAAAAATCCCGGATGCGGTACTTGCGGTCATTTCGACCGCCCCGCAGACTCTCCAGCCACCCCTGCACTGCCGAAATAGAGAAATTATAACCTAAAATATGCAGGTTCAAATAATCGTCCGCACTCAGCTCCACACCCCGGATGATTTGCAAGCCAACAGCTTTGCCTTCCTCAACGGCTTCGTCTGTTCCGTTTACTGAATCATGATCCGTTAATGCCAATGTCTCCAGGCCGCGCTCTTTTGCCAGACGGACCAATTCCGCCGGTTTGTACTGCCCATCTGAAGCGGCGCTATGGGTGTGTAAATCCGCCCTCATGACGCCTCGCTTCTGGCATCCGATGCCATACCAAAAATCTCTGCCAAACGATTCACGATGGATTCCGGCGTCTCATGACCGTCGTTGCGGACTATCACATCCGGACTTTCCGGTTCATCGTAGGGCAAATCTACACCCACTACATTCTTTGCGCCGGAGGAATACAGCTGCTTCTGATCCCGCCGGTACAGCGTCTCGCGGGTCACTTTGATATAAATTTCTTTGTAATTATCAATATTTGCCCGGTTCCAGTCCCGGATTTCCTGATACATAGAGATACTGCAGCAGACCACGTCATACCCCTGCTCCGTCAGGGCCCGGCAATGGGCAAACATGCCCCGCGCTCCGGCTTTTCGTGCTTCAGTCGTATAACGGTCCTCAAATACTACGCTGCCGTCCGGCGTGCTGTGACCAGCCGCTGCCCGCTGCCGGTCTCCGTCCATCAGGATTGCATCGGGACTTTTCTCCTTCAGCCGCTGGTAAAACAGTCCGCCGATGGTCGTCTTCCCGGCTCCGGCCAGTCCGGTAAAAAAATATAGGGTTCCTTTTCTCATTGCGCTTTCCTTCCTCAATGGTACAGCGGCTGCTCCAGCAATGCCGGGTCCGGCTTTAACATGGGCATCATCCGCAGAGGTTGACCATTTGAGTTGACAAACTGCAAACCTTCCAGAAGTACCTTTGCATTTTCAAGCCGGTTTTTGTCGTATTGCCTGATATAATTATCCAGAAATTCCTCCTGGACCTTCTCTTCCAGTTCAGCATTGACCCGCTCGCCGTTACGAGATACCTCTGCATCCCGAAAAACCTTAATCCATGTTTTCTTCATATAGTGGTTGATTGTTGAAAAACCTTGAATCAGTTCCTCTGCCTTGCCTTCATCCACAGGCGTTCCATCATAATAATGGAAGTCATACCCATAATACGCATAAGCGTCCCGCAAGAAATATTCAATAAAATACCGCTCATGATCATTCACAAATTCATCATAGGTTTTATAAATTTGTGCGGGACTGAAGCCCGGCGCATATCCATCGCCGCCAAGATAGGTGACCGGCTTCCCTCCCTCCGTACAAACCGTCATGCTCTCTGTATAGGGGAGGTCCAGGAAAGCCGCCAGTGCGGTAAATGTAGCCTTGGGATTCAGTTTGCCATCCTCCAAGCGCACTAAAACACTGTCTTTATACAGCCGGTCCTCTGGATCAATCATAAAGCTCCGGTTCAAAATGCGCTCTGTAACAGCATCGCTGACCACTGTCTTTGTCTTTCCCTTTTCCTGCTCATCTGCTTCTATGGCCATACTGTACATGAATTTAACAGAAGCGCCATGGCTGGTAGTAAAACGCCGCATTGGCGTAAAAGTCTTGATGTATCTGAAGTTTCGGAACAATGGGGACTGGTGGATTTCATTATAGTTCTGAGCCTCCAGCACAGTACGGTTTTTACTATCTACGTGAAGGTCGTAAACGATATTATGAAAGTGAGGCTGAAAAAAGAGGGTTGGGGCTATACGGGCTTTGGGATCTGTTCCACTGGTAGCCATTTGGGATTGCAGATAAAGCGCCACTACGAGATCCTTATCCGTTCGGTCCCGCATGTGATACAACTCCTCCACTATGTAAGGACTCCAGTCTATCTTTTGCAGTGCATCCCGCAGACTGACTGTCCCCTCTAATACAGAGCGGACCTTTCCGACAGCCCCTATAACGTCACTCATCATCAGGGAAGGCAGCACAATTAAGTTGGGGTGGTTGTCAAACACCTCATTAAAAAAGTCACCGCCATTATGGGTAGACAACTGGGTATGCCAAATCAGCCGCGTGATCTCGCGAACCCCCACTGGTCTGACAGAATATTGGCTGTAATCAATCCCAAACCGCTCCTTGAAATCAATGGGATACTGCGCTTTCTCATCTTCTATGAGGAAAACTACCTTCTCCGCCTCTGTCAAGGGCCGTACGTTCAGCGCCTGCAGCCAGGAGCAGAATACTGCCCAATCGCTATAGTGAAGATAAATATGGTTCTCACGGGCCACCCACTCGCTCCGGCGCACATTGTCATTCAGGTATTCCAGTTCATACTGAGAGTACACGTCAGAAGCGAAGACAGGCTTTTCCAAATCCTTGAAAAAGTTCCGGCTGATGACTGTCTCCCGAATATTGACGAAATCGCCAAATTCCTCCCTGTCAACATAGAACGGAATATAGCCGTTATGGTCGTCATAAGGGAAAAATCGGACCGGCAGTTCCTCAAACGGCAGAAAATCCTTCCGGAACAGGTACGGATACTTTGACAGCCGCTTACAATTGCGCTCATAGCGGGATTTCAGCAGCTTGACATTTGGTTCATAAAAGACCTTACTGACCAGCTGCATAATCTCCTCTCGAAAGAAACCTCTGCGGTATAAATCTAAAAATGCAGTGTAGGAGATTTTGTAATCTCCTCCTGTTTGCAGGATAAAAGCCGCCGCCTCCAACGCCTCCGCAGGCTCCGCCCCTGTTTGCAGCGCAAGGGTATACGCCTGGCGGGCATCTGCATTTTGACCGAGGGAAGCCAGTTTCCGGGCTATTTCAACAGCTCGCATAAATGAACTCTTCCTTTCTCATCCGAAACGTTTGGAAAACTGCCGCCTATATAGGCGCAGCGGCTTTCCAAACGCCGCGGCTGTACACAGGCAAAATGCCGGGGACGGGCGGAGGCCCGCCCCCGGTTTTACTATATTGGGAAATCCAGCAAAAGGACCAATTATCCGAGGAGCTGGAGCACGCCCTGAGGCACCTGGTTGGCCTGGGCCAGCATGGCCTGGGCGGACTGAACCAGAATGTTGTTCTTGACGTACTTCATCATCTCGTCGGCCACGTCTGTGTCGCGGATGGTGGACTCAGCGTCCTGGATGTTCTCAGCCATCACGGACAGGTTGTTGCCGGTGTGCTCCAGACGGTTCTGGACAGCGCCCAGATCACCGCGGATGCTGGAGACGTAGTTGATCGCGTCCTTGACGGTCTGTACGGCAGCGGCAGCGCCTTCTTGGGTGCTGATGTCAACGCCGTCGATGCCCATACCGGTGGTGTGCATGTCGCCAATGACAACCTTCATCTGGTTGAACTTGTCAGAGGTGTCGCCAATCTGGAGGGTGAGGCCATCGGATGCATCCTGCGCCTCAACTTTCGTGGTAGTGGTTACACGCATAGCGAAGTTCTGCGCTAATTTATCCAGGCTATCGAATGCCATATCGGCCCGAGTCGCCAGGGTAGCGCGCTGGAGTGTCAGACCCACAACATTGCCATTGGCGCCATCGCTTACGCCAATCTTGAACGCTACAGTCGCCTTTCCACCGCCCTTAGTTGCTATTGTGAGATTGACAGTGCTGCCGATCTTCTGGCTGATCTTGCTCAGAGCCATATTCAAATCATCATTGGCCCCAATAGTGACAAAGACATTCGCACCTGCTGCCGTAAGCTTTGCCTGCTGTGCAGAATCAATCTTGGTATCGCCCACTTTTAGAACGATAACCTTGCTGCCGATGGCAATCTGTGTTCCATCCTGAATGTCAGACTCCTTAATATTAAACACGGTACTGGCCTTATTCAGACCATCCAGCGCCACACCGGCGGTCTTTACATAGGTACCGGCATTCAGAGAGGCGCTCATCGTAACTTTAGAATCTTCGTCTTTATTGATGGGCGCCTTAATTGCAACAGCGCCGCCCTCATCCATCTTGATATTGACATCAAAGTTGGCGCGGGCCTCATCCGCAGTTGTCGGATTGAGTTTCTGCGTGAAGGTCAGTACACCGTTTGCTGCCGATACCTTCCAGTCTACTCCATTAATGGCTACACCAGTAGCTCCAGTCTTGGTGCTCACCCTGTCAAATCCAGTAGCACCAGCGGTCGATGCTTTCTTCGCAACCGCACTGGCAATTATTGTTGCAATTTGCTTAGAAGTCATGCTTGCCTTAATGCCAGTCGCTTCAACAGTGAGGTCCTTGCCGTTAATTGTCAGCGTAAAGCTAACCGTTCCAACGCTTCCACTGCCAATACCAGTAAACTCCAGTGTTGTCAGATTAATTGCAAAGGAAGCCTTCACAGCCTTTGTTGCACCGGCAACATCATCCAGAATGGTTTTCTTACCAGCCTGGATGCTGGCCGTCTCGCCCTTGCCCAAAACGCTGGTGATAATCCGGTCCATACCAGAGATGTCTTCAGTGGTAGTCTTCGTGCTAGCCTGAACAGCCTCCTTAACAGCCAGGGAGCCGTCCAGGAGCTTGATGCCGTTGAAGTTGGCGGAATCAGCGATACGGTTGATTTCGTCCTTCAGGGCGACGACTTCCTTCTGCAGGTTCTCACGGTCAACTTCGTTCTGATAGGTGCCGTTGGCGGACTGGGTAGCCAGATAGTCCATGCGGTTGAGCATATCCTGGACTTCCTGCATCGCGCCTTCAGCGGTCTTTACCAGGGAGATGCCGTCTTTGACGTTCTTCTGAGCGGCGTCCAGACCGGTGATCTGCGCGCGCATCTTCTCGGAAATCGCCAGACCGGCGGCGTCGTCACCGGCGCGGTTGATCTTGTAGCCGGAGGACAGCTTCTCCAGGTTCCCGGACAGAGCCTTGGTGTTGGTGTTGTAGTTGCGGTAGGCGTTCATCGCCATGATGTTGTGTTGAATCCTCATGATTCTATACTCCCTTATAAAAATTATTTTCTGTGTTTTGGCCTTCCTTGGCCTCCACACGCCTGGGATGAGAGCATCGGCGTTCTGGTCATCTGGCCAGACTGCCCAAAACCCAGATACTCCTTTATTCCAACCGGCTCGTCAGCCGGGTGAAATCTGAAATGATAAAATATTATGCTGAGTGGACTGCCTTTTCAGGCTTCAGGCTCACCCAAATGGGTTTGCCATCTTTTGTTCCCACCTGACGGTTCCGGGAAAGCGTTGATCTCACCGGCAATTTTCTTTGCCTGTCAGATCAACGCTTTCCCGCCGTACGCATGGGCATTCACCGCCGTCCCAGGCGGTATAGCGGGAATAGCTTTAATATATTTGCGTCAAGCGGCGCCTCTTTCCGTTTTTTTCAGCTGTGCCAGCCCCATATCACGAATATTTCTTGCGGCATTGACTTCCCGTGAAACTACCGCGCCGCAGTTGGGACAAATCCAGGTTCTGTCGTGGGTGGTCAGTTCTTCGTTTACGTTACCGCACCCATGGCAGGTCTTGGCGGTTGGAGCCAGGCGGTCCACTACAATGTACCGCTTTCCCTGCCGTTCCAGCTTGTATTGCAGGCACAGACGGAACATCCCGAAGCCGGTGTTCTTTCCACCCATCTGCTTAAGCTTTTGGGAGAGCGCCACCAGGTCCGTTTCCCGCACGCACACGGCGTCCCAGGCGTTGGCTATCCGCCGGGATTCCTTGTGGATGAAGTCGCGCCGCTGGTTGGCGATATGCTCGTATTGCAGCCGCACCTTCTGCAGCTGCTCTTCGTAGTTTTTCGAGCCATACTCCATTCGGGAGAGTTTGCGCTGCATTTTGGCTAACTTGCCGCTCGACCTTGCCAGCTGAGGCTGTTCCGGACTGCCTCCCTCGCTGTCTACATAGAAGCGGGTCAGGGAGTAGTTCAGTCCCAATGTTCTTTCAGGAGCTGGGACAATTTCTGCCGGCTTTTTTGTTTCGCAGCTAAAGGTAATCGAACAGAAATATTTACCGGATTTTGTTTTCGTTACCGTCACAAACCGTAGAGATGCGTTGAGTGGTGGCTTCCGGTAGAGATTCGCTGGAAGCGCCCCCAGCTTCGGCATCTGAATCCCGCTCTCGGTTATGCGGATGGATGGACCCGTATGGTAGGGGCGGCAATACACCGTGAAGGAATCCTTTTGCGCCTTTTTTGTTTTGAATTTCGGGTATTGAAACGCCGCCGGATTGCGAAAGAAATCTAAAAACGCCTTTCTCAGGTTTTGATGGACTGCGCACAGGGCTTGACTGTCTACCTCTTTGAGAAACGGAGCCTCTTTTTTATAGCAGGCTGGGGTGGGGACGTAGTGGAGGTCTGTGGCTGCATAGAATTCCTGCACGTCGGTCAGCATTTTGTTCCAGAGATAGCGGCAGGAACCAAAGGTTTTTTCAATTAAATCTGCCTGCTCCGCTGTGGGATGGAGTCGGACCTTGATAACTGTGTATTGGGTACAACCAGTTTCTTTTTTCATTGCTTCTCCCTCCTCCCTTTGCTGCGCTTTCCGGATGTCCCCACGCAGAATGCATGCTTTTTGCGTGGATTCATCAAAGTTCATAATTTTCTTCAAACACACTTATTTCAGGAACAAAACAAGTCGATATCGAAGATGAAGACAGTGTGCAAGCATAAAAAAGCGCCCCCACGCAAAAAGCATAGTTTTTGCGTGGGGTGCTTTGGCTGTTTTGCACAAATTAT
>Ga0137308_101236_pt1 | contig 27482 bp, 12 predicted proteins | sample Inofrocosms_June_FD_97181 | JGI IMG/M metagenome (GOLD analysis project Ga0137308, IMG submission 97181) | Mouse cecal microbial communities from Vienna, Austria - N-Acetylneuraminic and N-Acetylglucosamine D2O microcosms_June | ecosystem: Host-associated > Mammals > Digestive system > Large...
GAACAGCATCTCCCTGAACGACACTGCTGAGCGTTACATCAACTTCAGCAAGGGCTATCGCTGGATGTCTGATTGGCGTATCCGCTACGAAATCAACGTCAGAACCACTACTGACAGCGCGGCTGACGCAAAGGCTCAGTATGACAGAGACCGCGCCACTTATAAGTGGACAATTGATTTCTCTACAACGGATTTCGTCCGCACACAGCTGCCCAACGGCGGATACCTCTGGACCTATAGCAAGTCCTTTAAGTCCGATGAGGTAATCAACACCGACCATCAGACCAATATCAAAGCCATCTTCGATAATGCAGACCGCTTTGTTAAGGTCGAGGACAACCGTGACGACTACACCTACGGCGAAGTGTACGTCGGTACCTCCAGCCTGAAGGACGTCTCTGACAGCATGTCCTACAAGCAGTTTGTCACTGAGTACATCAATCAGGATACCGAGGCGAAGGTTGAGGCCAACGAGAAGGGCAACTGGGTCAAGGTCATCGACAACGACAAGGACGGCGTTGCCGACTATGTCCTGAAGGTCGTCTACACCACCGCCCAGGTGGCCAAGGTCTCCGACAGCGCCATCACCCTGGACACCAAGGACCTGGAGTTCAATGACGGCGATGAGCTGAACGAGATCAATTCCCAGAAGGTCGTTACCGCCGACACCCTGGCTGTGGACGATGTTGTCTACTACGCTGTCATCGACGGTAAGGCCCAGACCTACAAGGCCGAGCCTGTTACCGCCAAGATCGACAAGATCGACCGCAACAACCTCACCGCTACCACTGCGGACGGTACTGTCTATGAAGAGGCGGGCGTGCATGAGCACATCTACAATCCCGATTACGTCAAGCCCGTGACCGAGATGGCTGGCGGCGTCAGCTATGACATGTTCCTGGGCCGCGGCGGCTACCTCCTCACCTTCATCAAGACCACCGCCTCCAGCTTCAAGCTCCTGGTGGACGGCTACTACAACAGTTCCAGCAAGGACGATCAGTACGCCGTCAAGGTCTATGAGGATACCCGCATTGTCAACAAGGACGTCACCCGCAACGGCAAGCTGTTCATTGACGTGGACCGTCAGAACAACGGCTGGGGCAACATCCTTGCTCTGGGCGGCGCCGCCCGTACCGCGCAGTCCCTCAACGCGAAGGGCGATGTCCTGAAGACCACTGTGGCCGGTATGGACGAGGACGGCAACCTCATCCCTGTGGACTTCAAGTCCGTCTATGAGCGCGGCGAACACGCCATGATCGCTATGCCGAAGCAGGGCATCAACACCAGCAACGAGACCTACTACACCGCTATCCTCAAGGATAAGGCCATGGACGGCTATGTGTTCACCACTGCCAACGGCGACGCTTATGCCAACCCCGTGGACAGCAACAGAACCACTGCCGGGCAGGATCCCTTCGAGGTCCGCGCTCTGAACAACACCGTCTACTACTTCGTCTGGAAGGACGGCAACGACATCCGTGTCCGCGAGTATGTGGGCTACGCCAATGTCCCCAGCCTGTCCAACGCTGACCTGGCGGGCATTGAGGATATCTATGCCGTCGGTACCCGCCGCTCCCGCATCAGCACCAGTGCGGCTGGCAATGAGACCCGCGACAACACCTATTACACCGCTGACGTGGTCGTGGTGGAGTTCGCTGACTACATCAACGAGTTCTCCGAGAGAATCTTCCTGGTTGACACACCGGTTGTCGGCGCGGGCATCCAGATCGACGAGGTCGATGTCATCCGCGGCAACGGCGTTAAGGAGACCATCAAGATCGACCTGACCAAGTCCCATATCAAGACCTACAACAGCGCGAATTCCCGGATTCCCGGCGCGGAGCCCGGCATCTACAACCTCCACACCACCAGCGATCCCGACATCTACACCATCGACAGCCTCTCCGCTGACGAGGTCGATGCTACCGGACGCTATGCTGTGGGCGATGTCAGCACCTCCCGCTACACCGTGGACCGCGACTATGTCGAGGTCAACACCATGGTCACCACAACCGGACCCGATGCGCCTTACACTGGCGACGGCGCCTATCCCCGTTATGAGCTGACCAATGACACCAAGTATTACACCCTCAACTACAAGTACGAAAACAACAAGTATGTTGCTTCCCTTGGCGACAGCATCCTGAGCACAGTCCTGTCCCCCCGCGTTGAGGAAGCTTCCTACAGCGACAGAGCAAAGGCTGAATTCCGTTACGACCTGAACAACATCGCTGGCCGCAAGGAGTTTGGCTGCTACAACAACATCCTCGTCGCCAGCGACAAGGACGGCAAGGCCATCTATGTCGTCTCCTTCCAGAACTACGACGGCGGCGATGAGCTGAACAACAGCTACGGCAAGCATGAGCACTATGCCGACTTCGCTCAGAACGTCTGGCAGAGCCTCATCCCCAGCCGGACCCTCAAGGGTACCGACTATCCCACCGTTACTCTGCGTGAGGATGTCCTTGGCGTGACGGATGTCAACAAGGTCCTGATTTATCCGGAGGACCTGGATCGGGACACCGTCAACTACATCCCCTTCCAGAACTGGTCCGCTTTTGCCGGACACAAGGCTCTCCTGTTCGTTACCCCCGCTGATGTCAACCATCAGATCGCGGTGGACGGCAAGAGCACCTTCACCTATGATTCCATCCCCGTCACTGGTTATGAAGTCCCCGCGCTCGGCTATGACTGGCCTGTCGCTGAGGATAAGGCCAGCCTGCCCACCGAGACCATCAAGGTCATGACGCAGCGCGACGGCGGCAACACCCTCTATGCGGACTACACCTTCGCTTTCGTTCCCGCCAGCCACCGCTCCGGCCTCACTGACAACAGTGGCCGCAGCTTCCTGACTGCCGCTGGAACCATTGACAGCAGCAAGATCATTGCCAACCAGGGCATGAGCCTGGATTCCTTCGTCCGCTCCTTCTCCGCTGACGCGAATGCCAAGATCATCTGGCACTTCACCGTCAAGGGTATCGGCGGAACCACCTTCACCGCTGAAAAGCAGTATGGCGATTGGCAGTTCTTCGGCAAGCCCGACTATGTCACTGACCTGGGCGATGTTGAGGAAACCAGCGTCTTCGCTACTGTGATTGCTGAGTGTTCCGCTTCCAAGGCCGAGGCTGACCTCGCTGCCGGTGTCGACCACTTCACCACTTATGCCAACGGCAATAATCCTGGTCCTAACCCCGGTGAGACTGTTGTCAAGGTCGACGGCGATCCCCAGAAAGGCTTCACCTTCGATTGGGAAGCGGCTGGCGTTTGGACATCCACCAAGGATGCAGACGGCAAGACCGTGTACACGGTTGATCCCACTAAGGTCATCGTAAAGGATGCAGACGGCAACCTGGTCGCTGCTGACCGTATCACTGTCCTTGGCGTTCTGGCCGATGACGAGAACGGCGAACTGACCGTCACCAATAACACCTTCACTTCTGAGGGCAAAACCATCAACATCTACATCGGTCTCCAGGTCAAGGTTGACGGCGGCGTTGGCGGCGATGATATGGATCCCGACACCCCCGATAATCCTGACAATCCTGATAACCCTGACAACCCTGACAACCCCGACAATCCCGATACGCCTCCGGTTGGCGGCAACGAGACCGACTGGGATTGGGGCAGCCGGATGGCGCGGGCCGCTGGCGATTTGAAGACCTACTATTTCTCCGTTGGCGCAGAGTTCACTGCGAACCCCGAGAATGCTTCCACCGCTCTGGTATTCGTTGACAATCGCATGGTAGTGTACGCGAATGCCGATGAAGTACAGGGCAGCAATAAGGACAAGATTCCTGCTTCCGCTTGGGACAACGGCAACATCGTTTGGGTCATCCAGTTCTCTGTGACTGGCCGCTTCCCCAAAGCCCAGATCATCCCCCAGAAGCCTGCCGCTGACGGCGGCTTCCAGGAGGCTATGGACAAGGCCCAGGCCGCTCTGAATGCTGACCCCAACGTGAAAGAGGACCTCCAGGCCGCTCTGGACGCTCTGACCAATCTGGACGAGACCAAGCTCAGTGAGGAGCAACTCGCTGCACGCGCTGAGATGGTTCAGAAGCTCAAGGATGCCATTGCTGCTCTGGAACCGTCTGAGGACAATGCCCCTGTGATTACCCTCAAGCTCGTTGATGCTAAGGGCAATGCGGTGGACACTGCCGACGCTACCTTGACCGAGATTTCCCACAAGGAGAATATCTCCCAGGGTAAGACTACTTACAACTATGAGTTCAAGCTGGATATCATTAATGCTCTCAAGTACGCTTATACCTATACTGATGCTGATACAGCTCGTGAACTGAAGGGTGAGAACGGCAAGACCATTGCTATTACCGGTACGATTGGATGTACCTTTGATTCGGATGAGAATACCTTTAAGCTCACTGGTATGACCAAGGCTGCTACCTTTATTGTCAAACTGGTTGAGGCCAATACTGTGAAGGTTTCCGTGTCTGACAGCGTTGTGCTGGATGTAGCTCCCACCATTCTTGCAGACGGGACCGCATGGGAAGGCACTACCATCACCCTGACCCTCAAGGATGGCATGGCTGAACAAGGGTATGCTCTGCCGCAGGTTATTGAGGTTAAGGTGGGCAAAGCTCTGCTTGTCTTCGGGACCGATTACGCCTATAATCGCAACACAGGTGTAATTACGTTCAAAGATAGCACAGGCAGCAAGAAACTGAGTGCTGCCAGTCCTATTACCATTACCTCTCCCGCTTCTTTAGCTGACTCTGTAAGCGTTACGCTTACAAAGGGTAATGTAAGTCCGATGTCTATTAAAGTAGGGACTCAATTTAGCACAAATCCCACCTTCCAGATTGTTCCCAACGATGGGTATGGATATCCTGAGAAGGTGACGAAGATTGAAATGAAGAACCGCGCTGGAGCTTTCACCGCTCTTGTTGCTGGGGACTGGACCTACGATGCAAAAACGGGTATTGTGACATTGCAGGGTGAAAAGTCTGTGATTGGTGAGATTAAGATCACTGCCTCCAGTGCTAAGCGTCTTATTACTAGTCTGACTGTGAGTGAGAGAGGTGCTGTGACTGAAGCCCCTGCTAATGGAGATGAATTTCAGTATATGCTCGTCCATCCAACTGACGATGCTACTCTCTTTGCGACAGTTGCTTCTGATGTTGACGGCTGGCTCAAGCTGACTCCGTTTACTGTTCCCACAGGAAACTGGAGATTTACTACAGAGATGCCCACTCTCAGCATTGATGACAATGGTTCTTATCTGGTTGTTATTGAAGTGGCGAGCGGCAAGATTGTTAAGGCTGGTTATGCTCTGCTTGATGGTATCACAAGCGGCACCCCTGATGCTCCGCTCAGAATGGCTGATGCTGATTCCCATTTAACACCTACTATGGAAAACGGGGTCATTACCCTTACGCCGGATACGGACGATGAATGGGTACTTCCCCTTGCGGTGACTAGAATCATTATTGGCGGTGAGGTTCTGAGTAGCGGTGAATTCAGCTACAATGCAGAGGATGGTACCATCACTTTGAATACCACCAAGACTGGAGACATTGTAATCAGTGCGGTGGCTGAAAAGAAACTGGAAATCCTTGAGAATGTTGCAGCCAGCAGAGACGGTGTGGTCACTGCGCGGGACTCTGAGGGAAATGTGAGCTTTACTGCAAGTGACAAGTTTGTTGTTTTGGCGAGCGATACCGGTGTTGCGGAAATCCTCAAGAGCCTGAACAATGGTTTGGATTTTGATGGACTGCTGAGTGAGCTGGGGTTGACTGCGGATAATCTTACTGCGGAGACTGTGAATGGAAACGTGAATCTCACCGCAGCGGCTCATGAAGGCGGTTACGTCCTGGCCTTGGTTATTGAGAATGGCAAAGTGATTAAGGCTGGTATCGGTGCCAATAGCTTCGACAGAAATGTATCTGTGTTGGGCACTGTTACTCTGAATCCTGGTCGTATTTGGAACGCTTATGGTACTAATAATGATGGCACAGCAAACAAGGATGCTGGCAAGATACCTGATAATGGGTCGTTCAGCGGCATGTATACCCAGGGTACTTACAAAATTGTAAGCGGCGGGGATTTGTCTGAAGCCGTAAAAGAAGTCGGTGGTGCGTATAGCATTACAACAGTGATTGAAGCTCGTGGGATTAAAAAGCACTGGAATGGTGCTGATGAACCTATGCAAGGCTGGTGGACCGGCGTATGTGTTGATCTCGGTGATAATGTAACAAATATTACTGTTAAAAGAGGTAATACTGCGCTGATTACTGATGGGACTGGTAGTACAATCATGTACGAGAATGCTGATGGTACCAGCGGTATTGCCAACAGAGCAGTTTCTATCTATGTTAATGCTGAGAACCCGATTCAACGGGACTTTGTGGTGACATTGACGACGAGTGGTGGGCCGATCACGCTTAACTGGACAGTCCAGTTTGATACTACCTCAGAGCAGTAAACCTATTTCTTCGATCTATGCGCCCCCCAAGGGCTTCGGCCCTTGGGGGGCCCCCTGTTCTGGAGCAATATGAGTTACCCAGAGAAAGTTAAAAAATGATACCCCAGTAGCTTGACAAAGCAGAGCCGCTGGGGTATACTATGGATAATTCAGGGGGGCTGGTTTGGAACTGACAGTCAGCCCTCTCAGAAACGGTTTAATAAGATGTCTATGTTAACCGCTCGGAGGGTAGCCGGGCGGTTAACACGCTGTTGGGGCAAAGATAATCGCTAACGCGAGGACTACGATCCAAACAATGACGTTAATCGCAATCTTCTGTAACTTTCTCTTGTCCATGAGCATTCACCTCCCTTCTGAGAAGGGAGTGAGCTAACCGCCATACCACTCCAGCCGCCCCCAGGTCCTGCCCACCCGGACAGCGCCTGCGCTCACTAGAGCTGAGAGTATTGTACCGCGATTGGGGGTATTTGTCAAATGTTGTCGGAAGCAAAAAATGATACCCCAGCAGCTTGACAAAGCAGAGCCGCTGGGGTATACTAAGGGTAAGTTCAGGGGGCTGGGTTGGAACTGACAGTCAGCTCCCTCGTCTGCTAACTAAATTTTTGAGTTAACCGCTCGGGTGCCATCCGGGCGGTTAACACGCTGTCGGGGCAAAGATAATCGCTAACGCGAGGACTACGATCCAAACGATGACGTTAATCGCAATCTTCTGTAACTTTCTCTTGTCCATGAGCATTCACCTCCCTTCTGAGAAGGGAGTGAGCTAACCGCCGTACCGCCCCAGCCGCCCCCAGGTCCTGCCCACCCGGACAGTGCCTGCGCTCGTTGGAGCTGAGAGTATTGTACCGCGATTGTGGGTATTTGTCAAATGTTGTCGGAAGCAAAAAATGATACCCCAACAGCTTGACAAAGCAAGGCCGCTGGGGTATACTAGGGGTAAGTTCAAGGGGCTGGTTTGGAACTGACAGTCAGCTCCCTCACAAATTAACAAGAGTTTTGTTCTATGTTAACCGCACGGGGCCATCCGGGCGGTTAACACGCTGTAGGAGCAAGGAAAGGACCGAACCTCAATACTGGGGTTTGGTCCTTTCTGACGGCAAAAAAGTTTACAATTTTACCCATATCTATCTGTTGACATTTGCGGCAAATAGGGGTATAGTTAGCGTGCTAAATTTATGAGATGGGAAGGAAGCGGAAAGCATGAGCGAATGCCAGGACTTAGGGCGTCTGCTTGCCTGCTGCGGCCACCTGGGGCGGCAATACGGCGAAAATCTGCTGCGCCAAAGAGGCTACGACGTGACCCCGGTACAGACCCGGATGCTGGTCTATCTCTCCCGCTGCCAGAGCGAGGTGAACCAGCGGGACCTGGAGCGGGAGCTGCGCCTGCGGCCCTCCACGGTCAACGGGATTGTCAGCCGTCTGGAGGAAAAGGGCTATATTGCCCGCCGGACCAGCCCCACGGACGGGCGTGTCCGTCTGGTCAGCCTGACGGACGCAGGCTGCGGGAAGCTGGACGCCTTCCGTTTCACCCTGGAGGAAGTCAACCGGCGGTTCGGCGCCATCCTGACGGCGGAGGAGCAGGAGCAGCTGGGCGGTCTGCTCTCCCGTATTATCACAGACTTAGAAAATGAGGTAAACAAGGTATGATGAAAAAACTCTGGCCATATACCAGCGGGTACCGGCATTGGATTGCGCTGGGCATTCTGTGCTCCGGCAGCGAGGCGGTGTTCGAATTGCTGCTTCCCCTGATTATGGCTGATATTGTGGATACCGGCATACCATCCGGCGACGTGCCGTATATTCTGTCAAGGGGCGCGCTGATGGTGGTCATGGCGCTGATCTCCATGTCTCTGGGCATTTCCTCCGCGTTTCTGTCCTCGCGGGCGGGCCAGGGGTTCGGCGCGAACCTGCGCCGGGCGCAGTATGACCGGATTCAGGAGTATTCTTTCCGGAATATCGAAAAATTTTCCACCGCCTCCCTGGTCACGCGCCTCACCAACGACTGCAATATGATGCAGATGACGCTGATGATGAGTATGCGCCTGCTGGTGCGTGCGCCGGTCATGCTGGTGTGTGCGCTGGCGCTGGCGGCGTCCATCAGCCTGCGGCTGTCCAGGGTGTTTCTGGCGGCGATTCCGCTGCTGCTGATTCTGGTGGTTATCATTATTACAAAGATCAGTCCGCTGTTCACCATCTTCCAGGAGCGGACGGACGGGGTAAACCTGGTTGTGCAGGAGAATCTGTCCGCCATCCGCGTGGTCAAATCCTTTGTCCGGGAGGACTGCGAGGAGGCAAAGTTCAAAAAGCGCAACGACGCCCTCAAGGAAATTGCGGAAAAAGCTTTTGGCTTTGTCGTCATCAACATGCCGCTGATGATGCTGATTACCTATGGCACGATTATAGCCGTCATGTGGTACGGCGCGCCGATGGTGCAGTCAGGGGAGCTGCAGGTGGCGCTGCTGTCCACCTTCTTCACCTATATCACCCAGGTGCTGATGAGCCTGATAATGATTTCGATGATTATGATGAATCTGACCCGTTTCTTTGCCTGTTCCCGGCGTGTGCTGGAGGTTCTGGAGGAGGAACCGGACATCAGTGACCGGGACGCAGATAAGGATTTGCGGGTCCGGGACGGCTCCATTGATTTTGACCATGTATATTTCAAATACAATTCGGATTCTGCGGATTGGAATATACGGGACGTTGACCTGCATATCAAAAGCGGCTCTACGGTTGGCATCATCGGAGCCACCGGCTCAGCGAAATCGACCCTGGTACAGCTGATTCCGCGTCTGTACGAGGCGGGAGCGGGTACGGTCCGGGTGGGCGGGCGCCCGGTGCAGGATTACACCATGGAGCGCCTGCGGGACGCGGTATCCATGGTACTGCAAAAGAACACGCTGTTTTCCGGCACCATCCGGGAAAATCTGCTCTGGGGCAGCAGTACGGCCACGGACGCGGAGATTGAAGCCGCGTGTACCGCCGCCTGTGCGTCGGAGTTCATCAGCCGGATGCCGGAGGGCTATGAGACAGACCTGGGTCAGGGCGGCGTGAATGTATCCGGCGGACAGAAGCAGCGGCTGTGTATTGCGCGGGCCATCCTGAAAAAGCCGAAGGTTCTGATTTTGGATGACAGTACCAGTGCGGTGGACACGGCTACGGACGCCAAAATCCGGCAGGCGTTCCGTACCCAGCTGCCCGATACGACAAAGATCATCATAGCCCAGCGGATTATTTCCGTCATGGATGCGGACCTGATTGTCGTCCTGGACGACGGACGAATTGCGGAGATGGGGACCCACTCGGAGCTGATGTCCAGCAGCGAAATCTACCGCGACATCTATTTATCGCAGCAGGAGGGGGCGAGTATTGATGCCTAGACCACATGGAGGAGGCGGACCCGGCGGCTTCCAGCCGCCTAAAAATATGGGGAAGACCATCGGGAAGCTGATGGCGTATGTAGGCCGGTCGAAATGGCTGCTGGTACTGGTGGCCATCTGCCTGGTGTTGAACACGGTGTGTTCCATCGGCGGCTCGTATCTGCTCAAGTTCCTGATTAACGACTGCATTGTTCCAGGCGATTTCCAGCGTCTGGCGCAGATGCTGGCTTTCATGGCGGGGGTGTATATCTGCGCGGCCCTGTTCAGCTTCACCTATACCCGGATTATGGTCCACATCTCCCAGAAGACCACCCATGCCATCCGGCAGGACCTCTTCACCAGGATGCAGAGCCTGCCCCTCAGCTACTTTGACACCCACACCCATGGCGAACTGATGAGCCGCTATACCAACGATATCGAGACCATCAACGAGATTCTGAATAACGGTCTGGTGAGCCTGTTTTCCAACGCGCTGACCTTTGCGGGCGTTGTCGGCATGATGCTGTATCTCAGCCCAATACTGTTTCTGGTGACGCTGTTTTCCCTGGGGCTGATGTTCCTGGTTATTATGACCGTAGGCAAGCGCAGCCGCCGGTACTTCCGGGCGCAGCAGCAGGATTTGGGGAATATCAACGGCTATATTGAGGAGATGATCGAGGGACAGAAGGTCATAAAGGTCTTTAACCACGAGGCCCAGGCCAAAGAGGGATTTTACCAGCGCAACGACGCCTATCAGCACAGCGCGGCCAACGCGCAGTCCTTTGCCGGAGCAATGATGCCCGCTATGGGCAATATCAGCCATATCAATTATGCGCTGACCTGCTGTGTAGGCGCGCTGTTGTCCATCGCCACAGGCTTCGACCTGGGATCGCTGCTGGTATATCTCCAGTACACCCGGATGGTGAGCCAGCCCATCGGCCAGATGAGCCAGCAGGTGAACAACGTGCTGGCGGCGGTAGCCGGTGCGGAGCGTGTGTTTGAGATCATGGAGACCCCGCCGGAGGTGGACAGCGGCAAAACCATTCTGGTCCACGTGCGCCGCACGCCGGACGGCAGTCTCATAGAGACAGCGGAACGGGGCGGCGGCTGGGCCTGGAAGAAGCCGGACGGTACCCTGGCGCCTCTGCGGGGCGACGTGCGCTTCAAGGACGTGGTCTTCAGCTACGTGCCGGAAAAGCGGATTCTCAACGGCATCAGCCTCTATGCCAAGCCGGGACAGAAGATTGCCTTTGTCGGCTCCACCGGCGCAGGAAAGACCACCATCACCAACCTCATCAACCGATTCTATGAGATTGAGGGCGGTCTGATCACCTACGACGGCATCGACGTGCGGGATCTGAGCAAAGAGAGCCTGCGGCGGAGCCTGGGGATCGTGCTCCAGGACACCCACCTCTTTACCGGCACTATTGCGGACAACATCCGCTATGGCAAGCTGGACGCCACAGACGAGGAGGTCCAGGCGGCGGCGCGGCTGGCCAATGCGGACACCTTTATCCGCCATCTGCCCAAGGGCTACGACACCTGGATTACCGGCGACGGCGGAAATCTGAGCCAGGGAGAACGGCAGCTGCTGGCAATCGCACGGGCGGCGGTAGCGGACCCGCCGGTGCTGATTCTGGACGAGGCCACCAGCTCTATCGACACCCGGACGGAAAAGCTGATCGAGAAGGGGATGGACCGGCTGATGGCGGACCGGACGGTGTTTGTCATTGCCCACCGCCTGAGCACCGTGCGCAACGCCCGTGCAATCATCGTCCTGGAGCAGGGAGAGATCATCGAGCGGGGCGACCACGAGGACCTGATTGCCCAGGGCGGCAAATATTATCAGCTGTATACTGGGCAGGCGGAGTTGTCGTGAGAGAAGATTTGTTTACAATTTGTTCATTTATGCTTCCTGCATTTGGTTTATACTAAAGAGGTCCACGAAAAGCGAAAGGAGCTTCTGTTTATGAAATACATTTGCAGTGTTTGCGGCTACGAGTACGACGAGGCTGTGGGCGATCCGGATCACGGCATTGCTCCCGGCACAAAATGGGACGACCTGCCCGGCGACTTTGAGTGTCCTCTGTGCGGCGTAGGCAAGGACGAGTTCTCTCCCGCTGAATGATGTTGGCCCTGAAAAACCGGATGCCTGACGATATACCGTCTGGCATCCGGTTTTTTGATTGGTTCCCGCCGCGTCACGGCGCATCCGCCACATCATACAGCGCGTTGAGCACGGTCCAACCCTGGGGATCGGGGCGCATCAGGTTCCAGTACCCTGCGCCGCGCAGTCCGTATTCGTCCACCAGGCGCAGCTTTGCGGACATGCTCCGGGCGTCCTCAAACCAGACCTCATGGACCACGCCGCCCTCCGTGTAGCGAAACCACGGACTCTGCGCCCGCTGGTCAAAGGCAATTTCCGCCCGCTGCTCCACCGCGATTTCCACCGCCCGCCGGTTAGAGATGGACTGGGCCCGTGTCTCCCCCTGGCGGTAGGGCAGGGGCCAGTCGTAGCCATAGGCGGGGATTCCCAAATAGATTTTCTCCCGCGGAATCTCGCTGACTCCGTAGTCCAACACTGCCCGCACATTGGGCAGCGGCGCTACCGCCATCGGCGGACCATAGGTGTAGCCCCATTCGTAGGTCATCAGCAGCACATAGTCCGCCGCCGCGCCCAGCAGGGCGTAATCGTGGCCTTCGTAGAGCAGCCCTGGCTGGTCCGGGCGGGTCTTGGGAGCCAATGCCACCAGGACCGGCAGGGGCGTCACCCGCGCCCGCAGGCGTGTAATAAAAGCCGCGTATGCCTCCCGCTGCGCACCGGGGATGTACTCAAAATCTACGTCTACCCCCTGGTATCCCTTCTGGGCCATTACTTCTTCTATCTGCCGGATCAACGCCTCCTGCCGACTGGGATTGGACAGCAGCAGCTCCGCCCGCTCGCTGGAAAAGGTGTCCGACTCTGTCAGCGTGGACAGATGCAGCAGCGGTGCGGTCCCCAGCCGGGAAGCCTCTGCAAGAATGCGCCCGTCGTCCAGCGGCAGCAAGCCGCCCTGTGCGGTAATGCCGTAGGTAAACGGGGTGACATAGCTCATGTAGGGCAGCGTCGTGCTCAGTTGAAGGGGCTGGATGAAGGGATACGCATAACCATTTGTATAAATTCTGCCGTATTTTTCCTCTTTGTACTGAATCGCCAGCATCTGGCCAGGCCGGACCTCTAAAATGCCGTGAAGGACGGGATTGTTCCGGTACAGAGTCCGCAGGCTGACTCCATACTGCCGGGCGATGGAAGCCAGCGTCTGTCCCGGCTGGACGGTATGGAATACCGCAATCTCCTGAATCACCAGCGTCTGCCCTACAGCCAACGCGCCGTCTGCCGGCACCCCGTTGGCCTGGCGAAGCAGCTCCGGGTCTGCGCCGTACTGCCCTGCAATGCTGTACAAGGTCTGTCCCGGTTCCACCACGTGTATTGTCATATGATACTCCCCCCTGTTCTGCTCTATCTCTATGCGGAAAACAGGGGTTCCATGCGTTGCGTCCGGCGGGGTTCTGTGGTATACTCTCCTTAACCTGCCGCCTGTAAAGAGAGGAGATACAACATGGACCGTGAACTGCTGGCACAGCAGCTGTGTGAGCTGCCTGTCGTTCAATATGAGTTTTTTGAGACCAAAGAGCTGGTTTTTTCCGACCGGGTCCGCTATATCTGCCGGACGGAATGCCCTCAGTACGGCAAGAGCTGGGCCTGTCCGCCCGGCGTCGGACCGGTGGAGGAGTGCCGGGCGCGGTGCCTCCGCTACCCCCACGCGCTGCTCATAACCACGATGACAGAAACGGAGGATATTGCCGATATCCAGGCCACTCTCGACACCCGCGCTTCCCACGAGGAGATTACTCATCAGGTAGCCGCGCTTGTCCAGGCCCAGGGGGCGGAGACCTACGCGCTCTCTACGGAATCCTGCGCAGTCTGTCCCGCGTGTACCTATCCAAACGCGCCCTGCCGCCGCCCGGACCGCATGTTTCCCTGCGTGGAGAGCCATGGCATTCTTGTCACAGACATAGCCGAACGATATGGCATTGATTTTCAGGCGGGGGGCAATATTGTCACCTGGTTCAGCCTGATTCTGTACCGGTGAAAACAAAAAAGCCATCTGGAGCTGGAAAAGGCTCCAGATGGCTTTTTTCAGGATGCCTCACAGACGTGATACAGGAAATACACGCCGTCCGGGTTCCGGTACAGCCCGGTCCACTTCTCTGCCAGGGCATAGCTGCCCCCGGAATAACAGACTGGAATAACCGGGCCGTCCTGGAGCAGCAGCGCCTCCGCATCGTGGAGCAGCGCATCCCGCACGTCCGGTTCCGGAGCGGTGCGGGCCGCCTCCAGCGCCAGGTCAAACGCCTTGCTGGCATAACCGGTGGGATTGGCCGTGTTTCCGCTTCCCCAGAACTCCAGCAGCGCAGCCGCGTCATTGTACTCCGCGCTGTAGGACCAGCCTGCCAGCTGAAATACGGTTCCGTCTTCTTCCGGCGTTTCTTCGCCGTCCGGTTCTTCCGCCTCCGGGTCCGGCTTGACGATGGGGGTCACAAATGCGTCATATTCCTCCTGGGACAGACCCCGCGTCATGACCGCAACGCCAAGCTGTTCCTGCCACATCCGGCGCAGCGCCTGGGCTATGGCGGCGTTCTCCGCACAGTCTACATACACGTATTCAACCATCGGGAAATCTTCTCCCTGCGGATACCCTGCCTGTGCCAGAATCCTCCGGGCCAGACGGCAGTTTTCTTCGTACTCCTCCGCCTCAGGCATAGTCACTTGCTCCAGACTGTGGGTACGGAAATCCCAATAGCGTTTTTCTCCCTCAGCCGGTTCCGGACGCTCGCTGTAATCCGATACGCCGTAGGGGACCAGCCCGGCAGCGGCCTGGACCGTGGGACCCAGCTCCAGACCAGTTGGGTCAATCACCATGCGGAACGCCTGCCGGATATCCGGATTGTCAAAGGGAGGCGCAGAGAGATTCAGCAGAGCCCCGTAACCTGACGTCACCGGTTCCGCCGTCCAATCCTCCGCTTTCTCCAGGCTGTCCGGCAATACTGTGACCAGATCCAGCTCCCCGGCGGTCAAACGGTCGTAGTCCGCCATCGGGTCCCCGGCTGCTTGAAAGCAAAGCTCCTCCGGCCCAACGCCGGTTGCGTCATAATAGGTGACGCTGCGCTCCAGCCGCACCAGCCGGGAGGTGAATTCCGCCGCCGTGTACGGCCCGTTTGTCACCGTTCCCTTGTCCCAGCTCCCGCGCAGGTCCTCCCGCACCGGCATGGTGTACGCGCCGGCGCACACGTCCGCCAGGAACCAGGCCGGACTGCCTGCCAGCGTTACCGTCAATGTACGCGCATCCGGCGCAGATACCGCCAGATTGTCAATCTCGCCGGTTTCCTGCACCGCCGCATAGCCGGATATGGCCGAGAGCAGTTCCCGGTGGGGCAGAGCGTTGGCCGGGTTTGCAAGACGCTGCCACGCCGCGACAAAATCCGCCGCCGTGACAGCCCGGCCATCAGACCAACAGGCGCTCTCCCGCAGGGTGAAGGTATACGTGGCATTGCCCGCGTAGTCCGTCTCCACGGTCCACTGCTCCGCCTGACCCGGCGCAAGCCGGCCCCAGCCGGTCCCGTCGTCCTCCCAGCGGAGAAGATTTTCATAGAGATGATAAAATACCGTCTCTCCCGCCCCCTTGGCGGGGTCCAGGGTGTCCGGAATGCCGTCCGTACTGATCTGAAGGGCGTATGGGACGGCCTCCTCCGGCGGCAGCGTGTCGCCGCTGCTGCAGCCTGCCAGCAGCAGAAGTCCTGCCAGCATAGCCGCCAAAATCCGTTTACTTCTCATCCGCAGGCACCAGACTGCCGTCAGCAGCAAATTTCACCGGGCGAATCTCATTTTTCGTATGTTTAGCAATGTTGTTCAGCCGCACCAGACCGGGATAATCCGTGACAAATGTGTAGGCGGCGCCGCGGCGTTTGGCGCGTCCTGTGCGGCCAATCCGGTGGACATAATACTCGTTTTCGTCCGGAACGTCATAGTTGAACACTGCGTCTACATCATCCACGTCTATACCTCTGGCCGCCACGTCCGTGGCTACAAATACCCGCAGCTCCCCGCGGCGGAACTTAGCCATTACCTTCTCCCGCTTTTCCTGGGGAATGTCGCCGTGGATGCACTGGGCATCCACACCCCGCATCTGTAAAAGCTTTGTCACCCGTTCTGTATTGCCCTTGGTATTACAGAAAATCATTACCCGGTCAAACTGCTCCCGGTTCAGGATTTTCTCCACCGCGTCCACCTTCTCGTTAATGGACGTATCCAGACGGTATTGCAGGATGTCCGGCTTGTTCTCCTCCACCGCCTGGACGGTGATTTCCACCGGGTCCCGCTGGTAGACCCAGGCAATGTCCATAACCTCCCGGCTGATGGTGGCGGAAAACAGGCCCAGATTCTTCCGGGCCTTCATCTGGTCCAGCAGCTTTGTCACATCGTGGATAAATCCCATATCCAGCATCCGGTCCGCTTCATCCAGCACCGCCGTCTGCACCTTGTCAATACGCACCGTCCGCCGTTTCATGTGGTCCCCCAGACGGCCCGGCGTTGCCACCACGATCTGGGGACGCTTTTTCAGCGCGTCGATCTGCCGTCCGATGGGCTGACCGCCGTAGAGACAGACAATCCGGATGCCGGGCTGGAACTGGGCCAGGTCCCGCATCTCCGATGTGATCTGCAGCGCCAGCTCACGGGTGGGCGCAAGAATCACCGCCTGCAGCTGATCGGATTCCGTGTCAATATGTTCGATAATGGGAATGCCGAAGGCGAAAGTCTTGCCGGTGCCGGTGGGGGCTTTGGCAGTGACGTCCTTCCACTCCAGCATAGGGGGGATACAGCCCGCCTGGATGGGCGTGGATTCCTCATAGCCTTTCTTGTTCAACGCCCGCAGCATGGCTGGGGACAGTCCCAGCGTGTCAAAGCGCGCGCCCTGTGTGATTTCCATAATTCGTTCCTCGTGCTCTTTGTTTTGTATTCGTTTTGTATGAACCGGTTTAGTATAGCACAAAAAAATATCCGCCGCAAGCAGATTTAAGCGCTTTTCAGATTTTTCGCTTTTTTCCGCCGCCTATTTAGGGGCTCTGCGGCCTGCAGCGGGACCCGCGCACGGGGAATTTGAATGGTCTTTTAACCCGCTGTGAATTTTCCGTGAATTGTCCCTGGCGGCTGTTGACTTCTTCGGGCAGATGTACTATGATGGCGTTGTTCAGAAATGAATTTCTCTTTTCTCCCTCTCTCTTTTCTTACCAACAAGAAGCGCCGTACCCGGACGGGTACCGGCGCTTCTTGCCGTTTCTCGCAGGGGAGAGCCGCGCCGCTTTTTGAGCGGATTCAAAGGGCTGCGCTTCCACGCTCCCCGCCGCCGTTGTCAATGGCTTTGCCGACCTCCTGTACCACGGTCAGGTGAGTTTCGTCAAAAAGATGCATGTAAATCTGCGTGGTGGTGTTGGTGCTGCTGTGGCCCAGCGCCTTGCTGATGCCGAAGAGAGGGACATTGCGGCTGTTGGCGATGCTGGCAAAACTGTGGCGCAGTCCGTGGAGCGTCACATACGGCAGTTCTGTCTTGGACAGCACCCGCTGCAAACGGTTGCTCAGATAGTCCGCCTGATAGGGCTGCCCACCGTCGTGGCAGATGACAAAGCCCTGGTCGTCATAGGCGTCCCCCAGCTGGGCCAGCTCCAGCTCCCGCTGCCGCCAGAGCCGCTCCATCAGCTCCTCCATGTCTGACAGGCCGCGGTAGCCAAGGCGGCGGACAGAGGAACGGTTCTTCGTCCCCTTGTCTACAGACCGCCCGTTGACAGCGGTACGGGCCTCCACGATGGTGATGACTTTGTTTTCCAGGTCCACATGGCTCCACTTCAGACCGCAGATCTCGCTGCGCCGCAGGCCCATGTACCCCGCCAGCTTTACCACCGGCTCCAAGCTCGTTCCGGACAGAATTTCAAAGAGCTTGCACATGGTTTCGCTGTCATAATAGTGGTGGACAGGCCGGATGGAGGAGGGCGGGTCCACCTGTTCTGCTACATTGCGCGTAACCAATTCCTGCCGCCGGGCGTGCTCCAGGGCGTTGTGCAGAACGCCGTGATGCTTGCGGACCGTGTTGTTGCAGAGTCCTTCCGCCTGCTTGCGGTTGAGATACTGCTGCACCTGTGCGGCGGTGAGGTCTGTCAAACGGTTGCGGCCCAAGGCGGGGGAGAGATGGTTGCGGATGATCATGTTGTAGCCGTGGACGGTGCTGGCGGTCCGGCTGGGTGTGATGACCTGTTCCAGCCAGTAGGTCAGCCACTGTCCGACCGTCAGCGTGTCGGTGTTTTTGCTCTGGGAGAGGATTTTTCCGGCATTGTGGCTGTCCAGAGCCTGAATAGCCAGCTCCATGGTCGGGAAGCAGCGGACGGTGCGCTTGGCCGGACCGCCGTTTTTCGGACGGCTGCGGAGCGTGACGTAGTAGCTGCGGCGTTGGGTGTCATAAGCAATGTTGGGGATGATCGTTTTCCGAGACATAAAAAGTACCTCTCTTTCTTTTTTCGACAGATTTGGAAGAATCTGCCTGTCTGAGAAATACGTTACAACATAATGGATAAATTTGTCAAGTTTTTGTGCTTTTTGGTCATCATATGGACTTTTTGCCAAAGAAAAAACACTGCGGGAGAAATAAATGCAGTGTTTTGACTTTTTTCAGCAAAATTTGTGGGAAATAGAGCGAAATGGTGGTACATTAATCGCACTGGGTTGTGCTCTTTTCATGCAAAATCGCGGAGGTCCCTGCTGAAATGCAGGATTGCCTCTAAAACACCGCCGCCTACCGCCAACGCTTTGTCGGAAACATAGCGGCAGTGGTCCGGTTCGCACCGGGGGTCAACATCGCCGCATTTCATACCGGCAGTGACCGGAACGCCGTCCGCAAGGAGCCCCCGCAGCGTGCCGCCGATGGTACAGCGCATGGGAGCGCCGTTGACAGTACCGGCAACCTCCCCGGCGGCAGCTTGGCAGCCGATTTCCAGTGCGCCCTGAAAAATACCGTCCGTCGGAGCCCGCAGCACCCGCTCCCCGGCATAGCCGCCGATGAGACCAGGGACAGCCGTGTTGGGTAGAGCGGCGCCGTCATAGATTACCCGGCCCAGATAATGGCCGCGCATGGTTTCAACAACGGCATCGCAGTCTATACCGGCGGTGAAGCCAGGGCCCGCCGCGATGACCACAGGGGCCATGTCAAGCGTAGTACCCAGGTTTCGTTTGGCCAGAATGGCGTCCACAACTGCGTCCGGCTCCAGAAGCGGTACGCACCGGGCGTCCGGGTCGGTCAGAACGGGAATGATCCCTTGTTCCAACAGTTCCGGGATTCCTTCCAGCTCTGCCCGCCGGGCCGTGATGCCCTCCACAGTGGTTTCACCCAGCCGGATGGCCTCGGAAAAGCACACCGTGCGGCGGATGGAGGTGGGGGAGGGAACTTCACAGATGACAATGTCCATGCCGCTGCGGTAAAGGCGGAGCGCAATACCGGAGGCAATATCCCCTCCGCCGCGTATTATGATAAACATATCCAGTTTTCTCCTTTCAGGGACCCTGCAAAGACTGGCCGGGGCATGAGCGATGCCAACAGCCGGGCTTGCTGGATGGCTTCCGAAGTTTCAACTTGATTGATAAAAATTTTATCGCCCAGATTTTCCAGCAGAAGTACACGGGCGAGGCTCTGCACTGTGACAGCTGTTTGGGGTGTGACGCCAGCCAGAGCGCAGAAGCGTTCAGACCGGTGGACGGCATTTTGAACAGGACACAGGAGGCCGGAGGCGCCGGCCAGAAGGATGGTTTGTGTGGTTTCAGGCGGGATAACGGGCTCATAGGGGAGATGGGCTTTCAGAGGCAGGCCGCGGGAACCGTCAGCTTCAACCAGAACATAGTCTGCCAAAGCAGGCAAGAGATGCATGGGGATGGATGGGGCAGTAAGTTTATTATTTGCAGCTGGTGTGCCTATACAGAGACAACGGTGGCGCTGCAGTGCGGTGGCCAGGGTGGAGAGGGAGGCGGTGGTGAGAAGAGGAAGATGGGTCGGGGGACGGATATGCGTGGTGGTGGTGCATAGGACGGTGCCTAGAGCTTGCAGTTCACGGGCAAGAGTGTACATGGCGGTCGTCTTGCCGCCGGAGCCAATGAGCGCTGTGAGGCCGGGATGGATGGAGAGAAGTTCAGTTAGTTTCATAGTGAGTGTGGTAGGGAAGAGGGTGAAGAGGTGGAAAGGATGATTTTATTATAGCATTTTGAGGGGAAATTGCAAGGTTTGTTCGGAAATTGTGGCGGCGACGTTTGGGGGTCAAAAAGTTGAAAATAAAATGTAGAAAAGGCCCGTATCAATCCCCTGCGGAGAAAGCAGCAAAGGACGGAAACCACTGGGATACAATGGGTTCCGTCCTTCGAATTATTCTCTTGGTAGCGTTTTCGGGATAGTAGGTAGCAAAGCAAGGATTTATGTCAACCAAATCACCACAATTTCCTTGTAAATACAGAGCTATATGACTGGTAGCGTAATGGTAGTGCAGTCACACTAATTTTACAAAGTAATAAACCATTTTACAGTAAAGACGATAAAATCTCTTCTTTCATCTTTATTTTGTCTTACTAATCATTTTCTTCACAATACACTTCACATAATATTCATATAAAGTTCAAAAACAGATTGCGGAATTTGTCGAAAGCTGGTATACTATTCCTGCCGTCCTGCATCCCTGACGGAGAAAGGGGGTGTCAGCAATGAGTAACGTACTCATTATTCTCCAATCCATCGCAGCAAATGTAATCAGCGTCTACATCTGCAAGTGGCTTGATGGATACTTCGGTAGGCGGTAAGTACGCCACGGCAGGAAAATCCCCCAAGAGAGAAGAAGCAGTTCTCTCAAGGGGGATTTTTCCTTTTGTGTCAGCAGTATAACGTACTCATTGCTTTCGCATCCTTAGTATACCCCAGCGTCTCCTTTTTGTCAAGACGCTGGAGCGTATTTTCATAATTCAGCAAATTTCCGGATATAGGGGAACCCCCGGACCGAAGTCCGGGGGTTCCTGCAACAATGCTTAAACTACCTGTCAAACGTCACACGCGGATCAATACAAACTTTCCAGAACCATACCCACGCCGCCGTCACTTTCAAAACCGTCATCCATGCTGTATGGAGCGATTTCATCGGTCTGTGCGCTCTGACCGTAGTCATCAATCAGACGGTTGATACCTTGCAGATCAATCGTGTATTCCTGGCCATCCGCCTCGATAATGAGGTTCTTGATCTCTCCGCCGTATCTTCCGGCCAACTGCCAAATGATTGTGTCGCCGTTGTTCATAGAAGCCCAACCACCACTAGTTCCACCGGTAGCACTCACAGCCTTGAACTTGATCTTACTGTCGTTAGCCACACCAGGGATGGACAGCTTCAGAGCGATATAGTAACCATTCTGATACTGCACATTGTTCGCATCGAACTCGGTCCAACCAGTAATCTGGTAGCAATTACCTGTAACCTTAATTACATTGTCCGCATCAATCTCGCCGATCTCAATATTGCTCTGCAAATCTGTCACAGGCTTATTGTACTGACTACTCGCAAGATCTTCATCAGTTTCTTCAACCTTTGGTGTGCTGCCCAAAGTCAGGCCGGTCAGGTCAATATTGAACTCTTTACCAGCGACTTTGATGGTAAGGGCGTCCTTAGCAATTACACCGTCTTTTCCGGCAACCTTCACAACCAGAATACCATCAGCATCCAACGCCTGACCATGGGGCTTGAGCGTTGTTACCGCAGTAATCATATTGTTTTCCAGTTCACCGTAAGAGAAGTTCAGGACAACGAAGTATCCTTGGCCATCTTTACCATCGTTGCCGGGATATGCAGTCCAACTCTCCAGATAATGCAGAGTTCCGGTCACTGCCAGGGTATCAGGATCAACCTCAACGCCTGTCTGCAACGTAGAGACTTTCTTAGCCATGGCATCGGCAAAGATGGTCATCCCACCGCTCACAGGCTGTACCTTCAGAGAAGCGCTTGTTCCGGTAGCGTCTTCCAGCACCACACCGCTCAAATCAACGGTGTACTTCTTTCCAGCGGCTTCAACAAAGAAATACCTATTGTCCGGAATTTCGGTTTCGGTAAACTTATAAACTACGATACCCGCCGGACAGTCATCGTCCCCTTCCAACGGTTGACCAGTTGTCACATTGGTACTAGAAACTTTAATACCCTCCGGTCTCACACCGGTACAGGCCATGTCCAGAGCAATGTACCAGCCCTTACTGCCACTTGAAAACTCGTCATAACTATCAACATATTTGACAGTACCGGTCACTTTGATAACACCGTTCACCGGCTTGCTGGCAGTTACATCGTCATTCTGGAGTTCTGTAACCTTCTTGCCATACAGTGTCAGTGTGCTGTCAGCCGCAATAACACTCAGATCGTTTGCGCCAGCCTTCACATTGGACAGATCAAGAGTATAAATCTTTTCATTGACTTTCACATAGAGATTCTTACTCGGTCTGCCAGCATCGTTCAGGGTCAGCTTCCAAAGCAGGACGCCATCGGTATCCAAGTTCTTCCAACTGCCAGGATGCGGCGCCGCAGAACCGCCGGTACCATCTACGCTAGCGAACTGAATGTCACCATTATTGGTCGCACCAGGATAGGTAAGCTTCAGAGCGATATAGTAGCCGGTCTCATAGCCAGTACCCCACCAGGTATTCCAGTCATCACTCCCGTCACCAACATACTTGGACGTTCCGTGGACCTTAATAGTTCCACCGGACAGGGGGTCAAGCGTGATATTGCTCTGCAGATCATTGACGGTCTCTCCAAGGTTGCTAAAGGCAGCCTCTTCGATGGAACCGCTGGCAACCGCCTGAACGCTCAGGTCAGCATCCTCTTTGCCCAGGATCATACCGGACAAATCAATGGTATAAGTTTCTCTCTGGACCTTGACAGTGATTGTGTTGCCCTTAAGGTCCGCAGTCGGGCTAATCTTCCAAACCAAGATAGCCTTGCCATCCTTAATATTATCCAGATATTTTACATCGCCATCTGAGCCAACGATACCGATGTTCTCCGGTCCCTCATCGGAGTGAGTAATTTCCAGAGCAACAAAGTATCCTTTCGCACTGGGACTCCATGCGTCCCAGCTACTAACATACTTGGAAGTACCAGTGACAGCGAAGGTCTTTCCATCAGCAGACGGGGTAACATTGACATCCGCCTGGATTGCAAGCGCAAGCTTCTTGTCGCCAAGCAGCTCTTCGTCCGCTGCGACAGCCTTAACTGTCAGCTTGCCGGTTTCAACAACCGTTTCCTCGACAGCCTTCAGCTCAACAGTCGCGCCGTCGAGCAGGGGGAAGGTAACGGTACCGTCAGCGGAATCGGTCCACGCGCCATCGGTGCCAATCTTGTACTGGAGCTTCTTGCCCTCGGCAACGGAAGCGGTGAGCACAACGTTGGGAGCGGATGTGCTCTTGGGATTGGTGATGGTGAACTTACCATCCGCATCCGGAGTAATGGAGGTGACAGTGTCCTTGTTGCCAACCTTGTAGCTGTCCACGGTCACGCCCTCGCCAACAGTGACGGTAGCGGTATCCACTTCGCCGGTAAAGGTGGTGGACATAGAAACTCTGTAAGTAGTTACACCATCCTGGAAGCCAATCATCCAGTTCACCTGATAGCGGACGAGGTATGCGGTTCCGCCCTTCAGGTCCTCAACTGTCAGATGCAGTTTCCCCAGAATCTCAGGGGTGTCAACATGGTTCAGAACGTTTTCCATGTCAACAACAACGTTCAGACCGCCAATGTTGGACATCTCGTAGTCGGCTTTGACAACAAAACCAGCATACTGATAGTCGCCTTCCACCACACGGGCCCGGCTGTTCTTGGGGAACAGATCACCGGCATCGTCCGGGATAATGACATCGCCAACGCCGCTGTCTCCGCCAACAGTGCCCTGTCCATCGCCGGTGGGCTTATCCTCCGGCTTGCTGGGGTCGTCGGGAGTAGGATCGGGATCGGGATCGGGGTTGGGGTCAGGAGTAGGATCAGGATTGGGAGTAGGCGTGCTGCCCTCGTCAGGCTTCTCAACGACATCAATGTCAGCGATAACAGTGATAATGTCGTTTTCAGCGGCAACAGGAACGGTAAAGGAACCATCGGCGTTCTTGTTATAAGAGGTGAACTTACCGTCTGCGCCCTTTACAATCAGACGTGTAACAGTAGCGCTCTCCAGGCTGACGGGGGTACCGCCATTGGCATCCTCAAACGCAACCTGATTGTCAGGAATCTTGATGGTCAGAGTACCATTCTCGTACTTCCAGTCAGCAGCATTCACTGTGATCTTGGCATTGTAGGTCTTCTGGGTCTGCTTGTCGGTATAGATGGTAGGAGATGTCAGGTTCAGCTTCACCTCACCGGGGACGGGAGGTGTGGTACCATCCGTTGTAACAGTGTAGGACATAGCGGCGGAATCCGCGCACTCGAAATCCTTGCACTCAGGGATAACGGAGACAGCCAGGCCGGAAATAACGCTGATGGAATCGGCCTCGTTCTGCTGGGGCAGACCGGAAACGATCTCATTGCCGTTCTCTGTACCCTTCACGACAACGGAACACTGCTTGCCGGAACCGTTAATGGTGAAGGTCCAGGTAGCCTCGGCGCCGAGAGGAACCTTGACAACCTCGCCAAAGAGGGTGCGCAGGTTGATGTTGCCAGTCAGGCTGATGTTATTGCCGTTGATGGTCACGCCACTCGTGCTGGCGTTGGCCGTCAGCTGCTTGTCATGGTTGGCAGCTACGAAGGAGTAGGTGTAATCCAGGACCTGGGTATTGCCGCTGGAAACCTGGTTGACAACACGGAAGGAATAGGGGGTAGCAGCCTGCTCGCTCTTGGCGGGCACGTTCACTTCGTCTGTTCTAAATGCACTGGACTGGTTGGTCCAGCTGAGCTTTCCGTCAACGGAAACGCTGTGGTTTGCTTCCGGGGTGATGTAGAGCTCATCAATCCGGCCAGCAAACTTGCTCCATACAGAATAAGGAATTCTGTTCACAAAGCCTTGTGTTCCAGCTTCCTGCTCAGACATCAGCTCAACAATCAGCTCTTTTGCGCCGTCCTTGGCACGCAGCTCAACGTCGGGGTACTGGGTGCCCGGCTTAACAGCTAAGTCGGGGATCATGCTCTCCCAGACATGCTGAGCGTAGTCGGTGTAACCGCCAACTCTGTTGCCAGCGGCATCCAGCTCCCAGTGGTCGCCGTAACGTGCGGCGGGCATATCGTCATCGTAGTTCTGGAAGGACACGACGTAGACAGCTTCGCTGCCATCGTAGCAGACCAGGACGTTGTTGTAGCAGCCATAACGATCCTGCCAGTCGAACTCTCTGTCAAGGTCGTATACGAAGTTGTCCTTGATAAACTTGGACTCTTCCACGCGAGGCTTCAGAACGGTACTCAGAGTGCTCTCATCCAGATGGGCATTCTGACGGTCATAAGCGGCGTTCTTCACCTCAGGTTCATAGTCAAGGGTGTAGTACTTGGTGTCGGCGGTCAGCTTCTTCTGGAGCTCGCCGTTGCTCTGGTAAGTCTTCGCACCGCCAGTGACCATGGTGTCAATACCCACATAGTTGCTGTCAGCGGTGTACTGCTTGGTGTTGACGTTACCGATCATGAAGGAGAGGCCCTCGGAAACGATCTTGTTTCTGTTCATGTACTCGATGGTGTAGATACCCTCTTCGCTGGTGGGATAGAGGTTGTACACACCGGGCAGGACCTTCTTGTAACCGGCCTCGTCATAGTTGACGTCGTAGGTCAGGATGGACTTGGTCAGGTCAACCTGGATGTCCTCCTTGACGCCGTTGCTGCGGATAACAGTGAGGGTGTCGATACGCACGCCGTTTCCGACGATGGGGGAGTCAGCCACGAAAATCTGCTCGGCAGACTTCTTATAGGCCTTGTTGAGCTCCACGACCACCACGTCAGCGGTGTAGTAGTATCTGTCGCGATCGCCGCTGGTGCTCACGCGCTCGTGTCTGGTACCAACAGCATAGATATCCTCGACTGTCTTCAGCTCCTCGACGGAGAGGCTGGGAACCTCGCCGTAGCCCACATACTCCTTGACATGGTAGGCGTTGTTCTCTTTCCAGACGAAGTAGTAGACAGTGCTGCTCAGAGCGCGAATCTCAACCTTGTTGTCGGCTGCGCCCACGGGAACAACAGGCGTGTCATAAGCGGTCTTGCTGGTTGCATAGGCATAACCGTCGGTCGCGCCGTCCTTGAAGATACCAGTGTAGTAGGTCTCCTGAGTGGCGCTTCTGACCGGCTTGGGAATAGAGATCATAGCGTGGCTGCCGCGCTCGTAAACGGAGGCGAAGTCCACGGGGATCAGGTTGCCGTTCTCATCCAGACCAGCAACAGCGGTCTTCAGGAAGGTCTGATCGCCATCCTTGGCGTTGATGGAGAGGTTTCCGGTACCGCCCATCTTACGCATGGCGCCCCAGCCGTTGTTGAGGGTATGTCCATCAATGAACAGGTCGCCGTCGCGGCCCACATCCACGTTGTTGATGCGGCCATCCTGGTAAGCCTTCACAGCATACTGGTCATCCTTGCTGGTGCTGTTGTAGTAGCCGTCCACCAGGAGGGTGAAGCTCTTGGCAACGCTCTTGACGAACACCAGCATGTAGTCGCCGCGGCCCAGATACATATCGTAGCTCACGCCGTCGGCCATGCCGCGCACGTCGGGTGTGTAATCGGGATTGTAGACATGCTCGCACACGCCGGACTGGGTGTAAACCGTGCCGTCAGCGGTGGTAGCGGTCAGGTCGTTGCGGTTGACCTTGTCGATCTTAGCAGTGACGGGAGTGGCCTTATAGGTCTGGGCCTTACCGTCGATGACAGCGTAGTAGACGATGTCGTTGACTGCCAGGGTGTCAGCGGAGACAACCTTCTGAGAGGTGATCTCGTTGATGTTGTCCTCATCGCTGCCGAAGTCGATATCCTTGGTGTCCAGGGTGACAGCGGAATCGGAAACCTTGTCAACCTGAGCGGTGGTGTAGATAACCTTCAGGACGTAGTCAGCAACGCCGTCCTTGTCGTTGTCGATAATCTTGACCCAGTTGCCGTTCTCGTTGTCATTGACTGTAGCCTCGGTATCCTGGTTGATGTACTCGGTAACGAACTGGTTGTAGGACATGCTGTCGGACAGGTCCTTCAGGCTGGAGGTACCAGCGTACACTTCGCCGTAGGTGTAGGCGTCGCGGGTATCCAGGTCCTTGACCTCGACAAAGCGGTCGGCATAGTCGAAGATGGACTGGATGTTGGACTGATGGTCGGAACCAATCTCGTCGCCCGCCTTGAAGCTGGCCTCATAGATCCAGAGGTACTTGCCATTGGACAGCTGCTTGACATTGTAAGAGCCGTCGGACTTCTTGAACTCATCCAGACCAACGGTCCACTTGTAGGTGGCGCGCTCTCTTTCGTACTCAGCCTCGGCAGCGTTGAAGTCATTTCCACCGAAGGTGCTGACGAAGTTGATCTCGTAACGGATGCGCCAGTCGGACATCCAGCGATAGCCCTTGCTGAAGTTGATGTAACGCTCAGCG
>Ga0137308_101237_pt1 | contig 27472 bp, 24 predicted proteins | sample Inofrocosms_June_FD_97181 | JGI IMG/M metagenome (GOLD analysis project Ga0137308, IMG submission 97181) | Mouse cecal microbial communities from Vienna, Austria - N-Acetylneuraminic and N-Acetylglucosamine D2O microcosms_June | ecosystem: Host-associated > Mammals > Digestive system > Large...
TTGCCGGCAATCGCGCTTGCTGCTGCGACAGCAGGGCTTGCCAGATAGATTTCAGAGTCCACATGCCCCATGCGGCCGACAAAATTGCGGTTTGTCGTAGATACACAGCGTTCTCCTTCTGCAAGGATGCCCATATATCCGCCGAGGCACGGCCCGCAGGTAGGCGTACTTACAATCGCGCCTGCTTCGATAAATATTCTCAGCAGCCCTTCTTCCATTGCATTCAGATAGATCTGCTGTGTTGCCGGAATGACAATGGCACGCACGCCGTCTGCGACCTTTTTGCCTTTAAAAATCTCCGCTGCACAGCGCAGGTCATTAAGGCGCCCGTTTGTACAGGAGCCGATGACTACCTGGTCAATTTTAATCGCGCCTGCTTCATCGACCGTTTTCGTATTCTCTGGAAGGTGCGGGAACGCAACGGTTGGTTTTAAAGCGCTTAAGTCAATCGTAATCTCGCGCACGTACTCTGCGTCCGCATCTGCTTCATAGATCTTGTATGGACGTTTGGAGTGCTCCTTGATATAGGCTTCGGCAAGCGCATCTACCGGGAAGATCCCGTTTTTCGCGCCTGCTTCGATCGCCATATTTGCAATCGTAAATCGGTCATCCATCGTCAGATTTGCAATGCCGTCCCCGGTAAATTCCAAAGACTGATACAAGGCGCCGTCCACACCGATCATGCCGATTAAATGCAGGATCAGGTCTTTTCCGCTTACATACTTCGCAGGCTTTCCGGTTACGGTTACCTTGATTGCGGACGGCACCTTAAACCACGCTTTTCCGGTTGCCATGCCCGCTGCCATATCCGTACTGCCCACGCCGGTGGAAAATGCGCCTAGGGCACCGTATGTACATGTATGGGAATCCGCGCCAATAATGACATCTCCTGCAACGGTCAGACCTTTTTCCGGCAGCAGCGCGTGCTCAATACCCATCTGTCCGACGTCAAAATAGTTCGTAATGTCATGTTTGCAGGCAAATTCCCTGACACATTTACAATGCTGCGCGGATTTGATATCTTTGTTTGGTACAAAGTGATCCATGACAAGTGCAATTTTATCTTTATGGAACACGCCTTCCACTTTCATTTTTTCAATCTCATGAATCGCGACCGGCGATGTAATGTCGTTGCCTAATACAAGATCCAAATCTGCTTCGATCAACTGCCCGGCTGTTACCGTCTCTAATCCGGCATGAGCCGCCAGTATTTTCTGGGTCATAGTCATACCCATGATAAATTCCTCCTTCTGTTTTCCATTTTTTCAAATGATCTATGCATACAGCTATTGAACGCTGTACAACTCTTCTTTTGTATAATACCCGCTGTCAACGAGCACTTCCTGCAAATTATCTTTGTCTACGACAGACGGTGCGCACAAATATGCCGGAACTACCATTTTGCCGTTGTCATACTGTTCTGTATCCGTAATTTCTGCCTCAGTGCCGTTTACCGCTGCTTCTACCATCGACACGCACCGTTCGGCAAGGATCCTGGTATCTTTATAGATCGAAAACGCCTGTGTGCCGTCTAAAATATCCTTGCAGGCTGCAACTTCACAGCTTTCCCCGGAGATCACTGGCCAGTTTGCCTCGGTATAGCCCGTCTTTAACAAAGCTTCCTTGCATCCGTATGCAAGCCCGTCAAAAGCAGCCGCGCAGATATCCAGCTCTTCCTCTGCGTAATATCCGGCAAGATAGCTTTCCAGCCGCTGCTGAGCCGTTTCCTGCGACCCGTCCTCAACAGACGTATGTGCAAAGGAAGTCCGTTCCGTCTTGCATACCAGTTTTCCGGTATCCAGATACGGCTGTATCACTTCCATCAAACCATCATACAGTTTTTCCGCATTCGGATCATCCGGCTGTCCCATAAAAAACTCAATCGTCTTATATGCATCGTCTGCCAGATCCTCCAGCCCTGCCTTTTGCGCGATTGCCTGTCCGATTGCCGTACCGATTCCCTTGTGGTCAAACGCGACATAGTAAGATACCGCATCCGTATCCATTAAAAGGCGGTCATAAGCGATAATCGGAATGCCTGCGTTGCCCGCTTCCTGTGCGACTTGCGTCAGTTCCTTGGAATCCACCGCAGCGACTACAATGCAGTCAGCTTGTGCCGCGATAAAGCTTTTGATCTGGGATGCCTGTTTTTTCGCATCATCCTGTGCATACTGCGTATCTACCGCATAGCCTTTTGCCTCCAGCCCTTTTTTCATATTTTCCGCATCCTGCACCCAGCGCTTGTCAGACTCCGATGGCATTGCAAGCGCAATCATCTTTGCATCCCCGCTTGCTCCCGGTGCATCTGCATTGTCCCCGCCTGGTTCGTCTGCGTCTGTTTCATCCGGTGTATCCGTCTCGTCTGTGCCTGATCCGGTATCGGTATCCGGTGTGTCCGTCTGAGCTTGATCGTTCACCTGATCCTGCTCTTTGGTCGATGCGCAGCCAAAAAGCATCAATGCCGACACCAACGTGCATAATAATGTACCTAATACTTTCTTTTTCATACAATCACCCTTATCCTTTCATTACGTGTAGCGATACAAAACCGCTGTCAAAGGTCTGGTATTGTTCTAATTTTATTCGTTTCTAATTACTTTGTCAACTTTTTTATACGAAAACCCCCTCCGCCTGCATCAAACAGGCAAAGGGGATCCCATTTCGTTCTGTTACGTTGTCTTTAATATAAAATGTCCGATTAAATCGTCTAATACAAGCGACTGTGAAGACAGCTCCTCACTTGTAGCCGCAGCCTCCTCAGCAGTCGCGGCGTTGCTCTGTACGACTTCTGAGATTTTATTGACGCCGATTTCAGCCTGGCGCATTGCCTCAGCCTGGTCTTCTACCATAATCTTGAGATTTTTGGAAAAATCTGCAATCTGTTTTATGCCGTCGACGACATCCTGGATCGCGCCAGATGCACGTTCCGCTGCCTGGTTGCCCTGTTCCACCTCAAACAAAGAGCCTTCGATCAGCTTCCTTGTATCGACCGCGGCATTTGCACTCTGGTCGGCAAGCTCACGGATCTGTGCGGCAACGACCGCAAACCCGCGCCCGGATTCGCCGGCACGTGCAGCCTCGATCGAGGCATTTAGCGACAGCAGGTTTGTCTGTGACGCAATGGACTCGATTTCGGAAATAATGTCTCCAATTCTTGTGGAAGCGTCATTGATGCGTTCCATTGCGCCCATTAACGTATTCATCTCTTCACGGCTGTTGTCCGCTTTATCTGCATAATGCTGTGCCTGTGTGTATGCTTCGTCTGCATTTTGTGCGCTTTTTTGCATAGTATCTGTAATATCGCTGATTGTCGCATGTAGCTGCTGTACGGCGCCTGCCTGGTCTGTAGCGCCTTCTGCAAGGCTCTGGGATGCAAGCGCCAGGTCATTTGACCCGGAATTTACCTGGTTGGAGGTTTCACCGATCGAGCTTAACGTTTCCGTCATCTGGTCACGCAGGCCCCTCATGGATAAATACATCTTTTCAAGATCCCCGGTATATTTTTCAGGAAACTTGGATCTTACCGTATAATCGCCGCCTGCCATCTTGCCCAGTACTTCTTCCATGTCAAAAATAATCGCTGTCAGCTTATCCGATGTCTCAATGACATGCCTGCCCATGTCTTCGACTTCATCTCCGGTTGCAATCTCTGGAAATTCGGTCGTCATATCTCCTGCTGCAAACGTCTCCAGCCGGTCTCCAAGCATTTTCAGAGGCACCGCAATGCTTTTTGCAATCGTTCTGCCGATCTTCATAGATCCCGAAAAAGCAAATGCGATCGCTGCAAGTATCATTGCGGCAAGCGCCCATTTCATCGCAGAAAGCCGTCTTGCAATCCGGTTGCCTTCGGTTACCTTAACGATCAAAAGGCTGTCCAGCTTTTCGTAAATACTGTTGTATACATCGGCAAGTTCGTTTAATGCCAGCTCCTGTGCCTGCCTGCACCGCTCCCTGTCTGTAGTTGCCCCAAGATCCATAATCTGCTTGTCTAACGCCCAGTAGTTTTCAAGCTCCGCGGTAATCGCGTCATACGTCTTTTTTCCGTCTGTGGAAACAATGGTATCTTTAACCGTTGCAAAGCTTTTTTCAAATGCCTCTTTCTTTTCCCCATGCTGGCTTACGACAGCGTCAATCGCTGCCTGGTCATCATAGCCGATCGCTGCCCGCAGCGAAGACCTTAAGTCTGCAAATTCAAACATCGCCTTGCCGATATCCCCCTGCGCAAATCCAAAATTATGTAATGTATAAGAATATCGCCCGGATATAAACATCACAGCTATCAGTGCAACGACTGCAGCAAGTGCGGTAATAGACGTCACATTAAAAAAAGCCCGCACGAGCCTTTTTTCGATCTTATCATTTTTTAACATCATTCATATTCCCCTATTCGCAAATTTTTTAAAAGTATCCCGCATACCTTTCTGGAAAAGGAAGCTATTTTTATAAATACATTCCTTAAAGAACATACTGGTTCTTTTGCCACTATAATCTGTAATGTGAGCCAATTATTCTAAAAATTATGACAATAGCTATACCCCCCCCCCTCAAATTTCGCGCAACAGAATAAATATAATTCTATACTACCATATTGCCAGGGATTTGCAAGAGAATTTGCAAATAAATTGACAATTTTTGCCTTTTTCCATCGGTGTATTTTTTATATTATAGTATTCCAATATGAAATGTACATGAAATTTGAAAAATTTTCCAGTGTGCACAAAAAAACTTTACCAGAAGATCCATACTTCATCCATATGTAAAACAAAATCTGCTGAAATAGATCTCCATTTTGCATTTACATTCCTGAAATATCCAAATCTGTCTGGTAAAGTCACTTTGTTAATGATTCATTAATTATTGATCAGCTTGCTGCTTTCGTCATTCCAGCTATACAGCTTTCTGACTTCCTTGCCGACCTCTTCGGAAAAATGCTCTGCCGCTTTTTTGCGCATCATCTTGAAATGTACCTGGCGTCCCGCAGGTGACATATCTACAAGGAAATCCTTTGCAAAAGAACCGTCCTGGATATCGGACAGGATTTTCTTCATGGTTGCTTTTGTCTCTTCCGTAATAATCTTTGGCCCTGTAATATAATCACCGTATTCTGCCGTATTGGAAATGGAATAGCGCATCCCTTCAAAGCCGGACTGGTAAATCAGGTCTACAATCAGCTTCATCTCATGGATACATTCAAAATATGCGTTTCTTGGATCATAGCCTGCTTCGCATAAAGTCTCGAACCCAGCCTGCATTAACGCGCATACGCCGCCGCAAAGCACTGCCTGCTCGCCAAATAAATCGGTCTCTGTCTCTACACGGAACGTCGTCTCTAATACGCCTGCTCTTGCGCCGCCAATGCCGAGTGCATAAGCAAGTGCGAGATCAAGCGCTTTTCCTGTCGCATCCTGCTCTACCGCTACAAGGCAAGGCACGCCTTTGCCTTCCTGATATTCCGAACGAACCGTATGTCCCGGCCCCTTTGGAGCGATCATCGTAACGTCTACATTTTTTGGCGGTACAATCGTGCCGTAGTTAATGTTAAAGCCATGTGCGAACATCAGCATATTGCCTGCTTCCAGGTTTGGCTCAATTTCGTTTTTGTACATATCCGCCTGTTTTTCGTCGTTAATCAGGATCATAATAATGTCCGCAAGCTTTGCAGCTTCTGCCGTATTGTATACTTTAAGCCCCTGCGACTCTGCCTTTGCTTTGGATTTGCTGCCTTCATATAAGCCGATAATGACATTGCAGCCGGAATCCTTAAGATTCAGCGCATGTGCATGTCCCTGGCTGCCGTAGCCGATGATCGCGATCGTCTTGCCTTCTAATAAGGAAAGGTTGCAATCTTCCTGATAATAAATTTTGTTTGCCATTTTTTTGCCTCCTAAATTATTCAAAATATGTAACATCGGAAGAACCCCTGGTTAATCCAGTTATTCCGGTTCTAGCTAATTCAAGGATCTCAAAGCCGGATACAAGATCTAAAAAAGCACTGAGCTTGTCCTGGTTTCCGGTCAGCTCAATTACCATAGAATCCCTCGTGACATCTACGACTTTTCCGCGGAAAATCTCAATCACGCTTAGAATCTCCTGGCGGCTTGACTCCTCTACACGCAGCTTGACTAAAATAAGCTCTCTTGTAACAGAGCTGCCCGCTTCCAGCTTTTTAATGTCCAGCACATCCTCCAGCTTTGCAAGCTGGTTTTCGATCTGCTCTAAGATCAGCTTGTCCCCGCTTGAAACGATCGTGATGCGCGTATAGCGCGGATCTGCGGTCACCCCTGCAGAAATGCTGTCAATATTGTATCCACGCCTGCTGAACAGCCCGGATACGTGGCTTAGAACACTGGAAGTATTTTCTACGATTAATGATAACGCCTGTTTTCTCATTGTGGAAACCATCCTCTTTCTGATCGATCTATTCACACAAGTCTTATTCTAGCACATTCGCCTGGAATGTCAATAAATTTTCAGAGTTTTTGAAAAGATCTATGTAACCTGAATTTAGCGCAAATATCACGCAAAGCAGGGAATGCAGATGGCAGGAATGATTTTTCAAATAAAAATAAACGGGTCACAGCGTAAAAAGCTTCCTAACATATACGCCCGTATAATAATTTGAGCTAAAAAAGCCGCGCTGCATCCTGTCTGCACAGGAAGCGCATGGCTTTTTATAGAAAGCATGTTATTCTAATATCTTTTAATTTTTTTAGAAGGTGTCTTGTCAAATTCGGTATCGCGAACTTTTAAGCTGTATACCTTTTTATGTGCAGGCGCTGTCTGGTTATAGGCATCAATAATCGCCTGCAGCGCAGCGCGTACATCTGTAATTTCTTTCTTCTGCACATATTCCAGATCCGGGAAGATCTCCGCTTCGATCACGCCCTGTGCATCACGCACAAGAATTTCCTGTACGAGACGGTCTGCGCCGATTTTATTTTCCAGCTCTTCAGGCGATACGTTTTCCCCGTTTTTCGTAATAATCAGGTTTTTTAAACGCCCGGTCAAATGGATATAATTATCGGCATCCACATAGCCAAGGTCGCCCGTACGCAGCCAGCCGTCCACAAGCGTCTCTTCGGTTTCCTTCGGCATCTGGTAATAGCCCTGCATAACGCTGCTGCCGCGTACCCACAGCTCGTTGTCTACGGTCTTTGCCTCGCAGTTTGGCATCAGCTTTCCGACGGTGTCCTTGCGCAGATCCCAGCTTAAATTGGTGCTGATCACCGGTGCGCACTCCGTCATGCCATAGCCCTGCAAAATCGTAATGCCATAGCGCTCAAACAAGTCAATCAGTTCTGGGTTTAAGTAAGCGCCGCCGCTGCAAATCGTATGTAGCTGATCGCCAAACACTTCTTTTTTTACAATCTCAGGCGGCAGTGCCGCTGCTTCTTCCAGCTTCTTTGCAAGTGTTTCGATCATAAGCGGAACCATCAGGATCATGTTCGGGGCGAACAGTTTGATATTTTTTGCAACACGCAGCAGCGAATCGTTGATGCAGATTACGCTTCCAAGGGATAGTCCTTTTAAAATATCCATGCTCAGGCAGTAAGCATGATGGATCGGCAGCACGGTTAATACGACTGTCCTTGCCGGAATCTTCATATCCAGGCAGGTCGCGTTTTCTGCCATATTGCGCTGGGTAAGCATAACGCCTTTGCTCTTTCCGGTAGTGCCTGACGTAAACATAATGGTACAAAGCGCTTCAGGATTTGCCCAATATTCAAAGCTGCCCGCATGTTCTTTTAAAAGCTGGGATAAAGACAAAATCTGGTCGGTGCTTTCTTCCTGCTGAATGGAAATCAAATATTTTAATTTCGGACAGCGCTGTTTTGCAATCGCAAGCACGTCTTTTCGCACTTCGTCTACGATAAATACCGTAACGTCCGCGCGGTCGACAAGCTCGCACATTTCCTCCGCCGGCAAAGAGACGTCTAACGGTACCGCAACGCTGCCGGAATTCACCGTGCCAAAATATGTCACAAGCCAGGAATAGGATGTCATACCGGTCATAGCGATATGGCTGCCCTGCTCGCCGAGTGCCTTTAATACACAAGAAAAGCTTTCGCTGTCCTGCTTTAACTGTAGGTAGGATTTTGCCTCTACCTCATCTTTTTTTATTTTATAGCGAACCGCGTCTTCTTCTCCAAATTCCTGCGCGGCATGTACGATAATCTCTCGTATTGTATTGCAAACCATAATTTCGTCCTCCTGTTTTTGCAGACTACTTCGTTAATGTTTCCAGGTAATCAACCGCCTCTTGTACCGTACGGATTTTTGCCGCTTCCTGCTGGTCGATTTCAATATCAAATTCATCCTCGATCTCGCCGAGCATACTCATAAAATCAAAGGATGTAAACTTAAGGTCTTCCATAAAACGGGACTCCGGCTTTACATCGGACGGTTCTACTTCCACATAGTTGCTGATCATCTGCGCTAATTTTTCTAACATATTCGTCTCCTCTTTTCTCCTGCTTTTCTGAAATACGTATGGCTATGATCCTAAATCAGCTTGATAATCTCTCCAACGGAAAGATTTGGATTTTCAATGCCCTTAAACATAATCTTGCAAAGGTAATAATACAGATATTCAAGCTGCTTTCTGCTGACGGCGCGCACCTGGTGCTCAAAGTTAAAGTCCAGGCCGTTGTCGTCCGGGCGGTGCATCACAGTCAGATACATTGCCTGCGTCGTTGCCCCGTTGGAATACCATTTTGTCTTATATTTAATGCCGCCAAGCTTTTCCAGCCCCTGATCCTGAAGGGTCATCGGCTGGTAGGTCAATGCCATCGGCTCATAAGTCTGTCCCGGCGCAGTCGGATACAGCTTGCTGCGGTATGCAAAATAAGAAACCGGGTCAAAGTTGGCATGACGGAACATTTCATTCTGACGGTCACGAATTTCATAGATCGCGTCGATAAACGTACGGTCTTTTGAAATAATCGTACGGAACGGGAAAGAATGGATTCTCGTGCCGCCGGATTTTTTCTCTTTTAACGTTGCGCGCCTTGCGATTGCAGAGTTGATCGACACGTCGTCGTTGCCGTTCATCTTCTGGAAATAGGTACGCAGGCCCATAAGCAGCAGGCAGGTTAAAGAAATATGGTATTTTTCACAAAAATCCATCAGCCGCTTTGTCGGTTCTTCTTCTAAGTGGAAAATATCGATATCTGCATCTACAGAATCCGAAACGTTGACTGCCGCGCGCAGGTTTGGATTGCCGGATTTTTCACGTTCCATCTCCAGCCTTCCGCTGCCGTCAATGCCGTTGTAAATCGGCTCTGATTCTTCAATCAGCTTATGGAAAAATTCTTCGTCACGTGTCTTTGCCTTGCATCCTTGTTCATACGCGAGGTCTTTTTGAATTTGTTCGATATAAGAGGCCATTTCCTTTGGATATGGCACATCGTCATACATCGTGTTGCAGTACAGCTCTACAATATCCCGCAAAAAGCAGATCAAAGACTGTGCGTCCATCAGCCGGTGGTCTGCTAAGAGGTACACACCGCAAAAACCGTCCGGCGTCTTGATCATTACTACCCGGTTCATTGGAATATCTTCTTCTGTAAACGGCACACGTGTCCATGCGCGCATCGTCTGTTCCGCTTCTTCCATTGTCTTTCCGGTAAAGTCCACAAACTCAATCTCACGCTCTTCTTTTTCAACGACATACTGGTACCATGTACCGTCTTTGTCTTTTGTAAAACGCACGCGCATACATTCGCTGCGTTCATAAGCCTTATAAATGCTGTCTCTAAGCACATTCCAGTCTAAGTCTACCTGGATCGTAAGGCTTGTCCCAATATTTAACACTTCCTTCTTCGGAGAAAAATTCAGATAAAAAAAATGAAACTTCTGTGCATTTGTCAGCGGATATACTTTATAACCTTTTCTTGTTTTCATCATTTCATAACCCCTTCTAAAAACTCCGTCATTGCCTGTTCATACGCTTCCATATCCTTGTAGTAGCTCTCTGCGTGAGCCGCTCCTTCGATAATCAGCTTTGTCGTATCGGACGCGCAGTTTGCCTCGATTTCATCGCACATGCTGCATGGAACAAACGTATCCGCATCCCCGTGGATCAGTAAAATCGGCACCTTTGCCTTTTGCACCTCTCTGGCGGCATTGCATTCGTCCAGCCCGTAGCCCGCTTTTTTCTGATTCACCATATCCGTGATCTGCATAATCGGAAACGCCGGCATATGGTACATTGAATGCAGCACATGCGTAAATACTTTTTTCGGCGAGGTAAACGCACAGTCCGAAATAATACCTTTTACCTGCTTTGGCAAGTCTAAACCGCTTGTCATCAATACCGTGGAAGCCCCCATAGAGATACCGTGCAAAATAACCCGCACATCCTCGCCGCATTTGCGGATCACCCAGTCAATCCAGGCGCAGGCGTCAATTCGGTCTAGGCATCCAAATCCGATATACTCTCCTTCGCTTTCCCCATGCGCGCGCTGGTCTACCTGGAGCATACTGTACCCGCGTGACAGGTAATATTCCGATAAGCCGCAAAAATCGCTCATAGCCTGTCCGGTATATCCGTGAAAACAGATGACCAGCTTTGTTTGATCCTGCGGAAAATAAACGGCATGAAGCCGTAATCCGTCTCCTGATTTTTGGTAAACATCCTCATGCTCATATGAGAGCATACGATCCTTGCGTTCCTGGATCAGCGGCATATGACGGTTCCAGTCCGTACCGGACATCTTGATCGTGCGCCCTACATCCGCCTTGCTGCGCTTCATCGTCCTGCGGTATAAATACGCGGACGCTCCTGCTTCCACTGCCGCCAATGCACCTGCCGCAAGCGCTGTTGCTTTTAATATTTTCTTCATAGTTCTCCGTTTCTGCAAATTTGCGTTTCTGTGCCGCCTTATTTGCCTTTTTTATCGATAAATTCCTTTAACCGCAGCGCTTTGCCGATATCGCCTTCTACCTTAAGCTTTTGCAGCGTAACTGCCATAACAGGATCTAACTTGCCGGATGCGATCTTCATAAATGTCTCCGCCTTTCCGGTAAACATAGCATCCCTGTCAAAATACTCATACGGCTCCACATAAAGCGCACCGTCTTTTACTTCTACATAAAAGATCCCTTCTGCGTCCCCCACAATATTGAACTGGTATGCAAGATGTTCCGTGATGCCGCTTACATCCGCCTCCATAAATTTGCCTTTGATTTCTGAAAAAAAATCTGCATATGTCATTACAATACCCTCCATTTTTCATTCGACTGTTGGTCGGTTCTTATTTAATATTACAATACCACTTTTTCGACCATTGGTCAACCATGAATCTTAGAGAAATATCACAAAAAAATAATTTATTTCTGTGAACTATTTTAGCGGACAGTGTGTTATAATAACTGGCAGCACGCTTTTATTTTTCGGCATAAATCAAGCAGGCATCAGAATTATCATTTATCAGGAAGGCGAAAGACTATGCCAGATACTACAAAATATAACCAGATTCTGGATGCGCTCCAGACTCTTATGGTTAGCAAAAACATGCAGACAATTACGGTCAGCGAGATCGCGCAGACCGCCGGCATCGGCAAAGGAAGCATTTATTATTATTTTTCTTCCAAGGAAGCCGTTTTGGAAGCACTGATCGAGCGCAACTATAAAAAACCTCTGAATACGGCAAAAGACCTTGCAAAGCGGACAGATATCCCGCCGTTTACACGTATGGCAATGATTTTGCAGGCTTGCCGCAACTCCTCGTCCGAATATCTCGACCAGGATAAGACACAATCGGCAGTCAGCGCGCAGGAACAGGCATACCTGCACCAGAAATACCTGCATTACCTGATCGGAGAGCTAAAGCCGGATCTGACGCAGATTATTGAACAGGGAATCGAAATCGGCGAGATCCACTTTGACTATCCGGCGGCGCTTGCAGAGATTGTGCTGATCGTGCTGACGGTAAAAATGGGCAACCTGCTGCTGCCCTCGTCACAGGAAAATATTGAAGAAACGATGCGGGCTTTAATTTCGCTTTTGGAGAAAGGAACGGAAAATCCGCAGGGGTCGCTGAATTTTTTGCTGGCGCTGTGAGAAGCTTGTGGTATGGATGCGAAAAAGGGAATGCCTGCGCTGCGGCGCTTTTGGCATTCCCTTTTTATGCAGAAATATATGAATTAAGCACTCCCTTTATAACTCAAACAGCGGCGTAGAAAAATACCGCTCTGCCGTATCCGGCAGTATCGTCACTACCGTCTTTCCAGCTCCTAGCTTTTTCGCAAGCTGGATCGCTGCTGCCACGTTCGTCCCGCTGGAAATCCCGCACATAATGCCTTCCTTGCTTGCCAGGTCTTTGGAGGTCTGAATGGCTTCCTCATCCGATACGATATAGATATCCTCGTAGATGTTCTGGTTTAAAATCTGCGGTATAATCCCGTCGCCAATACCCATCTGCAAATGCGTGCCGATCGAGCCGCCGGATAAAATCGCTGCATCCTCTGGTTCTACCGCCCAGATCGTAATATCTGGATACTGCGCCTTTAACACTTCACCGATGCCTGTAATCGTCCCGCCCGTGCCAATGCCCGAGCAAAAACCATCGATCTGTCCTTCTACCTGCTCTAAAATCTCCACGCCCGTATGATATTTGTGCGCAATCGGATTTGCCGGATTCTCAAACTGCTGAGGCACGAATACATTCGGGTCTTCCTTTGCCATTTGCAGTGCGGTCTTCATACATTCTTCAATACAGGCGCCGATATTGCCCGCGTCATGGATCAGCACCAGCTCCGCTCCGTAATGCTGGACGAGCTTTCTGCGCTCCTCACTGACCGAATCCGGCATAATAATTCTGGTACGGTAGCCTCTGACAGCGCCGATTAACGCAAGCCCGATGCCCTGGTTTCCGCTTGTCGGCTCCACAATAATCGTATCCTTATGTATCTTACCTTCCTTTTCTGCACGCCGGATCATCTGATAAGCAGTCCGCGTCTTAATCGAACCGCCGACATTTAACCCTTCAAATTTTACAAGCACCTGTGCGCTTCCTTGCGGCACCATCCGGTTTAAACGCACCATCGGCGTGTGCCCCATCGCGTCTAATATATTCTCGTAAATCATAGTTATCCTTTCTCGTTACGGTTTTTCGTCGCTTTCTACTATAGCACACTCTGGCTGCTTCGTAAATAAAGAATTTAAAAGGCTGTGCCTGCGTGTATTTGTCCTTCTATATGCGCCAGGCAGCCGCCATCAATTAGGACTTCCTTTCCACGAAAAGCAAATCCGTAAATCCATATTTGATCTTTAGAACATTTTGCTTCCAACACAGCCGCATATCTTTTCTCAATAATTTGCAAAAGCGCTGCCTGTACCGTATCATCCAGTTGTTTTTCCTTTTTCGCATCAAAAACTTTAAATTCCAGAATAATACCATCATCCAGTTGAGGATTATACGGGTCCAACATTACATCATACCTTCCGGTTCCACTTTCTCTGTTAGATGTTACCTTATACACTTCACGTAAATCTGCAATCAGTCCTAATACAAAACCGTGGTAAAAATTTTCTGGATGCCTGCTCGCAGACGGCTTCACTCCCGTATCAAAAAAACTGATAGTTTCCATTGAAATTGTACGCAAATATTCATTCATATATACGATATTGCCTGAGATCAATGCATCTGAAATTAGAAAACCATCCCATCACCATTTCATCAAAAATAAAGAAAGCTTCTTTATTTGTCAATGCAAACTCGTATTCTTTTTTCCCTCTGCGGTTCTTTACAATACGAAGTACCTTTAAATATCCGCTTGCCAGCAATAAACTCCATATAGCAGATTTTTTCATATCCAAATCACTGAAAATAATCTCTTCATCAATCTGCGCACAAAAAGATTTGCCCTGTAACAAATCCTCCATAATCATTTTGGTATCTTTGTCGCTTTTATAAATAAGCTGTCCTACTAACCGATTTGAACTAGTATTTGCCCAGTAAGGCTTTAATTCTTTAAACTTTAAAAAATTAATAATCGACCACGGGTTATAAATACAGTTCGAATTTCCAAACTGAAAGCCATCATACCAGCTTTTTACCTGCGGCATTTGATCCTGTAGTGCATACTCTTCTAACGCTGCATACACTTCGCCTTCAGTAAATCCAAAAGCTGTTTCGTACAGTCTTGTTGATGCAGTAACAACGATAAGATTATTTAACTCTGAAAAAATAGATTCTTTGCTGATCCTTGTAACACCCGTCATAACCGCACGTTCTAAAAACGGATTTGTTTTAAACGTAAAGTTAAATAGCCCTCTCATAAAATCTGCCAATTCATCCCAGTATCCATTCACATAAGCTTCCTGCATAGGTGTATCATATTCGTCCAATAAAATAATTACTTTTTTCTGATAATAGCTATATAAATACTGTGAAAGCTGCCCCATCGACAACGACGCATCTGCATCGTCCATATTGACAGAAACTCGTTGAAAAAATGCCGCACTCTCACCTTTCAGGAAACCGCTGTCTAACAAATACCGATGCTTTTCATATAGATTCACAAGCAGTTGGCAGATTTTTTTTCTGACAATGCGATACTGGCTGCCTTTTACACCTGCAAAGCTTAATGAAATCACAGGATAAGTCCCCTGTATCCTTCGATACTTTTCCTCCTTCCAGATGCAAAGATCTGCAAACAAGCTGCCCTGACCGGTATCCTGAATCGAAAAGAAGCACTCAAGCATATCCATTGTTAAGGTTTTGCCAAATCTTCTTGGGCGGGTAATCAATGTGACAGTATCCCCATTTTCCCACCATTCTTTGATAAAACTCGTCTTATCCACGTAAAAATATTGATTTTCAATCATCTTACGAAAATCCTGTTCTCCTATAGCTGCTGTCCTAGCCATCTCAACACCCCGCTTTTTTACTATTATATCCTTCCTAAAGCACAAAAACAACCCTCAAACACCCGCCGGTTTTATGGATTTGCAAATTTCTACTTTAAAGTATCACTATGATTCAGCACAAGCGTACTGTACAAAAACAGCACATCGCATTCCTCAAAGTCGACAAACTGCCCCAAAAGCTGCGGATGGATATAACGGATATCAACCAGTGTAATTTTATCATACCCGCCAAGCAGCAGCGGAGCGATGCTTGAACCAAAGGAATCCCGAAACAATACGAGCCTGCGCCCAGTCTGTGCATCCTTGTCTTCGATTGTAACAAGAGACAGCGCACCTGACAAAAACATCTCATAGGCATCTCTTCCTGCTGCTTTTTCGACCTGATACACAGGAATTTCCCTCTGGTTTTGCCAGTCATAGGCAACACACCGCTCAATCGCCTGATTAGACAGATAATACAGCGCATCAGGCGCAAACGGCAACGCTGCCTGTCCATAATAAACCCCATAAAAATCCTGTTCCAGCAAGTGCGCCGAAAAATCCGCGGCAGGCTGCGTACCCATTGCCTGTGCCAGGCGCACTGCGGCATCCGTGATTTTTTCCTGCCTCCAGTGGGTATCGGTTTTATAATAATCATCCAGCTCCAAAAGATCCGAAATCTGGATATATTGCGCAAAATCGCAAAGATATTCCATCTTTTTTTCAAACGCTTCGTAATCCATGCACAGCCTGCCGCTTTGTTTTGCCAAAAAACGGTTTTTATCCGGGATAACAGACAAATACACATGATTTTTCTCAGACAAATAAGTTTCATAAATATACCGAAACCGCCCTGCTGCGTAGCGCAGCGACGCTTCCCGCATAGGATATTCCATAGCCGCAAGATATCCGTCCGCCGCGTAAATGCCGTTGTTATCCTGCCTGTGAAAAATCCCGCCCGCAGTCAGCGCTTTTATCGAACGAAACGCATTACGAAGCGGAAATACATCTGCTGCATAGTCTTCAAACCCGGACATAAAATGCCCATTCCAAACAGACTCTGCCGTCAACCTTGGCATGGAAGCCAGCCTGCGGCGCTCTGTATCTGAATATTCCGGTTTTGGCAAAAACAGGCAGAAAAGCAGCCCGGTTAAAAGGAAGACGGCAAAGGAGATGCAGAAGGATTTGCTTTTTTTGTGGTTGTTTTGCATGATATTGTTCCTTTCGGGTTCTGTTGATGATTTATTATAAAGGACGCTAGGAGAGAGGAGCGGCACGTCCTGGAGGCGTCCGTTCCAGAATGGTAAGAAGCTCTAGGTATTCTGCTGGAACGCTGTGGCTGTGGACGGTCGCGCCACCTAGTTCGCTTCCGGCTGTCTGCCGAAAGCTAAAGGTGGCGCTTGGCTGCGCCCCTGCTTTCCCCACAGAATACCAAGAGCTTCTTACCATTCTTCCAAAGCCGCCTCCAGGACGTGCCGCTCCTCTCTCCTGGCTGTTCTTCATAAATGTTACAGAACATTCCTCAACGTAGTACTACAGTGAACATTTCAAAATGTTTGTCTACTTAATAACAAAATCCACCATATGATTTCACACAACCACAAGTATTACATCCAATCAGTATATGTTTCGTGCCAGTGCCAGGCGAAATTTTGACGGCGATGCGGTGACATCAGCTAGAAGTTTCACTGAAGCAATGGTGCGTACCAGGCAGTCACAGAGTCTAATTTCTGCCCGGAAGGAACACTAGTTACTTTAGTAACATTTACGAAAAGTAGCCGGGAGAGAAGATGTGCCTCCCTTGGAGGCGGCTTTGGAAGAATGCTTAGAAGCCCTTAATATTCTGCGGGACAGCTAGGGGCGCAGCCAAGCGCCACCTTTAGCTGCCAGCAGGCAGCGAACTAGTACTACAGCGAACAAACCATATCGGGCTCGTTTGGCAGCACTTGCGAAGAGCAGCCGGGAGAGAGGATAGGTACACTCTGGCGGCGGCTTTGGAAGAATGTTTAGAATTGCTTGGTATTCTGCAAAACAACTAGGGGCGCAGCCAAGCGCCACCTTTAGCTGCCAGCAGGCAGCGAACTAGGTGCCGCGACCGGACACATCCACAACGCAGCAGCAGGATACCTAGCAATTCTTAATATTCTGGAACTGACGCCGCCAGAGTGTACCTATCCTCTCTCCTGGCGTCCCTTCTTGTAAAAATTTACCAAAGTAACTCAACTTGTTCGCTCTAGGTGGCGCGACCGGACACATCCACAAGGGAGGCACATCCTCTCTCCCGGCGTCCCTCCCTAAAGCAAAAAATACTAAAACCGAAAATACAAAAACGGCTCAAATGACCCGTCAACCAAATAAGCCGTCATAACAAGCAGCAGCACAGCAAAACCTGCCACCCTTGCTGTCTGGCATCCCGCCGCCCTGCCAAATCCCCTGTTCAGCAGCCGCTTTATCACCATCCGAGCCGAAGGAGCCGCACACAAAACAGCAAGTACCAAAACAACGCCAAAGCTTTTCAAACAGTACCATGCTTCCGCTGAGGCAAGCGGAATGCCGCCTGCCGCAAACAGCCCGCCGATCACCACTGCCGCTCTGGAAAGATCCGGCGCATCAAAAATTACAAAGCTTATCATTACAAAAAACAGTGTATAAAAAGCAGCAAATACCGGATGCGTTTGTAATATCGGAAGCAGCCACAGCTTTTCGATCATTAAAAGCACTGCAAAAAACAGCCCCCATGCCACAAAATTCCACGCTGCGCCATGCCAAAGCCCGGTAAGCATCCAGACAATAAAAATATGAAAAACCTGCCTTCCCCGCCCAGTACGGTTGCCGCCCATTGGAATATATACATAATCGCGAAACCACATGCCAAGAGAAATATGCCAGCGCCGCCAAAACGCAGTGATGCTTTTTGCGCTGTAAGGGTCATGAAAGTTTTCCAGAAACCGGAATCCGAATATCCTGCCCAGCCCGATCGCCATATCGCTGTAGCCGGAAAAGTCAAAATAAATATGCAGCATAAAAGCCACCGCATACAGCCAGCAGTATAAGACAGAGCGTTCCTGTGTCTCCAGAAACATCCTGCACAGTTCGCCAAGCTGGTTTGCAAGCAGTATTTTTTTTGCCATGCCATACAAAAAGCGGCGGATGCCCGCTGCCGCCAAGTCCCATGAATGTTCCCGGTCCCTTAACTGCTCCGCAATATCGCTGTAGCGCACAATCGGCCCTGCGATAAGCTGCGGAAACATCGCGATATAGAGCGCAAGGCACACGATACGCCTTTGTGCCGCCGCTCCCTTGTGTACATCGATCAGATAGCTGACCGCCTGAAACGTATAAAAGCTGATGCCGACAGGCAGCACCACATTTGCAGCGTGAAAGGAAAGCCCCGTCAAAGCGTTGATATTTGCAAGTAAAAACCCCGCATATTTATAATACAGCAAAAACCAAAGACAGATACAGACAGAGAGTATACAAAAAATCCGTCCCGCCGCGGTATTTCGGTAAGCTTCTATAAGCAAGCCAAATAGATAAGTCAAGCCTATGATGCCAGCCATTAAAAAGACATACTTTGGCTCTCCCCATGCGTAAAAGAACAGGCTCCCAAGCAGCAGCGCGGCATTTTGAAAGCGTCCTGGCACTGTAAAATAAACTGCCAGCATACACGGCAGAAAATAGTATAAAAACGTAAGGCTGCAAAACAGCATACGAACCCCCTATGATCCCGTAACCGGCACCTTCGCCACTACCGCAGAGCCTTTGAGTACCGACAGCGCATGGTTTTCAAATGTCTGTAGCAGCGCAGCATCGCCAAAAGCAGTCAGCATATAGCTCTGGTCTGCCTGTATGATCAGCAGCGTATCCGGCTGTCCGCAGACCCACTGCCTTTGCAGCAGATGCGCCTTAATTGCATCCGAAAACGCATTGCTGTCTGTACCGTCCTTTAGGCGGTATGCCGCGCTGGTAAACGTATTCGCGTTCATCATATGCACCATGCTGGCAGCTTCTTCAACCGCCTGCCACTGGCTTTCCGGCAGCCCCAGCACCGTATCCATCTCCTGCGTGTTGCTGACCGCAAAGCTGCCCGGCGCATCCATCACCGCGTGTTCCTGGTCACCGCCATACATTGCAAACAGCTCGTCCCCGCCATAATCTGCCACAACCTTTTCCAGGATTTCCAACGGCGAAGCATACATAGATACCTGACTGTCCCCCGGCGCATCCTTTCTGCTGCCGCACCCGGATAAACAAAGCAGCCCGATTACACATCCGATTACTAGTTTTTTCATTTCATTCTCCTCGTATAATTTCTTTGTAACATCACTTGTATTTTTCCCATCCGTCACATATAATATAAAAGCTTTCAAAAGCATAAAAGTGATATCAAAAAATAAAGAGGGATATGTGATGTATTTGCTTAGTTTACTTCCATTGCTGTTTTTTATGTATGTATCAAACAATTATATTTCCGTATCGGTGCATAAGCTGCCGCACAAAAAGCACAAAAAAAGCGCGCCTGCATTGTCCGTCGTCCAGATCTCAGACCTGCACAATAAAAACTTTGGCCGCAGGCAGTCCTATTTAATAAGAAAAATCGCCTCGCTGCATCCCGACCTGATCGCAGTCACCGGAGACCTCGTGGACGGCGCTCCGTTCGCGCACGCTGCCGTTTTTTTGAAAAAGGCATCCAGGCTCTGCCCGGTCTATATCGTCCGCGGCAATCACGAATCACTGGCAGGCAATTTTGCCGCCTTTGAACAAGAGCTAAAAGGGTGCCAGGTACATTTGCTGAAAAATACATCCGCCGATTTTCAAAAGAATGGCTATACGTATCGGATCACCGGACTGGATGACCCAAGATTTCTTGGAAAAGATAAAAATTATATGCCGCTCGTAAAACAAACGCTGGACAAAATCGTCCGCCAGCAAAAAAAGGATCGCGCGGATTATGAGATTTTACTCTCTCACCGCCCGGAACTGTTTTCTTTATACACCAGCTACCCGTTTGACCTCGTACTATGCGGCCATGCCCACGGCGGGCAGTTTCGTCCACCATTTACCGACGGGCTTTACGCGCCAAACCAGGGTATTTTTCCGAAATATACATCCGGTGCACACACCAAAAACCATACGACGGAAATTATCAGCAGAGGGCTTGGAAACAGCTCGTTTCCGCTGCGGCTGTTTAACTTTCCTGAGATTGTAAAAATTGTAATCAAATAGTAGCTGCCTTTAAACAGAAAAATCAGGGGAACGAAACCTGAACGGTTGTAATCACCCCTGATTTTGGCATCCGGCAAAACTGCCTATGCGTACAAATCCTTTAAATCAATTAAAATTAAATCCTGCCTTTTCTGACATTGAAAACCACTCCTTGAAATAAAGCCATACTGGTATACCGAAAGCCCGGCGCGCCGCACCTGTGCAATTTCCTGCTCAATTACAACATCGGTAACCGGATCTTTGCGAAACTTCGCTTCATAGAAAATATAGCCCTTGTCATCTTTTGTAACAATAACAAATTCCCCGTTTTTTCTGTTTACCGGATCGTCATAGTAATATTTTCCGATGCTCTCAAACGGTTCCATAAGCCTGCACATACGGTTCATCCGAATTAAATACTGCCTGCAAATATCCTCAAATATATGCGGGACATGTTTGGTTTCAAAGTCTTCCTTTATATATTTGTCAAAAAAAATCTCTGCATTCATTACGCTCATACGGGACGCATTTCGAAAAATATATTTATAATAAAATAACGACAGGTTGTCACTGATATAATATCCCGCTTTTCTTTTATTCGATGGATCGTTAATCGGCGCTTCTTTTTTCACGACATCCATACGAATCAGCTTATCCAATACATCTGCCAGGGTAGGTGCGCTGGATACATGGGACTGGTCATAAATATCCTTATATTTTGAAAACCCTTTTGCCAGAGCTTCAAACACCTCATTTGCATTTGTCATCTTGGAGATCTCTGTGTTTAAATACATCGAAACTTCATTTTCCAGCCTGGCTCCCGGGGATGCAATCAGTTCAAGCAAATTTTCCCGCACAGACATCCCAGCGTCGATCAGCCGATTATAATAAGGCACCCCGCCGAACACGCTATAGAGCCGCACTTTGTCTTCATCGGAAAACTCCGGGTAAAACAGCGCCGATTCATAATAATCCATCGGTTTGAGATCAATACAAAGATCTACCCTGCCATACAGCGGGTTTTGTTCAGACAGCAGGTTTTTCATCGTATCGACATAAGAACCGCAGACAATCAGCTTTAACATACATTCGTCCCGATACTGGTCGATACACGACTGCAAAATACTGTCTAAGCCTTTAACGCTTTCTCTAAGATACGGATACTCATCCAGTACAACGATCAGCTTTTCTTTTTGTGAAAGCTCAAATAAAAATTTGAGCAGTTCTTCTAAGCCGCTAAATGCCAGCTTCGGATATCCATAAGTATCTGAAACAATCTCAGACAGGCTTTCTGTATTGTTTAATTCGGTCGTCTGTTTGCATTCATAATAAATACTCTTAATTTTTACTTCCCGTAAACACTGTTTTATCAGTTCACTCTTGCCAATCCGCCGTCTGCCATAGATCAATGCTGTCATCTTGCTGTCAGACTGAAACATATGATGAAGCTGCCCTTTTTGCTTTTCACGCCCATAAAATTTCATTCGGTCACCTCCGACTCGGTTTGCATCGAATAAACTAATCATACCAGCACCTGCCGCCAATGTCAATCAGGAACAGGAAGTGGCAGCCGATCTGTTACAGATCACCACCTTAAAAGAACACGCACCAGCAGGTTATGAATGGGAAGCCGTCGCACAAATGCATCTGCTTTGGGGAAAGCTGTGGCGCACGGGCATGTTAACGCCCGCACCGGACAGGCAAACAGCAACGCAGGGCGACCTTGCTAAGCTATTATTCCAAATATTTTGCCGAAAGCTATGGATGTACCCCGCGGGAATACCGCAAACGAAATACTGCCTGTAGAAACACTTGATATTTTCCATATCCGTTATAAAATAATTTAAATTTTTTCTCTTGAAATATTGTGTAAAATTGTGTATAATATAAAAATAAGGAGAATGAAAATGAATCCACGAAATATAGCGATCAAAGATCTGAATAACAGCGGATACTCCTTCAAACGAAGCGGCGGAAATCATGATATCTACTACAATTCCGAAACGAAATATGCCATACCGCTAAAACGCGGGCACTTTGATGAAGATGATCTTCGCTACATACGCAAGGAAATCAAGCAGTGCCAAAAGCAATGAATGATTTTTTTGACCAAAAGGAGGATGACCTATGAATTATATGTACACTGCAACATTTATACCAAACGAGGATGAAACCAAATATTATTGCAAGGTTCCAGATCTTCCTGGATGCATTACAACCGGAAACAGTCTGAACGATGCTATCGAAATGATTACCGATGCCGCCAGCGGTTGGCTTGTTGTTGCTGAGGATGAAGGAAATGAAATTCCAGCCGCTACTCCACAGCATAAATTGGATATTCCTGAAAATGCAGTCTGCTCTATTATACGCATTGATACTTTCGTATACCGTGCAGCAACCGATACAAGATCTGTTCGTAAAAATGTTTCTCTTCCTGCATGGATGGCTGCACTGGCAGAAAAACGGGGCGTAAACTGTTCTCAGGTACTTCAAGACGGGCTTATGCAATTATTTCATGCCAGCCATGCAAGATAAACCAGGAAAATAACTATATCAGACTTGTTTAAGCAACATTTCTCAAGAGCAGCCAGGAGAGAGCGTGCCAATCCTCTCTCCCGGCATCCCTTCCCATAAAAAAGCAAACACAATCAACACCTATAATCTACATTTCCTCCAACCGTCTTGTTCTTTTTTGCTTTTTCTCTTGTTTTTGCAATCAGCTTCTGTGAATTTTTCTGCCTTTGCACCCGCATTTTTTTACTCATCTCAAGGCTTTTGTCATTTCTTACATAGGAACAGGCACGGTATTTGCCGTCTGCGTCAATATAGCTGTGCCGAAATACAAGCGTGCGCCCGGTAGCTTTATAAAGCCCGTCCAGCCATTTTGTCAAAAACTCCACACCTTGTATCATTTCTTTTGTCGCCTGTTCCTGTTCTGGGTCATGCTGCATTTTATTTAACAGCCCCGGATGGATCGTCAGCGTCTTTCCTGTCCTGGTTTTTGGAAAAGAATCCCCGATCCGCACTTCCACACTTGGCGCAAGCTTTGCCAATTCACGCGCATATTCTGACATACGCTGCCTTTTGGAAACAAGCTGCCTGCTTCCTGTGATGTCCCGCGCAGCATAACTGTTTACTGATCCTGTCATTTCTATTGCCATTGTCTTCTCCTCCCTGATTTTATATTTCGAAATCCTTTTCTGTCTGTTTCACGCCTACATCAGCTTCACGAAACGCAGCCTCCAGTCCAGCCTGCTTTCATATGGAATCCGTACGGTACGCAGGTTTTGCGTATTTTCATAACAGCAGGAATAGCCATAGCCCGCAATGCCCGGAAGCTTGTAGAATCCTCCGAAAACGAGAATAATCTCTCCGTCTGTATATCGTCCCTGCAAAAAGCGTTGAAACGCTTCCCCGTCGACATACACATAGCGGTCGTCAAAAGAAATCATCTGGCGCAGTCTGCTGCTGTCTGCCTGGTCGTTTTGCTGTCTGCCGCTTTGTGCAGATTCGGGTGCGTATGCAAGAATTCTTGCATTCTGCTTCTTTGGATGGTACTCATAGACAAGAATGCTGTCACTGTTTTCATACCTGCCATAAGAATGCTGCTGGATCAGGGCTGCGCTACAGGCTGCAAGCAAAAGCACAGATAAAACCGTACCCGCTGCCGCCGTCTTTTTATACGGTTTGTACTGTGTGATTGTTAAAAGCCTGCGGCGGATCTTCTGGTATCCCTTTTTTTCGGCAAAGGCAGCAGACAGCTTAGACGTTTCGCATTCTTCCTGCAATAACCTCATGCTTTTTAACAGTAGCTGTCCATACGCATATGCGCTTCCGCTGCTTTTTTGAATGGTCGCATAGTCACATGCCTCTTCTAAGTCTTCTCTGTATAATCTTGTACTGACAAAAAGCAGCGGATTTACCCATAGCAGCGCACGCTGAATATCCCACAAGGCATAAAACAGCAAATGGCAGAGCCGGATATGCATTTTTTCATGCAGCAGGATCGTCTGGATTTCTGCGTTGCTGTACGTCTGCAAAATCACCTTTGGCATTACGATCACCGGCTTTAGTATCCCTGCCGCAAACGGTGTCACAGGCAGCCTCGCGACATGGACAACCGTACCGTCCACCACTGTTTTGTCCATGCAAAGCGCCAGCTTTTTCAGCTTTTTTCGTTTTTGGCAAAGCAAGAAAAACGATACCCATACACCGCCCAAATACAGCCAGCACAGCCACACATGCCTTGTAAAAATACTGTTCCACCACGTAAACAGCAGCACTCCGATTCTGTTTTCATAGTAAAATTTCATCCTGCCTGCAAACAGTGCCGGAAAACACAGGCTCCACAATGCCGCTTTCAAAAAAATGCAGTTTTTAAACAGCGTCCTGCGCAGCAGCAGCACGGCTGCGGTTATCACAAAAGAAGCCATCGCACACCGAATCAGTTGTATCACATAGTAAATAGCGCAAAGGTTGAAAAGTGACCCTAAGTGGCTTAAAAATTCCGGTACGGTCATGTTTTGTCACGATCCTTTTTCTGCAAAATATTCCAAAGCTCCTGATACTGCTCCTCAGTCAGCCTGGTACTTTCGAGAAGCGCTGCCATTGCATTTGTATTACTGCCTGCAAAATAGCTGTCGACAAACTTACGGCTTTTTTCCTTCTGGCATTCTTCTTTTGATTTCTTAGCAAAATAGTGATATACCCTTGCATCCTTTTCATCGACCGTATAGCTTATCATCCCCTTCTGCCACAGACGGTTTAACAATACCCTAACCATACGCGGAGACATACTGGTTGTATCCTGCATCTTTTGAATCACTTCCTTTGCCGTCATAGAGGCATCGCCTGCCCAGAGCACTTCCATCACCAGCCATTCGCTCTGGCTCGGCGTCGTTTCCTTTTCCACTCTATTTCCCCCTCTCTCTTTCCTTATATATCGGATCGAATCCAAAATTTGTTAATGTTTGTTCCTAATCTATTCTAAAAAATAAAGTGCCACTTTGTTTCCCCGCCACTTGAAAGTTTTGTACCTTTTTGCTATAATGCAAAGAAAAAAGCTGATTTGCCGCCGGGTAACGCTGATTCCCATTCCGTTAGGCCATTACAGTACCGCTTCAAGCGCTGTATCGAAGGAATGGCGAAGCAGCTTTTTTTATGAATTTTCATACATTTATCATACTTTTCAGAAAACTAAGGAGGATGTTATGTTTCGCGAAATGAGAAGAAAAAAACAAATGCTGTCCAAAGAAGAATGCACCAGGATTTTAAAGCAGGGCACCAGTGGTGTGCTTGCCGTATTGGGAGATCAGGATTATCCGTATGCGGTGCCACTCAGCTATGTCTATGCCGATGAAAAACTGTATTTTCACAGTGCTGTAAGCGGGCACAAGCTGGATGCTGTAAGAGCGCATGAAAAAGCTTCTTTTTGCGTGATTGCAAAAGATCAGGTCGTACCGGAGGAATACACCACCTATTATCAGAGCGTGATTGCTTTTGGCACCATTCGTCTGCTGTCCGATGAAGCGGAAAAAATGGCTGCCATCGAAAAGCTCGCGTTAAAATATTCGCCGCAAGAATCCGCACAAAGACAGGCAGAAGAAATCAAACGTTTTTTTCCTGCGCTTTGTATGATGGAGCTTACGATCACGCATCTTACCGGAAAGCAGGCAAAAGAGCTATGAAACATACGGACTGTTTTCGGGAATTTGCGGCATATGCCTGTTTTAATGTGCTTGGGATGCTTGGCTTATCCTGCTATATACTGGCAGACACGTATTTTATCGCAAACGGGCTTGGCGAGGACGGGCTTACCGCTTTAAATCTTGCGATTCCGGTTTACAGCTTTATTCACGGGTGCGGGCTGATGGCGGGCATTGGCGCAGGCACACGCTATTCGATTTTAAAAAGCCTTTGCAGCCACGCACAGGCAGACCGCGTGTTTACGACCGCCTGCTGCATAGCCGCGTCACTCGCCTGCGTATTTGTCTGTGCCGGGCTCTTTTTTACGGACGGCATTGCAGCCGCGTTAGGCGCGGACGCGTCTGTGTTCGCGATGACAAAGACGTATATCAGGATGATTTTGCTGTTTTCGCCTGCTTTTTTGTTGAATAACCTGCTGCTTTGCTTTGTGCGCAACGACGGTGCGCCGCAGTTGTCCATGCGCGCAATGCTGGGCGGCAGCCTGTCCAATGTCGTTTTGGACTATCTATTTATTTTTCCGCTCCATATGGGGATATTCGGCGCGGTGCTTGCTACCTGTCTGGCTCCGGTGATCAGCCTTTCGCTGCTTATGGTACATTTTTTAAAAAAGCGCAATACATTTCATTTCTGCGTCTGCCGCCCAGATGCCGCGCGCACGGCAAGCATCCTTGCAAGCGGCATTCCCTCGCTTGTTACCGAGGTGTCTTCCGGCATTGTGATGATCGCGTTTAACGCGATGATCTTAAAACTGCGCGGCAATACCGGCGTAGCGGCATACGGGGTAATCGCCAACCTTTCCCTTGTCGTCATAGCAATTTACAACGGAATTGCGCAGGGGATTCAGCCTGTTTTCAGCAGGCACTACGGCGCGGGTGAACAAACCCTTGTCCGCGCAGTGCTGCGCTATGCGCTTGTCACAATGCTTTTTCTTTCTGTAATGCTCTATGCCGGCACTTATTTTGGCGCGCCGCAGATTGTGGCATTATTTAACAAGGAGCACAGCGGGCAGCTTGCCAAGATCGCAGAAGAAGGCTTAAAGCTGTATTTTACCGCGTGCCCGTTTGTCGGATATAACCTGATTCTATCGGCTTATTTTACAGCCGTTGCCCGCCCGCTGCCTGCCAACCTGATCTCACTTCTGCGCGGCTTTGTCCTGATTCTGCCGCTGGCATTTTTATTTTCCAGCCTGTTTCAGATGACAGGCATCTGGTGCGCGTTTCCGGTAACCGAGCTGCTCGTTGCGGTTGCAGGCGGAATTTTTTATTTATGCAAGAACAAATCGTAACCTATCTGCCGTGGCATCCATTATGGCGGTGCCTCCTCTCCTGTGAGGCTTCCCCGTCACCATCGGCACTGCCGCCGGATGCCGCGTCTTGGCCACTTTTGTCGGTACTGTCCTCAGACACTGCCCCATCCTCCGGCTCCGGCAAGGTACTTTCGCTGTGATGTCCGCTTCCATGCTCATGTGCGAGGATTCTGCCGTGGATCTGCGCCATGCTCATGTTTTTGCACTCGTCTACCGTAACGCTGTCGTCATACTGTACAAGCTGCAAATATGCGGAATATTTGCCGACAGACAGCCCGTTGCCGTGAGCGCTTGAAGCGGTGTCCAAATCTACGCTGACGCTGCGGCATCCATGCCCGATATGGCTGCTGCACTGGTCTATGCCTGCTTTTAAGCTGTGCTCCTTGCTGCTGTCCGCCGCG
>Ga0137308_101239_pt1 | contig 27401 bp, 19 predicted proteins | sample Inofrocosms_June_FD_97181 | JGI IMG/M metagenome (GOLD analysis project Ga0137308, IMG submission 97181) | Mouse cecal microbial communities from Vienna, Austria - N-Acetylneuraminic and N-Acetylglucosamine D2O microcosms_June | ecosystem: Host-associated > Mammals > Digestive system > Large...
CCATTTCCTTGCACTCAGGGAGATAGGTAGCATAGTCCTGATACTTCCCAACGCCTAAAATCATGTTTTCCAAGGTGGCGTTCAAAGCGGTCACGGGGGTTTTCAGCTCATGGGATGCCGCCCGCAGAAAATCAACCTTGGCCCGTTCCATATCACGCACAGCGTCCTTTTCCCGCTCCAAATGCTCAATGGTAGACAGTAGATTGGAATACAGATCATTGACATTCTGCGCCAGCGTACCAATTTCATCTTTTGTATGAATAGAGCAATTCGACCCGTGATCTAATTTCATCATCTGCTCGGTTGACGCAGAAATTTTCTTGATAGGGTCTGTAATTGCCTTGGAAAACAGGATGGAGCAAACAACGGAAATCAGCAGGGAACAGCTTAAAGAGATTGGCAGAGCCTTTTCTACCGCCTCGGTCACGAATTGCTCCTGTCTGATACTGACAACAACATCATCTTGGGTACTCAATGCAAGCTGCAACCGTGGGGCAAGCATATAGATCAGCCCATGTGTGACAACAACGACAAAGAGCATCAGCCCCAATGTGTAAAAAAATGTTTTCGGAAATATTTTCATTCGTCCACCTCATATTTGTAACCGATACCCTTAACAGTAACTATACATTCAAGCCGCAGCTTTTTTCGCAGATTTTTAATATAAGTGTCTACTGTTCTGTCAATGATTGGGTAACTGTCCCCCCATAAATCATCAAGTATCTGGGTACGTGTAAGTACCAGTCCCTTATGTTCTACAAGCAGTTTCAGCAAATCAATTTCCTTCGGCGTAATGTCAATTTTTCCATTACCGTCCTTTGCGGTATAGCCAGAGAAATCCACGGTTACATCACCAAACGCCATTGTATTAGGAAGTATCCCTTTTCCGCTTCTTCTTAAAAGGGCAGTAATACGCCGTCCTAATAAAACCATGGAAAAGGGTTTTGTAATGTAATCATCCGCTTGCTCATCAAAACTTGTAACCTGTGTGTATTCATCCTCAATCGCTGTCAGCATAAGGATAGGGACAGAGCTGCTATGCCTTATTTCATGCAGGACAGAAAGCCCCGATATTTTTGGAAGCATAATATCAAGTACAACCAAGTCAATATCACATTCACCAAAAGATTGTAATGCAGAAGCACCGTCATATACTGGAATCAGTTTATGTCCTGCCGATTTTAGATACTCGCATATCGCTTCGTTTGTTTTTCGGTCATCTTCAACAATGAGTAATGTAGCCATATAAATCACCTCTTTTTAAGCATATCATACCAATATGGAATGGGTGTGAAATTGCTCTATTTCTTTTCAGTTATCAAGGCTCATTCCCCAGTAGTAAATAAACAGTAAATAGGGGTTGCAATTCTCAAGAAATGCGGGGAAGTGCTTTATTTTGCGGGGTTAGTTGCTCATTTATACTGTTAACCAATTAAAAATTGGAAAAATGGTTTTTAATTGGTTAACAGTGTTTCGGGTGTAATAACCATTTTGACTATGATTTTATCCTGTGTCAAAATGGTTATTAGTATTACTTGATTTTTGGCGTAAAAATATACCGTTTTGAATTACTCCGTAACAGAAACAGGAGACGCCCTTTATTGCAGGGCGTCTCCTGTTTCGGCGATCTTTATAAACTGCTTGTAAATATAATATTCGCAATGTATCCTGCGGCATTACCTAAACTAATCTTTAATCAAGTCTAAAACTTGATTAAAGATTAGTCTTATTCCAGCTCAAACGCTCCCGTATAAAGCCTGTAATACTGTCCCTTCTCCGCGATCAGCTTATCATGATCGCCTCTCTCGATAATTCTGCCCTGCTCAAGCACCATTATAACGTCGGAATTTTTTACGGTGGAAAGCCTGTGAGCGATAACAAATACCGTTCTGCCGTGCATAAGCGCGTCCATGCCCCTTTGCACAATCGCCTCGGTTCTTGTATCAATGGAAGAAGTTGCCTCGTCCAGTATCATTACCGGCGGGTCGGCCACCGCCGCTCTCGCAATGGCCAGAAGCTGTCTTTGTCCTTGAGAAAGATTGGCTCCGTTTCCGGCCAAAGAGGTGTTGTAGCCTTCGGGAAGTCTTGTTATAAAGTCGTCCGCTCCCGCCAGCTTGGCCGCGCTGATACACTCCTCGTCCGTAGCGTCCAGCTTACCGTATCGGATATTGTCCATTACCGTACCGGTAAACAGGTTGGTGTCCTGTAAAACGATTCCCAGCGAGCGGCGCAGGTCGTCTTTCTTTATCTTGTTGATATTGATCCCGTCATAGCGTATCTTTCCGTCGGCAATGTCGTAAAAGCGGTTTATAAGGTTGGTTATTGTGGTTTTTCCTGCGCCAGTAGCGCCTACGAAGGCCACCTTCTGTCCCGGCTCCGCGTATATGGTCACGTTATGGAGCACTGTCTTGTTCTTATCGTAGCCGAAATCCACGTCGAAAAGCCTTACGTCCCCGGCGAGCTTGGTATAAGTAACGGTTCCGTTTTCGTGGGGATGCTTCCATGCCCACATTCCGGTTCTCTCCTCACATTCGGAAATAACTCCGTTTTCCTCCTTGGCGTTGACCAATGTAACATAGCCCTCATCGGTTTCGGGCTTCTGATCCATAAGCTCGAAAATACGCTGAGCGCCCGCGATACCCATTACCACCGAATTTATCTGGAAGGATACCTGACCCACGTTGCCCGCGAACTGCTTGGTCATATTAAGGAAGGGAACCACAATGCTTATGCTGAACGCCGCCCCCGAAAGGCTTACGTTACTCGTTCCCGACAGGAGCAAAAGTCCGCCTACCAAAGCGACTATAACGTAAAGCACGTTGCCCATATTGTTCATGATGGGTCCTAAAATATTGGAATAGGCGTTCGCTTTCCGCGAATCGTGATAAAGCTGATCGTTAATTTTGTCAAATGCTTCCTTGCATTCTTCCTCGTGGCAGAATACCTTGACTACCTTCTGACCGTTCATGATCTCTTCTATGTAGCCCTCTACCTTGCCTATCGCCTTCTGCTGCTTCACAAAGAATTTCGCGGAGCCACCGCCTATTTTGGCGGTAAGGAACAGCATTACCGCAACGCCCGCCAACACCACAAGGGTGAGCCATAAGCTGAAGCTGAGCATAATGCTGATTATGGTCAGGGATACTATCAAGGTGACTAAAAGCTGAGGAATGCTTTGGGAAATCATCTGTCTTATGGCGTCGATATCGTTGGTGTAAACGCTCATAATATCCCCGTGATTGTTTGTGTCAAAATATTTTATGGGCAGCTTCTGCATGTTGTTAAACAGTTTTTCTCTGAGCTTCATTAACGTGCCCTGAGTCACCACCGCCGCCATAAGGTTAAAAAGCACCGCCGTCGCCAAAGACAAAACGTAAAGCGCTCCCAAAGTAAGGACGTTGGAAAAAACGTCGCCGCTGACGGAGGCCCAGTCGCCGCTCTGCCACGCGCTCTCAATTATTCCGATTATCCTCTGCATAAAAACCGAAGGGATAGAGCTTACCGCAGCGTTGAAAATAATTCCCACTAAAATCAGCGTGGTTCTTACGGGGTAAAACTTAAACACCATTTTTATGACGCGCCCAACAACGCCCTTTTGCATGGGCGGTCTTCTTTTCTTCAGTTCTTCTTTTTCGCTTATGTTACCCAACCTGATCCACCTCCTCGCTGTCCGCTTTGTTCTGCGAGGTATAAACCTCGCGGTAAATATCGTTGTTTCGGAGCAGCTCCTCGTGAGTGCCCACTGCGTTTATCCTTCCCCCGTCAAGAATCACTATCCTGTCCGCGTCCTGAACGGAAGAGGTTCTCTGAGCGATAATTATCTTTGTGGTATCCGGCATAAACTTTTTAAATCCGCTTCTTATCACCGCATCGGTCTTGGTATCCACCGCGCTGGTGGAATCGTCAAGAATAATTATTTTCGGTTTTTTGAGCAATGCCCTTGCTATACATAAGCGCTGCTTCTGTCCTCCGGAAACGTTGGCGCCGCCCTGCTCGATATAGGTGTCGTAGCCGTTGGGGAAGCTCTTTATAAATTCGTCGGCGCAGGCTATTTTACAGGCCTCCACCATCTCCTCGTCGGTAGCTTCCTTATTGCCCCAGCGCAGGTTCTCCTTGATGGTGCCGCTGAACAGAACGTTCTTCTGGAGCACTACCGCAACCTGATTGCGAAGCGAATCCAAGTCGTAATCCCTTACGTCGATTCCGCCAACCCTTACCTGTCCCTCAGAAACGTCGTAAAGACGGGAAATAAGCTGTATCAAAGAGGATTTTGAGGAACCCGTACCTCCTATAATTCCTATAGTTTCTCCCGACTTGATATGAAGGTCGATATTCGAAAGAGCCGGCTTTTCCGATTTTGCCGAATAGCGGAAGCTTACGCCATCGAAATCCACGGAGCCGTCCTTTACCTCGTGTACGGCGTTTTCGGGAGAGGACAAGGTGCTTTCCTCGCTTACCACCTCCACAATACGCCTTGCGGACTCGGCTGACATGGTAATCATAACGAATATCATGGAAACCATCATCAGGCTGCTCAATATCTGAAAGCTGTAGGTAAGCAAAGCGGAAAGCTGTCCAACCTGCAATTCCAGCCCCATGGAGGTGATAACCGTGTATGAGCCGAAGGACATTACGAAAAGCATTACCGCATACAAACAAAACTGCATCAGAGGACCGTTAAAAGCAAGTATCTTTTCAGCCTTGGTAAAATCCCTGCACACGTCCTCTGCCGCGGTCGCGAATTTCTTCTGCTCATATTCCTCTCTTACGAAGGACTTAACCACTCTCATGCCCTTGACGTTTTCCTGAATGGACTCGTTAAGCCTGTCGTATTTCTTGAATACGCTTTTAAACAGGGGCATTGCTTTTTTTATAATAAAGAAAAGCCCGCAGCCCATAATGGGAAGCAATACCACGAATATCCACGCCATCTTTCCTCCCATAACAAAAGCCATGGTAAAGGAGAAAATCAGCATAAAGGGACATCTTACAGCCATTCTTATCATCATCATAAACGCCATCTGAACGTTGGTAACGTCGGTGGTAAGCCTTGTTACCAGCGATGAGGTAGAAAAGCGGTCTATATTCTCGAAGGAAAAGCCCTGTACCTTATAAAAAATATCCTTACGCAAATTTTTGGCAAAGCCGCAGGAAGCGGTGGCACAGGTCTGTCCCGCCAGAACGCCGAACAGCAGCGATATTAGCGCCATTATAACCAATACTCCCCCGTACTTTGCTATTACCTCAAACTCACAGCCCGCTTGTATCTGATTGATAAGCTGGGCAATAACGAAGGGAATGATACACTCCATTATTACCTCTATCGACACGAAAACAGGGGTAAGCACGGAAGATTTCTTATATTCCCTTACCGATTTCAATAGGGTTCTTATCATCTTTTTTCGTTCTCCTTTCATTTGATTGTTGTTTTGTTTCCCAACAGCCCGTCCGCTTTTTTAGCAAAATAATGTGTCGCTTTTTGGGCGACACATTATTTTGCTTATTATAAAGCTTTTTACTTAAATCACATTTTTGATTATAGCATAAGAAAATTTTTATGTCAAGGGTATTTTGGGAATTTTTTGGTATGAATTTATTCTCTTTTGAGAAGTCGATTTTTTGCGGTTTGCACCGAAACGAGAGTCATAACTCTAATAATTGCTATCAGAATATCAAAATCTTGTAAATTATTCTCATCATAAAATATTCTTTCCTATGCGGGAACAAAACTCGTGATAGAATTAGGGAAGATACCATTTTGAAAAACTATCTTCTGTATTGTCCAAAGTGCAAGCAGGAAACGCTCATCAGCGTAAAAGATTTGCAGATAATCGTTATACAAAAGCAGGAACACTACAAGGGAAGCGAAGCGTACTTCCGCAAGACTGCTGGATAAGGTAGTCGGCGGGAAATAAAAAATTGCCCTTGTTTCGGCTTGTAAGGGCAAAAACAAGGTCAAATACATAAGGCTGGAACACAAAATAGGAGAAACGCCTTGAAAATACGGCGTTTTTAGAGGGTTGAATAGATAAATTGAAATTTATCACACACACACCGATAATACTTAAATCCGTCCGCCTCTCTTATATACTGAAATCCTACTTTTTCAAGAACGTGTTGGCTTCGAGTATTCTTTATAACTGTATCAGCATTTACTGCGACCATTCCCAAAACATTAAAAGCGTACTGCAAAATTAACCGTTCTGCACAGGATCCATATCCATGCCCTTTTACGTCGTCATTTTGCATATGAATACTTAATGTGCATTCTTTGCTCTTGTAATTGATTTGCTTTAGTTGAATCTCTCCTATTGGTTTGTCATCTTTCATAATTGCAAAAAGGACACGGGAGGAATCCTGCTTGGAGTCAAAATATCTGTTTACTGCGTTCTCATTATATTGGTAAGGCTCAAACAAATCCATGTCCATATATATGTCAGGATCATTCTCCCAACCTTTATATAATTCGTGGCAAAGCTCTCTGGTCATAATACATAGAGATATGTCTTTCATAGAGGCCTCCAAATTTCAATTTATCAGCGAATTACCTCATAACGCAACCGTAAATACGAGTTCTCCAAAATCACACATTCTTGAAGCTTCAGAACGCCTAATTTTGACAATTCACTTTGTGAAAACAAGGATTTTCCATCAATTAAAGTAGAGGTATCTTTGCCGCCAATCAAAACCGGAGCAACAACAATATCAACAAAATCGAATAGTTTTTCACGAAGAAACAAGCCGTTCAGCGTCCCGCCGGTTTGAATCGTTATTCTCTCACAGCCATATTCAGATTTGAGCTTTATAAGCGCATTTTTCAACGATAATTCTTTTTGATGTATGATATAAAAATTCTCTTCCTTTATGTTAAATGCCGGGTGTTTTTCATTTGACGTAATCAACACAAACTTTTTTGACAAAGAACAAAAATACCGTATACCGTTTTCATCCAAATGCTTGTTATCTATTATCACAAAAGATACGGGCGTTTTATCCGGCATTTTCTTTGTATTGACTCCGAGCTTAGCTTGAACCCGACCGGAATTGAGACTCCATAAATCTGTTGTTTGCTCTATTTCATAATATTGGTGCAAGCCTTCGCAAACCCCCGCGATTTTGGGAAAATCTTTGTCTACATCTAAATCGTCCGACGCGCCGGTGCTTATTTTTCCGTCAACCGACATCAGCATAAATAATGTTGTAATGGGTCTGTTCATTTATCCGCTTCCTCTCCTTCTCCGCCGCTTTCGTTTTCCTCCAGTGTTTCAAGCCAATTTTCGGGAAAACCCAGCAAATTTAAGTCAACAATATCCGCATAATCAAAATAAAGCCTTCGGAACTGCTTTAAAAAACCCTCTCTCCACTTGTTGGGACGGCGGTATATCTCCTTCATTATCAGGATATACTCAAAAACGCTCCCCTCGGCGGAATGAAGATCTCCCATTTCCCAGTCGTAAAGCCTGTGATAGTGGGCGCAGTGATTTCGGAAATCGGACATCATCTTAAGCTTCATTTCAAGAGTACCGGAGGACAATCCGTAGTACTGCTTGGATATTGCCATTTTATCCTGCGGCTTAAGGTCGGAATAAAACAGGTTAACCATTCCGAAGCTGAAAAGCTCCATTATTACCCACAGTGGAAACTCTCCCCCATGCTTTTTCAAATAATGCTGCACCATTTCGCTGTCGCGGTTGGTATCTATGAGTCTTTGAACTTTATTTATAAAGCTCTGATGCTTATGTACATGGCTGAAGGTGTCAGCGTTAAGATACCCGGTGGAGCCGTAGCGTATGGCGTGATAGTTGGAGCAGTGAGCGCGAAGGGTTATTTCTATTTCCTCCAGAACTTCAATCAGAAGATTTCTTAACCTGCGGTCAAAATCGTAAACCCTCATAACCTGCCGGAACTTAGTCCCCTCGCGGTACTTTCCGTCCTCCTCCAGAAAAAGAGAAAAATAATGAGCCAAGCGGAAATAGTTTATATCCGTGAGGGTCTCCTTGGCGAACTCCTCGTCCTCCACGATACAGCCGCGCTCACGAAGCTTTTCAATCTGCTCCTCCACGGTGGATGGGAGCTTTTCCTTGTGCGGCTTTTGGGGCGGCTGTTCCTTATTGCCGCTTTTTCGGCGTCGTTCTATCTGATCCCTTTCAAAGGGATATTCCGTTTCCTGCCTGTTTATATCCTGTCTGTTTCTTTTATTGTGGTTGTTTTTATAGCCTTGGCTCATGATTATCACCTTATTGTATTATTTACAAGCTCTAATACCAATCCCTTTTTAAACTATGGATAAAATCCATAGTTTAAGACAAGGCCGCGCATACGCTTGCATCTTTTCCGTCATTTTTGCCCGATACTCCTTGAAATACGCCGGTATTCCAGCGTTGTTTTGGACAATCTGACGAAAAAGCCGACTGCTCGTCTGCACGACAATCTTGGTGCAGTATTACCTTAAAAATGGTTGCACTCATTTTCGCGGTCTGAGGTTATTATACTGTTAACCAATTAAAAATTGGAAAAATGGTTTTTAATTGGTTAACAGTGTTTCGGGTGTAATAACCATTTTGACTATGATTTTATCCTGTGTCAAAATGGTTATTAGTATTATATCATAACGCATGGATAATGTCTACCTTTTTGCCTAAAAAATAGTCCTTTTGTGTTGAAAAGATATAATACGAAACCCAAATAAAAAGTAGACAAATCCGGCGACTGGAGCGTCCCTACTCTGCGTCAGCCCTCCTTAAAATATCCGCATATTCCTGCGTCGGAACTTCCTTGATTGGGAACGCTTCGCCCACAACCTTATCCGGGATCCTTGCGGAAGTCCGTTTCGCCTCTCCGGTAGAGTAATAATGCTACTTGCGGGAATCAAAGAGATAGCCGCCCTTTTTCAAATTATATGAAAATTTTAGCGAACCTATTGACAATCGTACTCCAAATGTATATAATATATTTAACAATTAGGTTAATTGTTAAAGGAGGTCAAACAATGGGGCTGCAACAGACACTTAAAGCGCTTGCCGATCCAATTCGCCGAGAAATACTCAATATACTGAAAAAGGGACGAATGTCGGCGGGTGAAATTACCGATCATTTCTCGGTAACAGCACCATCAATTTCAAGACATCTGTCGGTATTGAAGGATGCTGACTTAATTAGAGACACAAGGGAAGGAAAGTTCATTTTCTATGAAATCAACACCTCTGTTTTAGAGGAAACCCTGCTTTGGATTGCAGATTTGAAAGGAGATAATGATAATGCTTAAAAAGAACAAATTGAAGATCGTAATATCGTCTATCATTGTTTTGCTTCCGATTTTATTCGGAATCATTATGTGGAATGATTTGCCGGACATTATGACAACTCATTGGGTTGCAGACGGAAATGCGGATGGATTTGGCGGAAAAGTGTTTGTTGTGTTTGGTACACCTATCATACTTCTGATTTTGCATTTTCTTTGCTTGCTGTTTGCTTCATTGGATAAAAAACAAAAGGATCAAAATAAAAAAACAGTAGGAATGATATTTTGGATTCTTCCGGTTATATCCCTTTTCACAAACGGAATAATGTATCGTGCAGCTTTTGGCAAAGAATTTGATTTAGCCTTTTTTATGTCGGCTCTGCTTGGAGTAATATTCATCTTTATAGGCAATTACTTACCCAAAGTAAAACAAAACAGAACGCTGGGTATCAAGATTTCTTGGGCGCTGAATAACGAGGAGAATTGGAATAAAACGCATAGATTTGGCGGTAAGGTCTGGGTAGTTGGAGGACTTATTTTGTTACTATCCATTTTTCTTCCTCTAAAAGTGATGGTATTGGTTGTGTTATGTGTGATTGCTGCTTTGGCGATTATCCCTATAGTTTACTCTTATTCCATTTATAAACAGCATCAAAAGGAAGGCATTGTATATGCTGAAGCTCCCAAAAGCGGTGCAGAAAAAATTGCGCTCAGAATAACCGCAGTTATCGTACCCATCATTTTATTAGGTGTTGCCCTTTTGATGTTTACTGGTAACATTGAGGTAAAGTTTGAAGATACAGCATTAACGATAAGCGCAACCTATTGGACAGACGTGGAAATCAACTATTCAGAAATCGAAACTGTTGAATACCGCAAGGATTTAGATGTAGGTGTTCGCACAAGTGGATTCAGATCGCCAAGACTATCTATGGGCATTTTCCAGAATGATGAATTTGGCTCATATACCTTGTATTCCTATACAGGTGCAAAAGAACATCTCGTTTTGACTTCTGGCGAAAAAACCCTTGTAATCGGAATGAGCGATACAAAGGAAGCAAAGGCAATATACGAGATAATGATAGAAAAAGTTGGTAAGTAATGATAACCTCAATGCACTTAAAAGTATTTCAATGTGAAAATTTAGAGGTTGAAAAAGCCTTATTTTAAGCCATTTTTATAGCATAAAACTTGAGGGGTAAGGTGTTTGTACCTTACCCCTCGATTTTGCGTATTGTAGCGTTACAGACTCATTTTACCAACTTTATCATAACCTCGTCAACTGTATCAGATGTTCTTGCCATTATGATTGTGCAGAACAAGGGTAACATTGTGTGAAATCATATAAAGAGATAGTACTGATTGCGATAAATCCTTTATTATCAAGGCCTTCGGAGGATATTATTAAAACCCTATGAGGTGTTATAAACACCTGTAAAATTATGAGTTTCTAATTGGAATTAGTATAAAAACCTGTCTTAACAAAATTTATTTGTAAAAACAGGTTTTTATTAATTTGAAAGTTTTATTTTATGCGTTAAAATCTACAAGTCTGGCGGAATTTGTGCTTTGACCGAAGTTAAAATCGTATCCGATAAGCGTAATATCGGTAAGAGTAACTTCCGCGAGTATTGCGGATTCATCGTCGGGAATTGCCGAAAGATCAAGATCATAATCATCGGCTATTCCCAAGTAAAAGCTTGGAGCATTCATTGCGACGGAAAACTTGTCGTTTCCCCAATGTCCTCCCCAACCGTTCCAGATAAACGGCATACCCTCCCACTCGCCGTCAGCGGGAAAGAAATCAATTTCACCCACTTCCTTGTAACCGCTTTGGCTGTTGCTCTTGGTTATGTAACCCTTCAGCGTTACCGTTCCGTCGAAGAAAGCGGAGGTTTTGGATATGTTATATACATTCTTCCGGCTGTCGGAAGCGTCTTTTTCATCTGCGCCGATAACCGATGAAGGCCGTGGATAAAATTCGGTTGACGCGTCCGACAGTGTTAAATCTTTAAATACCGTTCCCTCTTTAACATATGAATACTCAGACAGTTCCGGTTTACCCGGCAGAAGACTTTCCTTGCCGTCCTCAAACATTTCGGGATTTTCCAACGTGCTGTAAGCTTTTCCATCGCAAACGGCTATATAAGCGCAGCCGTCCACCACGTACAGCTTTTCGTCGGAAAAAACAGGGTTCTGTTCAACACTTGCCGAGGATAAATCAATAATGTTTCCGTATTCGTCAACTGTATCGGCAGAGCTTGAGCAGGCGGATAAGACTGCTATGGGAATCATACAAATCAAAAATTTTTTAATAATCAATCAGAGTACCTCCTGATGTATATGTCCAGTTAATTTTATATGCTTAAGAAATTGACTGTAAGTTAATTCGGCATCTTTAAATAATACTACAACATATAATTAGTTAATTTGCCTACAATTTATGCTATATAATACTGTTAACCAATTAAAAATTGGAAAAATGGTTTTTAATTGGTTAACAGTGTTTCGGGTGTAATAACCATTTTGACTATGATTTTATCCTGTGTCAAAATGGTTATTAGTATAACCTTAATTATTTCTTAGATTGATATAAGAAACTGTCATCATAGGATAAGCGACGTTATCCCGGCAAATTTTCCAAAAAAGCACGTCTACATGAAAAGTTCTTTACTTCTTCACCTTAATCATACTTTTCTTGCCCTTTTTAACAATCACAAACTCGTCTATCCCGATCATCTCAGCCGGGTCGGAAATCTTTCTGTCGTCAACGCTTGCTCCCCCCTGCTGGATAACCGTTCTGGCGTCCCGCTTTGAAGGACAAAGTCCGGTCTTTACCAAGAGATCCGCAATACATATCTTCCCCTCGGAAAGATCCTCCGGCGCGAGAACAAACTCCGGCATATTATCGCTTACGCCCTTGCCGCCAAACAGCGCCCTTGCCGCTTCAAGCGCCTTTTCCCCTTCTTCCTTTCCGTGTACAAGAGAGGTAAGCTCATAGGCCAGTATCTCCTTGGCTTTATTAAGCTGACTGCCTTCCCAGTTCTCCATCTCCTCTATTTCCTCCACGGGAAGGAAGGTAAGCATTTTCAGGCACTTTATAACGTCCTCGTCCGCCACGTTTCTCCAATATTGGAAAAACTCGAAGGGTGTTGTCTTTTCCGGGTCAAGCCACACCGCGCCCTTTTCCGTTTTTCCCATCTTTTTTCCCTCGCTGTTAAGAAGAAGGGTTATTGTCATGGCGTGAGCGTCCTTGCCCAATTTTTTCCTGATAAGCTCGGTTCCGCCCAACATATTCGCCCACTGGTCGTCACCGCCGAACTGCATATTACAGCCGTATTTTTGGAACAGCATGTAGAAATCGTAGCTCTGCATTATCATGTAGTTGAACTCAAGGAAGGTCAGACCTCTCTCCATTCTCTGCTTGTAACACTCGAAGGTGAGCATTTTATTTACCGAGAAGCAAGCCCCCACCTCTCTCAATACGTCAACGTAATTAAGGTCGAGAAGCCAGTCCGCGTTGTTAACCATTACGGCCTTGTCCTCGGAAAAATCAATAAAACGGCTCATCTGTTTTTTAAAGCAGGCGATGTTGTGGTCGATATCCTCCTTTGTGAGCATTTTTCTCATATCGGTTTTTCCCGAAGGGTCTCCTATCATTCCCGTACCGCCGCCCAAGAGCACAATGGGCTTGTTGCCCGCCATCTGTAAGCGCTTCATAAGACAAAGCGCCATAAAATGACCTACGTGAAGGCTGTCGGCTGTGGGGTCGAATCCGATGTAAAAGGTGGCTTTCCCCTCGTTTATCATCCTGCTTATTTCGTTTTCGTCGGTTACCTGAGCGATTAAACCGCGCCTTTGCAATTCCTCGAATACTGTCATAATTTTGTTTCCTTTCCTATTACGTAATTATTTAAGCTTTTCCGTCATAACGACAGCATGGGCGATAAAGCCCACTTTTTCGTAAAATTCCACCGCTTCTGTGTTTGAGACGTTTGCCTTAAGCTGAACTTTGGAACAGCCCAGTTCCTTCGCCCTTTCCTTTACGGCAGCCATAAGTGCGGTTCCGATTCCCGACCGCCTTAGTCCTTTTTTTACTCCGAAGCAGTCTATATGGCACAATTTATAAGGATACCTGTCGGGATAATCCACATCGATAATTTTTAACACGGCATAAGCGTTTATTCCGCCATTGTCGTTTACCCATATTTCCTCATTTTCGTCTGAAAGCGCCTTGGAGATCTCTTCTTCAAAAAATCCACGTTCGGGCAATTTAAAAAAGTCGGGTTCCTTTTCCACATGGTGAGCCACAAGCTCCGAAAAAAGCTCCACAATAGCGTTTTTATCATTTATTTCGGCTTTTCTTATCATAAATATTTTCCTTTCCGTTTTGAACAGTTATTTTATAGGGAAAATATTCGCCGTAATCCGCGGAATTATTTGTAAATTCCACTGTTACCACCTTCTTTCAGAACTTGTATTCATAGGATTTGTGCGCGAATGATTTTCGAGCGGATTTTGTCGCTGATAAGTCAAATTTTCGCAGGTTTGTTTGTCGCAAGTCAAGAAATTTTAACGTAATCAGCGGCAAAATCTGCCGAACAGACACGTGCAATAGCATATGAATACACGCTATAAGTGCGAAAAATATGAAAACGCCCTCAATGAGCTAACGAACTTACTCACAGAGGGCGATGTTAATCACGGTACCACCTCAATTTACGGCAAAAAGCCGCCTTAACAAAGCGCGTAATCACTGCAATTAAAAATAATTATTACATAATGAAAACAGGCTTTTGAGCTGTAACGGGCTCGCCCGTATCCCGCTGATTCCGCAATTGATTCCTAAAACAAATTGCGTTTTTTCACAGGATCGCTCGGAAATGTATTTCACCTGCCGCCGCCGACCCTCTCGCACCAACCGAGGGCTCTCTGACAACTTATCGGCAAGCTACTTTTTTTCCTCAACGCTTTATAACTTTTTAATCAGTGTACCACAAAAATCATTTTATGTCAATAGCTTAATAAACTTTTTTGTTATAATTTATACTAATCTCTGTATTGACTGCAGACAAAATATAACAAAGTCTACAGTCAAAACAGAGTTACACCCTAAACACTAATATCGGTTTAAAAAGCCATTTTATCCGCTTTTTAAAACAATATTAGTATTACGCATTATTAAAGCAATAGTAACCAAAAATATAACCGTTAACGAGCCTACCTTTACCAAATATTACATTGAAAAAAGTTTTGTTATATGCTAAAATGAATGTATATGTAAAAAGAAAGGAGAAGCGTACAGGAAAGTATGTCTATTTTCGATATATTCAAAGCGCTTGAAAAGGACAAAAATGAAAAAACGGGACTAACCCCTCCGGAGTTTATAATAGCGGGTCTGGGCAATCCCGGAACACAATATGAGAACACACGGCACAACTGCGGCTTTATGGCGGCGGAAACGCTGGCGGATATATACAAAACCCCGCTTAAAAGACTAAGATTCAAATCACTGACCGGCGAAATCAGCATCGGAGGTAAACGCTGTCTGGTTATGAAGCCTACCACCTTTATGAACAACAGCGGGGACGCGGTGGAGGAAGCGTCGGTATTTTATAAAATCCCTCCCGAAAGGATTCTGGTGATTTACGACGATATTTCTCTTGACGTGGGAAGACTGAGGATAAGAGGGAAGGGAAGCGACGGTGGTCATAACGGAATGAAGAGCATTATATTAAGGCTGAACAGCGATAATTTTCCGAGAATCAGGATCGGAGTGGGAAAGAAGCCCAATAAAGATTATGATTTAGCGGACTGGGTGCTGTCAAGGTTTACAAAGGAAGAGGGAGAGAAGCTTGAAACGGCGCTGAGCAACTCGGCTAAAGCGGCGGAGCTGATAGTGGAAGGGAAGATAAACGAGGCTATGAATCTATACAACAGAGCTTAGAACCTGTCCGCATAAAAAAGGTTTTTAACAAACAAAGCAGGTATATTAACACGGTTTAACCCACACAAATATCTTTCCCGCGCCTCATCCGGTAAAACTGTTCCTACACCCACAATTGCCCCGCCGAAGGGGGCGCAGCCGAAATTTTCCTGTCGGAAAATTTCATGACGCTTCGCGTCAGCTCGTTTCGCTCCGCTCCACTCGCGGCTGCGCCGCAGCTCGCGTTCCGGCTTCCGCCGTCAACAATCCCTTGTAAATACGTTTTTTTCGGATTTTTCCCGTAGCGAAACTGTTGCCGCTATAAAACCCCAAAAAAACATATCGAATATACCAGCCTTATTTCCAAAAATTATACTTTATAAAAAGGACGCTTCTCAAATGCTCCCAATTGCACACATACAAAACGATTTTAACGAAAAATTCGGAATTCCCCGCCAGAGCGGTCTCGCCGAGCTTCCCTCGGTAATAGTGTTTAATCCAAAATACCGCGTAAAAGAAGCTTTCCGAGGCCTTGAGTTTTACTCACATATCTGGCTGATATGGCAGTTTTCCGAAATCCCGGATAAAAAATGGTCCCCCACTGTCCGCCCTCCAAAGCTCGGGGGAAACAAAAGAATGGGAGTTTTTGCCACAAGGTCGCCATTCCGCCCCAACCCCATAGGACTTTCGGCGGTAAAACTGCTGAAAATCGATTACGAGGCCGAAAACGCTCCCCTCATTCACGTGTCGGGAGCGGATCTGATGAATAATACCCCCATTTACGACATAAAACCCTACCTCCCCTACGCCGATTCCTTTCCCGAAGCAAGCGGAGGCTTTGCGCAGCAAAATAAAAGCGGCTTTCTTACCGTGGACTTTCCCGAAACGCTTCTGAATATGATACCGAAGGACAGACAAAACGGACTTATATCCGCCCTTTCTCAGGATCCCCGCCCATCTTATCAGAATGCTCCGCATCGAATATATACCTTTGGCTTCGGCGGATTTCAAATAAGCTTCACGGTCGCCGATAATATACTTACGGTCGTAAACGTGAAACCCGATCTCGGATAAAAACGGTATCGTTTATAAAATATAACCGCTGCCGGATGTACCGAACCTCGGAATTGCTCAGCAATTCCGACGGCTTGTTTAAGTTGAACTTAAAAACAATATTTAGGTTACAAATCAGATTGACATCAGCGGAAAATTATGTTAAAATGTTTTTATAAAAACAAAAAATGTAACCGGACAAATTAACGGTTCGGTTCATCGCGCTTTTATTATATCATAAAAAGAGCAGCCGCGGGGAGCGATAGCCCTTAAATGATAAAATGTTCTCATACATTAAAAATTCCTCCTCTTTTTGCAGTTTGAAATTATTATTTTTTAAAAATTTATGAAGGGTTGTGGTTTTTTGGACGCTATCAATACCTCAAGAAAATATAACGTGCTTATCAACGGAAGGAATATGTCCATTGTCATGGACTTTATTACCCACTCGGAATCGTATTTCAAGTGCCTGAGCACCTCCGACTGCTGGCAGGATGTTTTGGGACACTTTGAGTTGTTTAAACCCGATATTTACCTTTGCTTTGTAGATTCCATTTACAGCAAAATCCTAACTCAAACCAATGCCTTAAAGGGTGACGATCTCTATAACGACGCGCCTATTTTCGTTGTTGCCGACGAGGAAACCTATGAAGAGCTGGAACAAAACCCGCGCTCGGCCATAAGCGTAGTCATAAAACGCCCCATCTCTACCGACAATCTGATTTTAAGAATGACCATGCACTTAGAGCAAAGAGAAAGAGCCGCCAAGCTGGAAGCGGATAAGGAAGCCGAACGGCTCGCTAAGCTTGAGGCCAGAAGAGCGCAGGCTATCGCCGAGGAAAAATCGGCCAGGAACGCCTCCTCCGCACCGCAGGTCAGAAAGGCGGAGGAAAAAAAGAAAAACAGCATTTGGGAAAACTGGGAAGAGCCTATTTTTAAAGATCATAAAAAGCCCGTAAAATTCAAGCCCCTTCAGCCTAAAACCGAAAACAAACCCGCATCCAACTTGCCGACCCCCGAAGCCGTCAATCCGGAAAACGCGTCAACCGAACAGCCGTCCGCCAATACCGCAGTTTCGCAGGAGCCGAATACGGCTGCAACGCCTGAAACCGCCCTGCCCGCTAAGGAGAAAAAATCTGGAGGCAAAAAGCATATTCTTATCGTGGATGACGACCGTACGGTGCTTAAAATGCTTAAAACCGCCTTAGAGGAGGAATACGACATAACAACCATGGTAAACGGCGTTATGGTGGAAAAATTCCTTATGGCGAAGGACGTGGATATGGTCATATTGGACTATGAAATGCCCGGACTCACAGGCGCGGATATTTTCCGTAAGCTTAAAGTCAATGAAAAGACGGTAAAAATACCCGTATGCTTCCTGACGGGTATTTCCGACCGTGAAAAAATAATGGAGGTAATGTCGCTGAGACCTCACAGCTACCTTTTAAAGCCTATTGATATGGATATGCTGAAGGCGGCTATTACCAATCTTACCAATTAAACCCTTTTTAACCTTTTAATTTTTTAAGAAAGGGACGGTCACAGGTTATGGATAAGAGCAATGAGGAAAAAAACGAATTATATTTAACCAACCTTATAGACATTGAAATGCTCCAGAGAATACAGGACGCCTTTGGAGATATGACCGGCATGGCAGTGGTCACCGTGGACGATAAGGGTGAGCCGGTAACCAGCCCCACCAATTTCACCGACTTTTGCCGCAAATACACAAGATGCTCCGAGGAGGGACGGCGCCGCTGCGAAAAATGCTATATAAAAGGCGCCGAGCTGAGTCTGCAAACGGGTGAAAATTACTCCCACTACCACTGTCACGCCGGTCTTGTGGACTTTGCCGCCCCCATAATGGCGGGCGATAAAATGATAGGCGGATACATAGGGGGACAAATCCTCACTTCCCCCCCCGATTTGGATAAATTCAGGAAAATTGCCGCCGAAATCGGAGTCAATCCCGACGAATATGTTGAAGCGGTAAAAAAAGTACAGATAGTCAGCGAGGAAAAAGCCGCAGCAGCGTCAAACTTTCTATTCGTCATTGCTTCCGTGCTGTCGGATATGGTGTACAAGGGGTATGTTATACAAAAAAACGCGGTGGAAATAAAAAAAGCCGCCCGTATGAAATCCGACTTTCTCGCCAATATGAGCCACGAAATACGCACCCCCATGAACGCTATCATAGGCATGGCCGACCTTGCCTTAAGAGAGGAAATGTCCCCCGCAGCCAGGGATTTTATACATCAGGTGAAGGCTTCCGGCAAAAATCTGCTGGTAATTATCAACGATATTCTGGACTTCTCAAAAATCGAATCCGGTAAAATGGATATAGTAGAGGTTGAATACGTTCCCCTTTCTATGGTTAATGACCTTACTTGTATCATTAACAGCCGCATAGGGAACAAGGATATAGAGTTCACCATGGATATTCCCCCCGATCTTCCCAAAAGCCTTTACGGCGATAATATAAGAATACACCAGGTGCTGCTGAACATTCTGACCAATGCCGTCAAATTCACCAAACAGGGCGAAATAAACCTTAAAATGGAAATAGAGCGCATGGACGACAATATACTGAATATGCGCATAGCCATAAAGGATACCGGAGTAGGCATTAAGGAAAACGACCTTGCAAAATTATTTACCTCATTTCAGCAAGTGGACAGCAAGCGCAACCGCAATATAGAGGGAACGGGACTTGGACTCGCCATTTCAAAGCAGCTTTTACAGCTTATGAACGGAAAAATATCAGTGACCAGCGAATACGGAAAAGGCTCCACCTTTACCATAGAACTGCCGCAGAAAATACTTGACGACGCTCCCGCGCTGACATTGCCCGAAGAACCCATCACCTCGGCAATACTAATCAGCAACCCGTATGTGAAAAAACAGCTTATGAGAGACCTTAATCGCATAGGCTCCCAATGTATAGACCTTTCGGAGGGCACCGAGCTTTCCGAGCTGAACACGGATTTTATGTTTGTTGAAAAGATGTTTTTTTCTCAAAGCGTGCAAAAGCTTCTTTTGGATAACTCCAAAATACACGGTATCGTGCTGTCTGATTACGATAATATTGAATTGGTGGATATACCCGGCGTAAAAGTTATCAGCAAACCCGCCTATTCCTTAAGCATATACAATGCTATGGGAATTACCGACATATGCACGGAAACGGAAGAGTCCGACACGGCGGGCGGTTTTACATTTATCGCGCCGGATGCACATATATTGGTGGTAGACGATAATCCCGTAAACCTTACCGTGGCAAAGGGACTTCTGGAGCCGCTGCGTATGCACACCGACACGGCTCCCGGCGCCGCCGAGGCCATAGAAGCCATACATAAAGTAAAATATGACCTTATATTCATGGATCATATGATGCCGGAGGTAGACGGAATAGAAGCGACCCACATTATACGCAGGCTTGTACCCAGCTATAACGACATACCTATAATAGCCCTTACCGCCAACGCCATAGGCGGAGCGAAGCAGATGTTTATAAAAGAGGGAATGAACGACTTTTGTGCCAAACCCATTGAAATGAAAGATATTCTCTCAAAACTGAAAAAATGGCTGCCCAAAGAGAAAATACTTCCTTTCACCGACGTTTCGGGCGGTTCGGTACAGGATATACCGGAAATACACAGTCCCTCCGGTGACGATACCAATATATCTAATATAAAAGAATTGGACGTAAGCCGCGCAATATCCCTTTTGGGAAGCGAAAAGCTGTACCGCACGGTGCTTAAGGAATACTACTCCGCCATAGATAAAAAGCGTAATTCCATTCTGGGTCATAAAAACAATCAAAGATGGCGCGACTATACCATAGAAGTACACTCCCTCAAAAGCACTTCAAAACAGATCGGCGCAGATCACCTTTCATCTTTGGCTGCGGAACTTGAAAAAGCGGGAAATGAAAACAATATTGATTTTATAATGTTACATACGGAGGAAATGCTTACGGAATATCTGAAGCTTAAAGACATACTTAAGCCGTATTTCCCCGAATGCGCCGAAAACGAAGCGGAAAAACCGCCCCAAACGGCGGACGTGTTTGAGCTGCTTTCAAAAATGCAGGAAGCGCTGGATAACTTCGATACGCTGCAAATAGACGAGGTTACGGAACAGATGTCGGCTTATACCTTTGCGGGAAAACAAAACGAGCTGTTCCTGAAGCTGAAGTGCGCTGCGGAAAAAAGCGATATCGACGTATGCACGGAAATTGTCACCGAATGGGGAAAGCTCATCGTAGGCTCCGACAGCAACGCCGTTAAGGGTCAGACGCTTATTGAAATGCTAGGCAGAATACAAAACGCCCTTGACAACTTCGATACTTTGGAAATAGACGACGTAATAGAAAAAATGAGCAAGTTCAACTTTACCGAAAAAGGAAAGGAATATTTCGGAAAGCTTAAAACCGCTTCCGACATCTACGATCTGGATAGCTGCAACCAAATTGTCGAAGAATGGAGAAACGCCGCCGAAAAGGCGATGCGGTAAAAATCGGCTTGTAATACTAATTCTCAATCATCTTATAGACAAAATTTCACAGGGTCCACAAGATGATTGAGAATTACACCCTAAGCACAAATTCCCGATCGACAACAAAATTTGTCTGTACTTTGATCGGGAATTAGTATAACATATACCCCTTAAGAGGAAGGAATAGTAATAAATATGAGAAATTCGCTTTTGATCGCGGACGACGTCGAGATAAACAGATGTATCTTGGCGGAAGCCTTTAAGGCAGAATACAATATAATTGAAGCGGAAAACGGCGTAGAAGCCATAAAAGCGCTGAGAAACAACGACGGCATAGCTGCCGTACTGCTGGATCTTATAATGCCCGAAATGGGTGGCATGGAGGTGCTGAAGGAGATGAACAAAACCGGAGATATTTTTCGTATCCCCGTTTTTATAATCACTTCATCCGATAACGAGGAAACCTTTATCGACGCTTATCATTTAGGCGCGGTAGATGTTATAGTAAAGCCTTTTATAACTCACTTTCTTAAGTGCCGCGTCGCCAATATAATCGAGCTTTACCGGCACAGAAACAATCTGGAATCCATCGTTACGGAACAGCTTACAAGGCTCAACAGCATGAACCGCTCAATGGTGGAAACTCTCGCATCGGTAATCGAGTTCAGAAGCTGTGAATCGGGGGAGCACGTAAGGCGGATAAGTTATATAACAAGCGTTCTTATGACGGCTATCAGCGAAATGTATACCGAATATTATCATTCCAAGAACGACATTGACCATATTGCCATGGCCGCAGTGCTCCATGATGTGGGAAAAATATCCATACCCGACCTTATACTTAATAAACCGGCAAAGCTTACGAAACCCGAATTTGAAATAATGAAAGGGCACACTATAAAAGGCTGCGAAATACTGTCCAGCATACCCTCCGAGATGATGGACAAGGAGGTGTATCAGCTAAGCTACGATATCTGCCGCCATCACCATGAGAGATGGGACGGAGGCGGATATCCGGACGGTCTTAAAGGTGACGAAATCTCGATTCACGCACAGGCGGTGGCGATAGCGGACGTATATGATGCGCTGACCTCGCCGAGAGTTTATAAGGCGGCTTATTCCCATGAAAAAGCGTTGGAAATGATATTCAACGGGGAATGCGGGTGTTTTAATCCGAAAGTGATAGAAGCGTTTAAGCTGATTGCGGAAAAAATACGCAAATAATGCTAATCCCTTTTTATACTATAGAAAAACAAATAGGAGCGAAGCGACTAATTATCCTTTTCGCTTCCCTTTCGGACTCCGAAAGGGAAGTAGGGGAGTCCGAAGGACGGGGGCAACGCCCCCAAAGCTTGTTTATTTTTTGCACTGTTTGTATTTTGTTTAAACTTTTTTTGCATTGGTATAATTGCAATTCATCCCAAAATAGTATTATACTGAGGGCATTACGTCAGTTTAAAAAGTGATTGGTATAATACTAATACTGTTAACCAATTAAAAATTGGAAAAATGGTTTTTAATTGGTTAACAGTGTTTCGGGTGTAATAACCATTTTGACTATGATTTTATCCTGTGTCAAAATGGTTATTAGTATAAATCCTGATAAAAATCAGATAAAAACGGCGAAGCCGCCGCTTTGGGCATGGAATACCGGTAAAAACCGGATTTTCGTTGCTAAAGCGGCGGCGCCGTTTTTTTATACTAATTTCTAAAAGTTTTAAATCAAGAAACAGACTTGATTTAAAATCGCACACAAACAATCAATTTTCGATTCTCCATAATATTTGTCATACCTTACCATAACCAAACAAGCCATAATATTACTTACCCCTATGCATCCTTTTGGTAAAATGTCTCCTTAAAGACCCGTGTTTCATCTGCTTCTGAAGCTCCTCCTGTTCTTTTCTGATATTCTGCTTTTCGTTATACTCATAGAGAGTAATAAGCTCTCCCGTGTTTTCGTCCACATACGCCACTTTACGGTAAACGTTTGAATCGGACGGCAGCCCCTTGGATTCAAGCTTGCTGCCTACCCTTGCGCGGAAAATAGAATAAATCACCGCAAACAGGGGAATTCCGATAATAAGCCCCAAAAAACCGAAAATACTCTGACCGAGAAGCAAAGAAAAAATTATCCAGAAGCTGGAAAGTCCGGTGGAACCGCCCAAAACCATCGGGCCTATAACGTTTCCGTCAAGCTGCTGCACGATTATAACCACCGCCACAAAGTACAGGAAGTACCACGGATCCTCCAGAAGCACCAGAAGCGCGCAGGGAATAGCTCCTATAAACGGACCGAACACGGGAATTATGTTGAATAGTCCCATTACCACGCTGCATAAAACCGCATAAGGAAACCGGAACACCGAAAGGATAATCATAAAGATCATCATAATAATAAGACTGTCTATAATCTTCCCTGACAGGAATCCCCCGAAGGTGCGGTGAATTTCACGCATATTGCGGATCACGGCGTTACCGTATCTGGGGGAAGCTATACTGTATACCACCTTTTTAAGCTGCGCCGCGAAAAGCTCCTTGCTGAAAAGAAAATATATGGCTATAACTATTCCGAAAAAGATGTTGGTGAACACCTGTATAACCGCAAACACCCCGCTGGAAAAGGCCGTGACAATATTTGACACCTGAGGCATCAGCGTATCGCTCAGCCACTGGGTGAAATAGCTCATTGCCTGATTAAGGTTGGTATTCAGCCAGCTCTGAATTTCCGGATAATTCACAAGCTGCTTGTTTATCCAATCGGTGGCGTCATTGACATAGCCGGGAATGTTGTTAACCAGACCCTGAATGGTAGAAATAAGCTGAGGAAGTATAATCAATATAACGCCGGTGATTATTATAAAAAATGTCGCCATGGCACATACCACACCGAAAACGCGGGCGTGTTTTTTTGTCTTTATCATAATTTCGTTGCCGTAATTATGATCGGGATCAAGCTTTGCCCGTTTTTTTGCCGACAGCTTCATAAACACGCTTTTTTCAAAGAAATTTTCCACCGGGTTCAGAAGATACGCGAAAGCGAAGCCGTAAAACACAGGAGACAACGCACCCAAAAGCTTTGAAATAAAGCTTCCGAACACGGTGGTGCCCGAAATAAAGATAGCGTCCAGAAGCCGCGCCGCAATAATTACGGCAAGGGCTGTTATGCCCCAGTACAGGTATTTTTTATCCCATTTGTATTTCATCTTTATGTCCGTTCCCTTTCGGTTGTTATTGCTCCCCCATTTACTCCCGAAGATTTTATGCGCCGAACGACTGTCAAAAGACGAGGAAGAAAGCCGAGGGAATATGCGCATATTTCAAGGATTTCCGACGAAGTATTTCGACAGTCGGGCAAGCAAAAAAGTTCAAAAAATGGGGGAGAAATAATCTTTACTCCTCACTCTTAACTCCGTTAAAGCCCGGCTTGGTTCTTACCTTGATGTGAACCTCCCTGAGCTGCTGCTCCGTAACCTCGGTGGGTGCGCCCAACAGCAGATCCTGAGCATTGGAATTAAGCGGAAATGCAATAACCTCCCTTATGCTCTCCTCGTCGAGAAGCATCATTATCATTCTGTCAATACCGAGCGCCATTCCCGCGTGAGGCGGCGCACCGTATTTAAACGCGTTGTACAGCGATCCGAATTTGTTTATAATATCCGCTTCCGTATATCCCGCTATCTCAAAGGATTTAACCATAACGTCGGTTCTGTGGTTCCTTACCGCTCCCGAAACCAACTCAAGACCGTTGCATACAAGGTCGTACTGATACGCCAAAACATCCTCCGGCGCTTTTGTCTCCAAAGCCTCAAGCTCGCCCTGCGGCATTGAAAAAGGATTATGGGTAAACACGGGCTTTCCGGTTTCCTCATCCTCCTCATACATGGGAAAGTCTACTATCCAGCAAACCTCGAAGCGGTTTTTGTCCACCATTTCCATTCTTTCCGCCACTTCACTCCTGATAAGCCCCGCGAATTTCTCTGCGTTCTTCTTATCGTCGGCGATAAAGTACAGAACGTCTCCCACATTAAGCCGCGCACGCTCCTTAAGCTCCTTTCTGTCTCCGTCGGAAAGAAATTTGTCAATGGGTCCGAGATAGTTGAAGTTTTCATCAACCTTTACATAGCCAAGTCCCTTCATGCCAATGGACAAAGCGTATTCCTCCATCTTCTGGAAGAACGTCTTGCTCTTTGAAGCCATGCCGGGAACGTTTATCGCCCTTACTGTTTTTCCGCGGAAGGGCTTGAAATCGGTAGACACGAAAATGTCGGAAATATCGATTATTTCAAGGGGATTGCGAAGATCGGGCTTGTCGGTGCCGTATTTCAGCATGGCGTCGGCGTATGTGATGCGCCTGAAGGGAGCCGAAGAAAATTCCTTTCCGCCGCCGAATTTTTTAAGAATGGCGGGGAACACTCTTTCCGCCACCGCGAAAACATCCTCCTGGTCGGCGAAAGCCATTTCAAAGTCAAGCTGATAAAACTCTCCCGCCGTTCTGTCCGCTCTCGCGTCCTCGTCACGGAAACAGGGAGCAAGCTGAAAATACCTGTCAAAGCCGCTCACCATATAAAGCTGCTTGAATATCTGAGGCGCCTGTGGAAGCGCGTAGAATTTGCCATGGTGTTTTCTGCTGGGAATAAGGAAGTCTCTCGCCCCTTCGGGGGAGGAAGTGGACAAAATAGGAGTCTGAAGCTCCAGAAATCCCTCCTCCAACATCTTTTCACGCATAAACTGCATAATCCTCGAGCGAAAAACAATATTGTCGTGCATTCTTTTATTTCTTAAATCGAGAAAACGGTATTTTAAGCGTATATCCTCGCTGCTGTTCTTTGAGGAATCCACCTCAAAAGGCAGATTTTCGTTAACCTCGCCCAGAACCGTAAGGCTTTCCGCAACTATTTCAACCCTTCCCGTTATGATTTTATCATTATAAGTGGAAGGGTCGCGGTTTATCACCTTTCCCTCAACGGATACGGTAAATTCCCTGTGTATGCCTTCGAGAAGGCCTTCGTTCTGCTGCATGGTAATCTGTACAACACCGTAGTGATCGCGAAGGTCAATGAACTTTATTCCTCCGTGATCGCGGATATTCTCCACCCACCCCGCCACGCGGACTTTTTTGTCGAGACATTCTTCCGTAATCATTTCGGTGGTGTGTGTGCGGTACTTGTTTTCTCTGATCATTTTTATGCTGTTTCCTTTCGTGAAAAAAATTGCAAAATATTATATAACGCTGCCGGACGTCCCTCGCCTCTTAGACGGCGTGTTCCGTCTTCGGCTTGTTCAAGCTGCGTCTTAAAAAATATATTGATAATTTATTCTATAAAAAAATGTTCTAATTGTCACAGACCTTTCTTATCCAGCCCGTGACTCCCTCTGGAAACCTTTCGTCCGCCGCCCTTCCGTCGTCAAACATAAGATTCGACTGCACCCAGTTTATCATACAATGCTGCCCCATCTCGAAGCCGTAATATACCGAAGCGATCCCCCCGTCTCCGTTATAGACCCACTCCGGAAAAAACAGATCACAGTTTTCCGTTTTCTCAAACGTATTTATAAACGGCTTTACGCATTCGTCAAAATCCGCCATTTCGTCATGCTTTCCGTGAGCGACAAGTATCCTTGTCTTTGTCTTTCCTATTTTTTCAAGAGATTGCTCATCGGGAACGTATCCCGAAGCAATGGGCATCGCCCCGTCAAAATAATCGGGATATTTTTCAAGCAAGCGCCATGTAAATCCGCCTCCTGAAGACGCCCCCAAAATAAACTTCTTTCCGATATTTTTCCGATTCGAGTCCGCCACCTTATCGCATATCCCTTTAACGGGTATATGATAAGGTATCCGTTCCTCCGACCATGTCCCCTCTATCCGTCCGTTCTCCAACCGCTTTTCGTTGGCAATGGGGACTATTATATAAGCCCCGCCCATTTGCTCCTGATATTTCGGCGAAGCGTACTGCTCGCCGCCGCAGCACATTATACAGTCTTTCCCCATAAGGGAATTGCTGGCGCCGTGAAGAAACGTCAGAACGGGATATTTTTTGTCGGGAGCCGCCCCGTGTTTTACGGGGTCATAAACGTAATACTTTATATCCCCAGTTTCCCCGCACGTATAAACATATTCGTCGAACAGCTCAAGATACTCCCTGCATTTATAAGTGACGGAATAGCTTATAAATTCATCTTCTTTTAAATATTCCGCCCATTCGGGAACGGCGGTTTTGTTCTGAGCCGTTTTTTTAAAATCAGGAAGAGCCATAAACACCTCAATATAAATAATTTTACTGTTTTACGGTAAAAAGAGATCAATTTTTAAGCTTCCCTTCCAGAATTTCCTTTATGGCATTTGGCGAAGCCGCTCCCTTAAGCTGCTTATTCGCCTGACCCATAAGAAACCCGAACACCTTCTGCTCTCCGTTTCTGTACTGCTCCACCGCTTTGGGATTATCCGCAAGTATTTTGTCGATAACTTCCTCCGCCTGACCCAGATCCTCCTTTATCCAAAGACCCTCTTCGTCGCACACCTCATCGGCCTTTTTCCCGCTCTCAAGCATTGAACGGAGCACGTTTTTCCCATGGCTTCTGTTTATCTTATTCCCGTCCATTATCTCCACAAGACGGGCAAAATCCTTGGCTTCAAAAGGCAGGTTATTCATATCCGCCTCGCCTAAATTTATTCTT
>Ga0137308_101240_pt1 | contig 27364 bp, 21 predicted proteins | sample Inofrocosms_June_FD_97181 | JGI IMG/M metagenome (GOLD analysis project Ga0137308, IMG submission 97181) | Mouse cecal microbial communities from Vienna, Austria - N-Acetylneuraminic and N-Acetylglucosamine D2O microcosms_June | ecosystem: Host-associated > Mammals > Digestive system > Large...
AGTAATCGTCGAAATCATCGCCAAAGTCTTCTTCGAAATCTTCCAGATAATCCGGTGTAAAGAACCGGTATACGCCGTAGGCAATGCCTGCTACTGCCGCTGCCGCCCCAATAATCGCCAGAATCCAGAGAATCGCACATTTGGTTCTTTCGTCTTCTCTCTTTTTCAGAACGGTTACTAAGTCATCAATCTTATTCATGTTCACGACCTTCCTCTCTCCTTTTTTGTTCCAGTTGCGGAACTTGACTATTAGCTGATAGAACATATTATACCACCTTGCATAAGATTTTACCACGTTTTTCTTTATAAATTTTCAGCATATATTCTCAGACTCGCTCCAGTTTTGCAAAACTGGCAAACATTTTTTTCACGCCTGCCCGCTCAAATTCCACCGTCACTTCATAATCCCTGCCTCCATTCACAATGGATGTAACCGTTCCCACGCCGAATTTCTTATGGCGCACGGTATCTCCCTCTTTATAATCCAATGTTCCACTGGTTTCACCCCGAAACTGCCTGGGCTGCTGAAATGCCGCTGCTTTGAAGTCACGTTTTACCTGGCTGTACGCATCCTTTCCCCTCTGAGCCGCCTGGGCTGTCCGTACTTCCGTCTTCCCTGTATCAAGCAGTTCCTGCGGTATCTCCCTGACAAAACGGGATAGTTTATTATATTGCGTTTGTCCCCGAATCATTCTCTGTCTGGCACTGGTCAGCGTAAGATTTTCCATGGCTCTGGTGATGCCCACATAGCACAGCCGCCGTTCTTCCTCCATATCATCAGGGTCATCGGAGACAATGGTCATGTAACTGGGAAATATTCCATCCTCCATGCCTGCCAGATAAACATGGGGAAATTCCAGTCCTTTTGCACTGTGAAGGGTCATCAGCAGCACCCTGTCCTGGTCACTTTCTACAGTGTCAATATCCGCCACAAGGGCCACCTGCTCCAGAAATTCTCCCAGACTGGGATGCCTTGCGTCTTCATCGTAAGACGCTGCTTTGGAAATCAATTCATCAATATTTTCAATCCGCCCTTTTGCCTCGTCTGTCCCCTCAGCCTCCAGTTCTTCTACATATCCAGTCTGCTCAATGATAGTTTCCAGAAGCTGGGTGACAGACAGATATTCCAACTGGCTGCGAAGGGCCTGTATAAAGGTGACGAACGGCTCTACTTTCGCCGCCGCCCTGCCCAGGGACGGGATTTCCCCTGCGATTTTAAGGGCCTCGTAAAAATTCATATCCTGCTCTGCCGCATAATTTTGTATCTTGGCAATGGTAGCTGCCCCGATTCCCCGTTTGGGCACATTGATAATCCGGCTGACGGCCAGATCATCCTGGGCATTATCCACAGTCTTTAAATAGGAAAGTAAATCTTTAATTTCCCTGCGTGCATAGAAATTCACTCCCCCCACCAGTTTATACGGGATATTCCCCATCAGCAGTTTTTCCTCAAAAAGGCGGGACTGGGCGTTGGTCCTGTACAAGATGGCGCAGTCACTGTACCGGCAGACACCGTCTTTCGCTTTCTTGTAAATATCGTCAGCTATGTACTCTGCCTCCTCATATCCTGTGGAGAACTGCCGGAAATTCACAGGGTCCCCCTTCACATTTTCTGTCCAGAGAGTTTTGCTCTTTCTTCCTTTGTTATTGCGTATCACCTGATTGGCTGCGTCTAAAATATTCTGGGTGGAGCGGTAATTCTGTTCCAGACGAATCACTGCCGCATCCGGGAAAACCTCCTCAAAGCCCAGAATATTTTTGATGTTCGCCCCACGGAATTTATAAATGGACTGATCGTCATCCCCCACCACACACAGGTTCCGGTATTTCTGCGCCAGCAGGGCAATCAGACGGAACTGGACAGTATTGGTATCCTGATACTCATCCACCATCAGATACTGGAACCTGTCCTGATAAGACTCCAGCACATCCGGGCAGGATATAAACAATTCCACAGTTTTCACAATCAAATCGTCGAAATCCAGCGCATTATTTTTCTTCAGCTGCGCCTGATACTCTTTGTACACCTGGGCAATTTTTCTCTTATTCACATCCCCCAGATTCCTCTCCTCATACTCATCCGGCCCAATCATTTCGTCTTTCGCAGAGGAGATATTTGCCATCAAAGCCCTCTCTTTGTAAATTTTCGTATCTACATTCAGTCTTTTGCAGATATCTTTAATGAGAGACTTCTGATCATCTGCATCGTAAATGGTAAAACTATTCCCATATCCCAGACGGTCAATATAACGGCGCAGAATTCTCACACAGGTGGAGTGAAAGGTGCTCACCCACACACTGTCCGCGCCGAACCCCACAATCTGGTCCACCCGCTCCCGCATTTCCCCAGCCGCCTTATTGGTAAATGTTATCGCCAGAATATTCCAGGGATTCACCTGCATCTCTTTTATCAGATAAGAAATCCTGTGGGTCAGCACACGGGTTTTTCCCGAACCCGCCCCCGCCAGAATCAAAACAGGGCCTTCTGTCTGCAGAACAGCCTCCATCTGCTTTTCATTTAAACCACTACTGAAATTCATATATTTTCTCCTGTCTTTTATCACGCTCTACACAGATAAAAGCACCCGCTTCAGCAAGCGGGCACCCTGTATTTATAGTTAGTATATCATTTTACATCACCTATCGCAAGGGGCTGAAGCGTGTTTGGGCGGACGGCGGTAATTTTTCCTTTTTTTCAAAAAAACTTGCCATACAGTTTTAAAAACCATATAATATGATTAGCCGCCAAGGGAAATGAGATGTTTTGGCGTGCCAATCATATCATATTTTCCAGCGGCAATTAGTCATAGAATAATAAAATTCGGGTGTCCCCGGCAAAAGACCAGCTCGAAAAAGTGGGTCCAGATGACGCTTCAGGAACACTCACATATAGAAATAAGGTGATTCAAATGAAGATAGACAGCAAAGATATGATAAACAGCATTTTAAAAAGCGTATCCAAGATTGATTATATCAAGCCGGAGGATCTGCCCAACATCCAGCTTTACATGGACCAGGTGACCACTTTTATGGATGAGCAGATGGAATCCAGCAAACGCTACCCTGAGGACAAGGTTCTGACCAAGACCATGATCAACAATTATGCGAAAAACCATTTGCTGCCGCCTCCTGATAAGAAAAAATACAGCAAAGAGCATTTGCTGCTGCTGATTTTTATCTACTATTTTAAAAATATCCTGACCATCAATGATATCCAGTCCCTGTTAAATCCTCTGACAGAAAAATATTTTCAAAATAAGGATGGCTGGAATCTTACCGATATCTATACAGAAGTATTCAGCATGGAAAAAGGACAGATCGAACATCTTAAAAAAGATCTGATCAAAAATTATAAAACCGCCGGAGAGACTTTCCAGCAGGCTCCCAAAAAAGACCAGGAACATCTGCAGCTTTTTTCTTTCCTGTGTCTGCTCAGCTTTGATGTGTATGTGAAGAAAATGATTCTGGAAAAAATTTTGGATGATATGAATGGAAAGAACTCTTCGGAGAGTGATGATCATATTAAGGCAAAAAAAGATAAATAGACAAACTGTTTATAAAAGGCGGTGTACTCTAAAGTACTCCGCCTTCAAACATCTCCCGTCCGTCTTAAATTAGACTCAAAGAACCGATTATATCCCAGCCATTCTTTTTTCGCCCCTGCTGACCCGAATACTTCTTTCAAGGTCTCCATGCGGGCGTCTGTGTTATCCGCCAGATTCAGCGCCACAGCTTCTGCCAAAGCCGGTTTTTTCGGGGAACCGTATTCCATTTCCCCGTGGTGGGATAAGATACAGTGCTTCAATTCACTGCTGAGGATTTCCGGAAAGTCCGGTATCTCCCGGATGATATCATAGACCATCTCTGTCCCGATGACAATATGCCCCAGCAGCTGTCCATCGTCTGTGTAATCATTCAATGGAAATGAGGACAGTTCCCTGGTTTTTCCGATATCATGGCACAGAGCCGCCGTAATCAGCAGATCCCGGTTCAGGATGGGATAAGCTCCTGCATAAAAGTCACACAGCCTGGCCACACCCAGCGTGTGCTCCAGCAGCCCGCCGATGAATCCGTGATGAACGGTTTTTGCCGCTGAATGTTTCTGAAATACTTCCATAAATTCTTTATCATCAATAAACAGACGTTTCAAAAGCTGGGACAGATATGGGTTTTTCACCGAATGCACATATTCCTGCAGCTTATGAATCATTTCATCTACACTGTTTTTGCTTACCGGAAGATAGTCTGCCGCCTGGTATTCTCCTTCTTTCGCCCTGCGCACCCGTTTCACGCTGATCTGCAAAGACCCGGCAAAGCTGGTCACATCTCCCACAACATCAATATAATCCAGTACCTCAAACTCATTGATGCCCTGGGAATTGGGGTCCCAGATTTTGGCGTCAATGGTGCCTGTCTTATCCTGAAGGATCAGATTCTCATAAGGTTTCCCATTCTTTGTCACAGCCGACTGCTTCTGTTTGCACAGATAAATCTCCCCGACCCGCTCACCTTCCCTCAACTCGTTAATAAATTTCATCTCTCCATCCTCTCTACCTGACATCCAGCGTTACTGTTACCTGTGTCTCCCCATAACCATCTGCTCCTCTGCGCATGATGGTTATCTTCACTTTCTGTTCCTTCTGGCATTTCTGCAGTTCTGTGTAAAAACGCTGCATGGTGCGCACATCTTCTTTGTTGAAGGCGGTAATCACATCGCCTGTCTGAATGCCTGCTTCCATGGCCGGGGAATCCTCTTCCACCTGGTCCACGTAAATCCCCCGGGGAATTTTCGTATTTTCTGCTGTATCCTGGGAAACCTCCTGTCCGCGGATTCCCATGTAAATAATATTTTTCCCATTGGATAGATTTTCAATCAAAGGTTTTAACTGGGATACGGACAGTGCTTTCACCATGGTATGTGTATCCTCAGGCCCGTAATCCATAGCGATAAGCCCGATAATACTCCCCGAAGTGTCCAGAAGCACACCGCTTCCCTCACCGCTTCCCAAAATATCTGTGGTCAGAAGATTATATTCCATATCCGTCACGGAAACTTTATTGGAAACAGAAGTGATGTTTCCATAAACCACTGAATCCGCGTATCCAGTAGGGCTTCCGATGGCTATTACCGCTTTTCCCTGAACCAGACTATAGGAGTTTCCCAGCTGGGCCGCCGTAATATTCGAAAGGGTTGCCCTTTTCACAGACTCCACAGGCACCTGGATCACAGCCAGACCTGTGGCCGCATCTCCTTTTACCAAAACTGCTTTCGCGGCAGAACCGTCTGAAAAACTAACCCGGATCTTTTCCGCATCTGTGATCGCCCACATCTCTGTCAGAATATACAGCCCGCTCCCGTTATTTTCAATGATAATCCCTTCCGACTCACCAGAAGAAATCCGGCTGTTATCCAGCAGATCCTGTTCATCACGCACCCCCGATACCTGAACCAGCGCTCTGCGGGGTTCTTCTGCCACACTGAGAATCTCGTTGTAAATCTTTTCATAATCAGCCAATGTGATATTTTGGGGCACCTCCACAATCTTGGGGGTGGGGGTGCTGTCCTTCTTAGGCTTTCCTGTCTCCTCCGGCTCATCCTTTGGAATCTTCACTTTCTGTTCCTGCCCCCTGTCTTTCTCCTGGTATTTCTCAACCACAGGAACGGTCAGGCGGAAAACAAGCCCAGATAATACCCCAAAGGCCACGGCTCCCACGGCAATAGACGCTGCCCATTGGAAAAACTTTCTTTTATTAAAAGGTCTGTGCTTAATTGTTTCTTTTATAAAATTATATTCTTCTTCATTCGGATCAGAAGGCGTATCCAATGAACTTGAGTATTTTTTCTGGCCACCCATAACACTTCTCCGTTCACACAAATATGCTCCAATTCTTAATTATTTTAGCAAATAGTTATGAACATTTTATGAATAGCAAGGATTTTTCTCACTGAATACCAGAAAATCCCTCTCATCCCGCGGCATTTTTTGACCAATCAGCCCAATTACAATGTTCACTCCTCATAGCCAGCGTTTGTTTATTCTGTCCAAACACGCCATGTCTGAGCATAATTTCACAATGCTCCATATCCCTGGCTGATTTCACAATTTTTTCACATTCCTTTCACTGGGCAATCACATTTTCTACACATTTGTTTTGTATACTCGAAAAGTGTTAAGGATAAACCCTTTTCAAACAAATTCTTTTTCATATGCCGGTGTGTGAAAGCGCACCGGCCTTCCTTTCCAAGATCAATGAAATTTCATTCTTTTAGTCTTTTCATTCCCTTTTAAATAGAGTAAAATAGCCTTATACTGAAACTTTAATTACGATTATGAAACAGAGGTTATTTATGAACAGCAAAGCAATTTCTGCATTAGAATATACAAAAATTATCAGCCAGCTGGTGAACAAGGCTTCTTCCCCCATGGGTAAAGAAGCCTGCCGCCGTCTGGAACCGCTGACTGACCTTTCACAGATTGAAACCATGCAGCTGCAGACCTCCCACGCTCTGAGCAGGCTTTTCCAAAAAGGCAGTGTTTCTTTCGGAAACGTAAAGGATATCCGCAGTTCTCTGAAACGTCTGGACGTGGGCAGTGCCCTGTCTGCCAGTGAGATGCTGGATATCTGCGCCCTTTTGGAGAATACCGGGCGGGTCAAGTCATACGGACGCCCTGACCGGGACGATACTGAGCCGGACTGTCTGAAAGCATTATTCGACGCTCTGGAACCCCTGACCCCGCTGGCCTCAGAGATCCGCCGCTGTCTCCCCTCACCCGACGAAGTCAGTGACGATGCCAGCCCGGGACTGCGGCAGGTGCGCAGAGAGCTGAAAAACACCAATGACCGGGTGCACAGCCAGCTGCATTCCATTGTAAATGGAAGCGCCCGTACGTATCTGCAGGACAGTGTGGTCACCATGCGCAATGGACGCTACTGTCTGCCGGTGAAAGCAGAGTATCGGAATCAGGTATCCGGCATGATCCACGATCAGTCCTCCACCGGCGCCACTCTGTTCATAGAGCCCATGGCCATCGTCAAGCTCAACAATGATATACGGGAATTAGAAATCAAAGAGCAGCGTGAAATCGAGGCTGTCCTGGCCACATTAAGTGAACTGGCGGCGGGTGACCGGGAAGCCATCGAAAATGACATGCGGTTTATGGCTGACCTGGATTTCATCTTTGCCCGGGCTTCCCTGGCCATGGACCACAATGCCACAGCGCCTATCTTCAACCGGGAAGGGAGGATTCACCTGCGCAAAGCCCGCCACCCCCTGATTCCCAAAAAACAGGCTGTCCCCATTGACGTCCGTCTGGGCGGCGAATTCGATCTGCTGGTGGTCACCGGCCCCAACACAGGGGGAAAGACCGTATCCATGAAGACTGTGGGACTGCTGGTTTTAATGGGCCAGTCCGGCCTCCACATTCCCGCCGCTGACCGCAGCCAGCTGTCTGTTTTCCAGGAAGTTTATGCCGACATAGGGGATGAGCAGAGCATTGAGCAGAGTCTGAGTACCTTTTCTTCCCATATGACCAATGTGGTTTCCTTTATCGAAAAAGCTGACAGACACTCTCTGGTACTGTTCGATGAACTGGGAGCAGGCACCGACCCTACAGAAGGAGCTGCCCTGGCCATCGCCATTTTATCCCACCTGCACCAGCAGGGCATCCGTACCATGGCCACCACCCACTACAGTGAATTGAAGATTTACGCCCTGGCCACTCCTGGCGTGGAAAACGCCTCCTGTGAATTCGATGTGGAAACACTTCGGCCCACTTATCGGCTTCTCATAGGTGTTCCCGGCAAGAGCAACGCCTTTGCCATTTCCTCCAAACTGGGACTGCCGGATTTTCTCATTGACAAGGCCAGACAGCAGATTAACCAGAAAGACGAATCTCTGGAAGATGTGATCTCCAACCTGGAAGCAAACCGTATCACCATAGAAAAAGAGCGGGATGAAATCCAAAGGTACAAACAGGAGATCAGCCAGATGAAAGACCGTCTGGAGGAAAAACAGAACAAGCTTGACAAACGGCGGGAAAAAATTCTCCAGGAGGCCAATGAAGAAGCCCATAAAATACTCCAGGAGGCCAAAGACTACGCCGACCAGTCCATAAAAATGTACAACAAATTCCAGAAACATCATGTGGACATGGCGGCTGTGGAAAAAGAACGGCAGAATCTCCGCAAAAAAATGAACCAGGTGGAAAACCGCTTAGGCCCCAAGCCCGCCGCCAAACCCAAAAAGGAGCTGAAGCCTTCGGAATTACGGCTGGGCGACGGGGTGAGGGTTCTGTCCATGGGCCTGAAAGGTACCGTCAGCAGTCTTCCAGACGGAAAAGGCAGCTTATTCGTACAGATGGGTATCCTCCGTTCTCAGGTGAACATTTCCGACCTGGAACTTCTCGACGAACCGGAAATCATCACTCCTTCTCTGAACCGCACAGGCTCCGGGAAGATCAAGGTGTCAAAATCCTCTTCGATCTCTACAGAAATCCATCTGCTGGGGAAAACTGTAGACGAAGCGCTTTCTGAACTGGACAAATATCTGGACGATGCCTGTCTTGCTCATCTAAGCCAAGTGCGCATTGTACATGGAAAAGGGACTGGAGCTCTACGAAAAGCTGTGCACAATTACCTGAAGCGCCAGAAACATGTAAAATCCTACCGTCTGGGCGGCATGGGGGAAGGGGACTCTGGAGTAACTATTGTAGAATTGTAACGATTCTGTAACTGTGAAGATACTGGACCGTTACGCAGAATTCAAATAAGGAGCCATTGTCATGGTAAATAAACAAAAAATCCTGATTGTAGATGACGACAATCACATCGCAGAACTGATTGCCCTGTACCTTACAAAGGAATGTTTTGAAACCTCCATCGTCAACGACGGGGAAGAAGCCCTGAAAGAATTCCAGACATTCCAGCCTAATCTAATTCTGTTGGATCTGATGCTTCCTGGTATTGACGGGTATCAGGTCTGCCGGGAAATCCGCCAGAAGTCCGACGTGCCCATCATTATGCTCTCTGCCAAAGGGGAAACCTTTGACAAAGTGCTTGGCCTGGAACTGGGAGCAGATGATTATATTATCAAGCCTTTTGACTCCAAAGAACTGGTAGCCAGAGTACGGGCGGTTCTGCGCCGCTTCCAAGTAAAGGAACCTGCCCCTGCTCCCTCCAACGAAAAATGTGTCAACTACCCGGATCTCTCCGTAAACCTGACCAATTATTCAGTCCTCTACCGGGGCACCCATGTGGATATGCCTCCGAAGGAACTGGAACTTTTGTATTTTCTCGCCTCCTCCCCCAATCAGGTGTTCACCAGAGAGCAGCTTCTGGATCATATATGGGGGTATGAATACATCGGAGATACGCGTACCGTAGACGTCCACATCAAACGCATCCGGGCAAAAATCAAGGACCACTCGGCCTGGTCCATCAGCACAGTATGGGGAATCGGCTATAAATTCGAGGTCAAATAACAATGAAGAAAACCCTATATTTGAAGTTTATTGTAGCATATGTGGCATTTGCCCTGGCAGGTTTTATCCTCATATCCACCCTGGGCTCCCAGCTGGTACAGCGCCACCTGGTAAAAACAATCAGCGAACAGATTTACAGGGAGGCCAATGCCATCGCCTCTGACAGCATGGTGCGCTACCGGGCCGCTTCTTATAATCTGATCCATATCTACGACAACCTTTCCTCCCTTGCCGTTTACCAGGACGCACAGATCTGGATGATGAACCAGCGGGGGGAAATCTTAATAGATACCGCCCAGCCACAGCCCTGCGACACCCCTCTGGCTCTGGACAGTTTTGACCCGCTCACCTGGGGGTCCAGCTATTACCGGACAGGAAATTTCTTCGGTTATTTTCCCGATTCCATGCTCAGTGTCATCGCCCCCATCACCTCCGATATGACCATCAAGGGATACATAGCCATCCACTATCCCATGGAAAGCCTGTACCTGGAGCGGGAACAGATTTTGGCCATTATCCACACTATGTTTTTCTTCCTGTTCGCCCTGTCCCTGCTGATTTTGCTTTTGTTCACCTTTGTGGTATACCGGCCCCTGCGGAAAATCACTATCGGCGCCGAGGAATACTCCGCCGGGCACCTGGACTACCAGATTCCCGTACATTCTCAGGACGAGATGGGATATCTGGCCAACACACTGAACTACATGTCCGGAGAACTGAACAATAACGGAGAATACCAGCGCAATTTTATCGCCAATATCTCTCATGATTTCCGTTCTCCCCTCACCTCCATCAAGGGTTACCTGGAAGCCATTGTGGACGGAACTATCGACCAGGAAAGCCAGGGAAAATATATCCAGATTGTCTTAAACGAAACAGCCCGCCTGGAAAAACTTACGGAAAGCCTGCTGACTTTGAACAATCTGGATGTGAAAAGCCGCCTGATGAATCTGCGGGCTTTTGACATTAACAAAATTATTAAAAATACGGCAGCCACCTTTGAGGGCACCTGCCGGAATAAGCGGATTTCTATAGAATTAATCTTAACTGGTGAGCAGCTGTACGCCTACGCCGATATGGAACAGATGCAGCAGGTGCTTTACAATCTGCTGGACAACGCCATCAAGTTCAGCCCCAATGAGTCGTCCATCACCATTGAAACCACGGAAAGAAATGAGCGGATTCTTGTTTCTGTGAAAGACCGGGGCACAGGCATCTCCAAAGAAAACCTGCCCAAAATCTGGAACCGTTTCTTCAAAGAAGATTCCTCCAGGGGCAAAGACCGCAAAAGCACCGGGCTGGGGCTCTGCATTGTAAAGGAAATTATCAATGCTCATAACCAGAATATTGATGTGATCAGTACAGAAGGGGTGGGGTCGGAATTTATTTTCAGCCTGGACAAGATGCGGTGAAAGACCGTCTCTCCTCTCAATGTCACAATCATAGGGCTGATCAGATTAAATCTGTGCCTTTGTATGCGGTATTCTGCATATAATGCACCATTTCATAATAAACCAAAGCTCATAGGCAGCAGTTCTTTTAATGTAAAAATACAATAATCTTCCCGGCTCTTCGCCAGTATAATCTGAAATGTATCCGGGTCACAGAATTCTGCCATCACCTGGCGGCAGACCCCGCACGGGGGACAGTAATCCTCCACTGTGCCGCCAGGGCCTCCCACAATGCAGATTGCAGTAAATTCCCTCTGGCCCTGGCTGACAGCGCTGAAAAAAGCGGTCCGCTCTGCACAATTGGACGGGCCATAAGCCGCATTTTCCACATTGCACCCAGTGAAAATACGGCCGTCCGCTCCCAGCAGAGAGGCTCCCACATGAAAATGAGAATACGGTGCATATGACCGTTCCAATTGGCAAAAGGCCTGTTGGATCAAAGTTTCGATTGGTAAATTTTCTGATTTCATAAACTCTATCTATTCCTTTCGTGCATACATCATTCTCCTGCTGCTAATATAGCATATTCCCCAAATGCAGACAAGCAATTTAACGTTCTGATTGATTCTGCAGGTTTCGCAGTATATAATTGTAAGAAACTGTATGAAAACATAGTCCAAAGAGGGATAAAAAATATGGCAAGAAAACTGGGCATTGGCCATCAAGATTTTGAAACGGTAATTACAACCAACAACTTTTATATTGACAAGACCCTATTTATCAAAGAATGGTGGGAAAACAATGATACGGTAACTCTCATAGCCCGCCCCAGACGGTTTGGGAAAACTTTGAATATGCGCATGGTGGAACAGTTTTTCTCATTGGAATATGCGGACAAAAAAGAACTGTTTCAAGGGCTGAACATCTGGAAGGATAAACCTTTTCGCAGCCTTCACGGCACCTGCCCCGTGATTTTTCTCAGCTTTGCAAATGTGAAGGAAACCTGCTATGAAAACGCATACAGACAAATCTGCCATGTTCTCTTTGCATTATATATGAAATATTACTTTCTTTTGGACAGCGGAATCTTAAACAAACCGGAAAAGGAATTTTTCCGAAAGGTTTCCATGGACATGGATTCTGTGACAGCATCAATAGCCCTCCATAAAATGTCTGAATTTCTATTCCGCTATTACGGAAAAAAGGTACTGATTCTGCTGGATGAATATGATACACCGCTTCAGGAAGCCTATACCCATGGATACTGGCATGAGATGGTGGAATTTATCAAAAACATGTTTAATTCTGCTTTTAAAACAAACCCCTGGCTGGACCGCGCAATTATGACCGGGATTACCCGGGTCAGCAAAGAATCCATTTTTTCTGATTTGAATAATCTCACCGTGGTAACCACTACTTCTGAAAAATACCAGGATGCTTTTGGATTCACACAAGAAGAAGTCTGGGAAGCACTGGATGAGTATGGACTGTGGCAAAACAGAGAAAAGGTGAAAGATTGGTACGATGGATTTACTTTTGGGAAAAGGACAGATATTTACAATCCATGGTCAATCCTGAATTATCTGAGTGAGGAAAAATTTTCCACCTACTGGGCAAATACCAGCAGCAACAGCCTGGCAGGAAAACTGGTTCGTGAAGGCGGGGCACAAATCAAGGAAACCATGGAAGACCTCCTGAACGGAAAAGCATTCCACACGGAAATTGATGAGCAGATTGTGTTTAACCAGCTGGATTACCAGGAAAACGCTGTCTGGAGCCTGCTGCTGGCAAGCGGTTATCTGCGGGTGGATCATTTTCTTATCAATGAAGACCGGGGAACGACAGAATATGACCTGGTTCTGACTAATAAAGAAGTCCGGCTGATGTTTGAGCGGATGATCCGGAATTGGTTCAGCGAATTTACCCCCGCATATGATACATTTATTAAAGCACTGCTTTTGGGCGATAAGAAGGCTATGAACCAATATATGAACCGGACTGCCCTTGCCACATTCAGCTATTTTGATACCGGGAAAAGGCCCTCTCATGAGACAGAGCCGGAACGTTTCTACCACGGGTTTGTTCTGGGACTGATGGTGGACTTAGCGGACCGGTATGAGATCACCTCCAACCGGGAAAGCGGTTTTGGGCGGTACGATGTAATGCTGGAACCCCTCAGCCACAGAGACGATGCCATAATCCTGGAATTTAAGGTTCATGACCCAGATGGGGAGAACACCCTGGAAGATACGGTAAAAGAAGCGCTCAGACAGATTGACCGGATGAAGTATACGGCCAATCTGGAGTCAAAAGGGATACCGCCCCATCGGATACGAAAATACGGATTTGCTTTCCAGGGGAAAAAGGTGCTGATCGGGTAAAGTCCCTACAGCTTTCGATCCTGTAAAATCAAACTGCGCACTGCTTCCACAGCTGTTTTCACAGCGGCCTGGGTATCCCGGATACAAGGGTTATCCATGCCCGCCTTTACCCGCTCCTGATTTGCCAGAACAGCCAGAACCGCACCGGTGCGCACCCTGAGGAAACTGCCCACAATAAACATTGCCGCTGCCTCCATCTCCGAGGCCAGACATCCCATGCGCAGCCATGCCTGCCACTTTTGGGTCAATTCATAGCTCACCGGCTTATCCTCCGGAGAATGCTGTCCGAAAAATGAGTCTTTGCTCTGGACCACCCCGGTATGATAGGTCTGCCCCAGTTTTCTGGCACTGGCCGCAAGCGCATTCACCACATCCAGATGAGCCACCGCCGGATATTCCAGAGGCGCATACTCCCGGCTGGTGCCCTCCATGCGCACGGCCCCTGTGGCAATCACCAGGTCTCCGCCTTTCACAGACACATCCATGCCCCCGCAGGTTCCCACCCGGACAAAGGTATCCGCCCCGGCTCTCACCAGTTCTTCCACTGCAATGGCCGCCGAGGGACCGCCGATGCCTGTGGAGGTAACGCTGACTTTCTCCCCCTCCAGTGTTCCTGTATAGGTGACAAACTCCCGGTTCTCTGCAATCAAAACCGGATTTTCCAGATACCCGGCAATCTTTTCACAGCGTCCAGGGTCCCCCGGCGTAATTACATAGCGCCCAATTTCTCCTGGCTTCACCTGAATATGATACTGTCTATCCGGGTCTTTCGAATAATTGATCATGATTCCCTCCACTGATATTTTTTCAATGCACCCCAAAGCTGCATCTGGGCAAACTCCTGCTGCCGCAGCGCTTCATAGAGGACAATGGCCGCCGAGTTGCTCAGGTTCAATGACCGGATATCCCCTTTCATGGGAATCCGTATGGCTGTCTCCTGATTTTCCAGAAGAATTTCCTCGGGAATCCCTGCGCTTTCTTTCCCAAACATCAAATAGGCGTCTTCTTCATAGGAAACTTCCGTATAAATCCTGGGCGCCTTGGTGCTGGCATAATAAATCTTTGCCCCGGGATTTTTCTCCATGAAGTCCTGATAGTTGAGATAAATGCTCACGTCCAGGTCATTCCAGTAATCCATGCCCGCCCGTTTGATATCTTTTTCACCCAGCCTAAACCCCAGCGGCTCGATCAAGTGCAGCCTTGCCCCCGCCGCCACGCAGGTACGCCCGATGTTACCGGTATTCGCCGGGATTTCCGGTTCTAAAAGTACAATATTTAACATAATACCTCTCGCTTTTATAAACGATACAATTCATCACTCTGAGGCCGGTCCAGATATCGGATATCCTGGCCCTTTCGCAAAATCCTATCCCTGCCCGGCATCGCCTGCCCGATTAGAACTGCGTAAATCCCCTGCTCCTGCAGCTTCCGTACCAGTGCCGCGCCGCCCTGGGTCCCGATGAGCATGGAACCGCTGGACATGAGCTGATAGGGATTCAGCCCGTACCGCTCACAGATTTCCACCGACTCCTGACGGATGGGAATCTGTTTCAAATCAATATCCAGCCCCACATCGGCCCCCTCTCCCATTTCCCAGAGCGCGCCGAAAATACCGCCTTCTGTAATGTCATGCATGGCGCTGGCCCCATGGGCGGCAGCAATGCGGCTCTCCGGTATCACTGAAAGATACTGGTCAAATGCCTTTGCCGTATTTACAAAATCCTCCGGCAGTACTCTTTTCAGTTCTTCTTCCTTCTCTTTTGCTATGATAGAAGTGCCCTCCAGAGCAATCCATTTTGTCACCACCAGATCGTGCCCCGGCTTCAGACCATTTGTCAATATGGTCTGGCCCTTTTTCACTTTTCCCACTCCGGTTACGGAAATAAGCGGCTGATTCACCACATTGGTGATCTCTGTATGCCCGCCCAAGACTTCCATATCCAATATTCTGCAGGTTCTCTCCACATCCTGCATCATCCGGCGCAGTGCGTGTTCCTCTGTTTCCTGGGGCAGCAAGATGGTCAGCATCACCCCCACAGGCTCTGCCCCCGACGCCGCCAGGTCATTGGCTGTGATGTGAATGCTATGGCTTCCCATGTCTTTCACCGTTCCGGTGATGGGATCTGTGGACATGACAAATACTTCATCCGGCTTTAGGGACAGTACGGCACAGTCCTGTCCAATTCCCGGCCCCATAAGGACTTCCCCTCTGCGGTGCCCGATTTCCTTTAACACAGAACGGGCCAGAACCTGCTCCGGCAGCTTTCCCACTTTCATCTTCGGCACCTCTCTCACATCATCAGAAATTCCAGCAGCATGGGCACTACCATCGCCAATACTAGAATTACTGCAATAATAATCGTCATAATTCTGCGGTTTTTATGGTTGAAAAAACCTCCTGCCATATGTTTTCACCAATTCCTTCCTAAAACATCTAATGCTTCAATCATTCGTTTCCTGTCCGTTATCCATCATTATATGCATTCCCTTTGCTGATGTCAACTCTGCATTCCGTTTATTATTGCTCTATGGAAATGGCTTGTGAAATAAAGGCGGATAGAATATAATGATTAAAACGTCAAGGGAAATGAGCTATTTTAAGAGGAGGCCAATGTAATGAAAAAAGCGCTGCCAATTGGTGTAGAAGACTTTAAAGATATGTTAGAATCCGATTATTACTATATAGATAAATCATTGTTTATAAAAGAACTATCGGATTTGAAAGGAAAAGTGAATTTATTTATGCGGCCAAGACGTTTTGGAAAGACGCTGAATCTCAGTATGCTCAGATACTTTTATGAGGATACCAAAGATGTGCAGAAGAACGAGAATAATAAATCCCTTTTCCATGGTTTAAAGATTATGGAAAAAGGCGAAGAGTATACAAAACACATGGGAAAGTATCCGGTTATTAAATTGACATTAAAATCAGCGAAGCAGCCATCTTTTGAATCCGCTTACTGTAAAATGAAACATGCCATCGCAGACGAATTTCAGAGACATCAATATATATTAGAAGATGAAAGAATTAATGAAGAGGATAAAAAGCTGTTTCAGAAAATTGCCGGCCGCAGGGCTGACTATGATGATTATTCCGGATCATTGGGATTTCTAAGCAAATGTCTTTGCCAGACGGAAGATAAAAAGGCAATTATTCTGATAGATGAATATGATGTGCCCCTTGAGAATGCTTATTTCAGAGGATTTTATGAGGAAATGGCGGATTTCATCAGATCATTATTTGAATCTGCGCTGAAGACAAACGATTATCTGCAGTTTTCCGTCATTACCGGCTGCCTGCGGATTTCTAAGGAGAGTATCTTTACAGGACTGAATCATCTGAAAATTATATCTGTTCTGGACCAGAGATATAGTGAACATTTCGGTTTCACAGAAGCGGAAGTTCAGCAGATGATGGCTTACTATGGTGTGGAAAGCCGTTTTCCAGTTATGAAAGAATGGTATGATGGGTATGCATTTGGCCGTACTTTAGTTTATAATCCATGGAGCGTAATCAATTTTATGTATGATTTATATGCGGATGTCCATGCCTTTCCACGTCCCTATTGGATTAATACCAGCTCCAATGATATGATTAAAGGCCTGATTGCCAGGTCTGACCGTGAGACAAAGAGGCAGATTGAGTCACTTATGCGGGGGGAGACCCTTGATATTCAAGTGCATGAAGAGGTTACTTATGAAGATATACACAGTAATGGTGAAAATCTGTGGAACTTCCTTTACTTTACAGGATATCTGACAAAAGACAGTGAGTATTTTGAAGAATCGTCTATCTTCCTGCGCGCGCGGATTCCCAATGTGGAAGTGAAGACATCATATCAGAATACCATTCTAAACTGGATGAAGGATATTATAAGAAAAGAGGATTTTCATGATTTGTACCGTGCAATGGAAGATGGAAATGCTAAGAGAATGACAGAGATATTGAGCGGACAGCTTTTTTGCACAATTAGTTTCTACGACAATGCCGAAAACTTTTATCATGGATTCCTCGCCGGCATTTTGAGCCAGAGCGAAAATTATCTGGTGAAATCCAACCGGGAATGTGGAAACGGGCGGTCAGATATTATGGTGAAAAGCCCCTCCCTGCGGGGCAGATCATTTATTATACAAGTCAAAGTCTCAAATACAATTGACGATCTGGAAAATGATGCAGAAGCGGCATTACACCAGATCTATGATAAAAAATACAGGGAGGAATTACTGGCTGAAGGTTATCGAAAGACAGACTGCTATGGAATAGCCTTTTACAGAAAAGACTGCGAAGTACGGTTTGGAGAGGGAACCTCCTAAAAAAGAATCCGGCTCCGCTGGATTCTCCGCGCCGGAGCGCGGGCAGCTGCCAGCGGCATAATTCCTCTCCGCCGCAGCCCGGGCAGCATTCCCTTCAAATCTCCGCCTCATACTTTTCATAAGCATTGACAATAGCCGTCTGGCCCAGAGTCCGTATCCTCTGGGCCTTCATCCCATAATTCAAATGGACATGGCCGTGGAGCATAAGCTTCGGCTCATATTTTTCAATCAGGCGCCGGAAAGCCTTAAAGCCAGTATGGACCACATTGTCATGGTCATTAATCTGCCAGGCAGGGGCATGGGTCACCAGCACATCGAATCCCCGGTGCAATACAATCTTGGGCCACAGCTTCATCACCCGGCGTTTCATCTCCCCCTGAGTAAACTGCCAGGGGCCATCCTTATAACGCATGGAGCCGCCCAGTCCTAAGAACCGGACCCCCTCATACTCATAGACCGTATCCTCAATACAGATACATCCTTCTGGCGGCGTCTCCTCATATTGTCCGTCATGGTTACCGTGCACATAGAGCACCGGCCCCTGGAAAAAAGTCGCCAAAAAGGACAGATAATGTGGGTCCAGATCGCCGCAGGATACAATCACATCAATCCCTTCCAGCCGCTGGGGGCTGTAAAAATCCCATAGTGCTTTTGATTCCACATCAGAAAGTGCAAGTATTTTCATAAGAATACCTTTCCTGTATGTAGTCCCTGAATCTCTGCCATTGCCGCAGCCTCCTCTGTCAGTTCCTCCATTTCCGGTATACCGCCCTCCACATTATCGGCAAGCCAGTCCATACGGACAATATCTGCGGGAGAGAGCGCCTCCTTTTCCTGACACCGCAAAACTCCGTTCTGGTCCCGCAGCTCCCCGGAAAAAATCTGAAAGTTTTCCGATACAATCTGATGTTTTACCAGCTCTGTAAGCTGCCTGGTCCGGCGGGGCAGGGTCTTGGAATAAATAATATCAATCATGCCAGAGGAAATTCCCCACCAGTAATTAATAGAATCCCCCAGCCGTTCCGGAGCAGTGCGCTCCCATTTCCCGTTCAGGATGGTCTGTACGATACGCTGATAGAATTTCCCCCAGTGCCAGATAGCGGCGGCCAGAAGCACCGGCCCATCCTCTTTGCTCCCATAGAGCCCATAAGGCTCCCCGGAAGTCCTGGGGGAAATCGTGTCCCTTCCGGAAACATGGCTGACATGAAGACTGTCGAAATGCTGTTTCAGCAGGTCATAGCTCCCCTCCGATGTCCCGGCGCTCCAGCGTTTTTCCATAGACCACACCAGGTGGATACGGGCCTTTGGATTGACCATTTTCACCCCCAGGGCAAAGGCATTGATAGCGGCAGAAGCTCCGAAAATAGGAACATCCGCCACGTAACCCACCTGTCCGGTGTCCGTCAGAATTCCCGCCAGCATACCCACCAGGAATTTTGCCTCGTAAAGTCTCCCGTAGTAAGTTCGCAGATGGCCGCTGTATGCATTCACCGAACAGTTTAAAATCTTAAGCTTCGGATAGCACACAGCAGCCTTGATGCTGGCTCCCAAAAACCGGGGCGAAGTGGTAAAAAGCACCTGGCAGCCGTCCGCTGCCGCTTTTTCGATTAGCTGCAGGGCATCGTCGTCACTTTCCGCACCATCATAGACAAACGTCTCTATCTGGTCTCCCAGACTGTTTTCCAGGTGCATGCGGCCCAGGTCATGACCATTGGTCCAGCCGGAGGTTTCCGCTGTCCTGTAATAGATAAAACCCGTTTTCAGCCGGGATTCGGAAGGAAACAGCTTTTTCAGCAGTACATTAGATGCACTCTGCAGAACGGCAGACGCGTTCTGCAGGGGATCGGCAGCCCCCGAAAGGGTTTCCTCTATAGTCTCCTCTGCAGTCCGGGGCTTTAACACCAGGTTCACCTGGCGGTCTTCCGGCAGAGCCTCCAGCTCAATCCAAAGCTTTGCAACCTCCTCCTTTAGTTCTGAAGAAGATTTTTCCAGCATATCCTTGTAGCCGTAGATACTCAGATAGGTGAGAAAAGCATCTCCCTCTGTGATAGACAGCTTCTCCCCCTTTTTCTTTCGAAAAACCTCTGCAAAATGCAGCAGACAGGAACTGAAAATACTCCGCTCCTCCTCATTCCATGGTTCTGCAAAGTCCTTTCCCATAAGGGCGCAGAGACGCTTAAAGCTCCCCTCTCTGCTGAAATAAATGGTATTAATACTGCTCACCCGGTAGAAATCCATATATTCCTGGTAAATTCGGTATTCCTCCGTGTCGGAAGGGGCGGGAAGAATCCTGGTCACATATCCGGCCACACTCACCGCACCGGAGAATTTGAGAACGCTTACCCGCTTATTCCCCTCTATAATATAGTAGGAATTCATAAATTCACAGGCAATCACCGGTTCCCGGATGCCTTCTTTCAAGTGGGACTGGTACAGAGCGCACCATTTGGCCGCAAACTCAGAGTTCTCCTCCAAAAGGGGCATGAAATTAGACGCAAAGGCTTTGGTGCGCCCGGAACTCTTGGTCCCCTTAATCAACTCTGCGGGAATGTCAACAAGCCCCAGGTCCATCTCGCCTGCTGTGTCCGTGAAAGATAGAAGCTCATCCAGAACCGGAAGGTAGGGATAGCTGCTGCGGAGAAGGTCCTGCCGGTAAGCTTTTACAGCTGATTTGTGCGCTTTGAGGTATTCAGGTATGGGCATAAAGTTGGACTCCTTTCTTGGGAACTGTATGATACAATAGTTTAATCTTTCTTTTGCAGACTAAACTACCATACAATGGTGAAATTGTCAACGGCGCCCTTTTTATTCATCCGCTTTCCAGGTCAGGCTGACTTTTTCCATTTGCGCAAGGATTGCCTCCTTAACCGTATTGTTTAGATATGCCTGATTCAGTTTTCTTTTTGTATATGCAAGATAAGTACTCTTTGTCTCGTTGATTAAAAAAGCTGTAAAAAACCTTTCCCAGCTAAAATATTTTTCGCTCTCCACATAGTCATACGGTTCAGCCAGCACCTCAGTCACAAAGCTTTTTTCCAAAACACCCGCAGATAGAATCAGCCATTCAAACGATTCCGGCAAATATAGTGCCGCATTTTCCCGTTCTGCAATCAGCTTCAATACTCTGTCAATTTCAGAGCCAAAGGCTGCCCCGTCTGCAATTACAAGTATCTTCTCATTTTTGTGGACATTCAAATAGCGGAAAATATTAGATTTACCATTCATAGACTCACATTTCAGATGATTTTCTCCGCAAACATGGTCGAAAAACTGGTATCCAGAATTACTGTCTTCTGTAATCACAATTTCAGGAGCCACCTCATTTTTATACGTGTCTGAACCATATAATCTGTAGAACTCATGATAACTTTGCCTTAATGTCCCGTACTTACCTGATGTTCTGATTCCATAGATTTCCTCTACGCTGTATGGAAGCGTGGGCAGGGATTCTCTGGACACGATCACATAATAATTATCCGTTTTCTGAATCTCCCCGGCAAATTCTTCTGTTTTTATAAATTCATTTCCTTCATCAATAAACACGATACTGTCAGAGATCTCAGCCAACTGTCCTTTCCATAACGAGCCTTCCAGTACATAACATTTTTTGTCACATGCCAGCTTTACCGGAGTGCCTGCAGGGTTGTTTACATAATCCTGAATCATTTCTACAAGTGTGGTTTTTCCTGTTGCACTGTCCCCACGAACGATGGTCAAATTCCGCCGAATCTCAAAATCATATTTTAACCGTTTTGTAGAAACAATAACTCTGTGCTTCCCCTTCATCGCACCATTCCTCCCTTAAACAAACTCTCCAGCTGCCGACACCAGTTCTTCCATAGAGTGAACAATCAGATCTGTATTCAAGATTCTGACAGTAAAAGGTTCTTTACCAAAATCCATCAAATGCAGAAGATTGACTGTCCTGTCTTCTGATTCAGCAATTTTTAATAACCATTTTGCACAATTGTCACCACAGGTCGAAGCATTAAAAATTTTATCTTTCTCAAATTTTACAAGAATCAGTGTTTTTACTCCGCCAGATAACCCGACTGGCGGTATTTTCCCTAATACCGGACTGTCAATTACACCACTGTCCAGGACAGTTGACTGATCTACATCCTGAATCATTTCTTTGACAAACGGATCTACAATCCAGCTGTCTTCGTAATCATATTTAAAATAAGCTGCTGTGTTATATACAGCTTCTTTCATATTTCCATAATAGATATTCAACATAAGGTCCACTTCCTTTTTTAACTCGGCGTGATTACTTTGTCATTTCCCTGTTTTTATAGCTTACCGGCAGTTCTCAGGGGATGTGAATTCCTTAGAATCTATATCCGATATATCTATTTCAAACTTATATCTGTGCAGCTGGCATCTTTCATCATCCTGGTCTGCTATCACAAGGAAATATTCCTGGCCCCGGCTGTATCTGCCGCTTTTAAGGGTAAATTTCTCCTGAATCAGACGATCTTTTGCATCTGGTGATTTTATATCCGCTGTGATGGGAACCGGAAAGCTGATCTTCTCCCCACGGGCATCTGCAAAAAATACTTGAAGTCTGCGGGGTTTTACCGTATCTGTTACTGGCTCCATCTGCATAAAATCGAGTTTCACCTCGATTCCTGTCACCCGGCGGTTAAAACTTGAAAGCTCTACGTCCACAAGACCTGTATCTTGCTTTCCCTTAAAAGTATTCACCTTAATAACCGGAACAAGCATCTCCTGAAGCGACGAACCTCCATGGACATAGTTCTGCCCGCCGCCAGGCATTTTGATAATATCCACGCCCATGGGTGTTGTTACATATATTTGATTCAGCCTGCTAAGATAAGCCATACATCTGCTGATCAATGCATCATTTTCGATAGGACTCCGTGACAGAAGATATCTCTTATTCATAAATCCTGCAAAGATCTGCTCCCGTTCTATCTTGTCACTTTCTGGCAGTTTATCTCTCTTATAGATAAACCCGTGATCCGCTGTAATCAAATACCTTGTGTTGGAAATATATCCGGTAAGCCTTCTGATAAGCTTTTGTATTTCATCGATTGCCTCCTGGCAGGCATTGAACACTTCATTGTCTGAACGCTGTCCTTCTCCCCGCTGATCAATCTGATTTTGATAAATATAGACCACCTCTTTATCCTGGAAAAGCTCTCTTATCTCTGCCCGCTTCGCATGTACAATCTTATCAAATTCATAACAGGCTGATTTGGGTACAGCAGACTGAAGGATTTTCTGCCTCTCGGCCATGCTGTTTCCACAGTGCATCTCATCCACAAAGATGTCCAGCGAATCATCCACTTTAATATCTTTATTGGGAAGGAGGGACGCCATGCCAAGGGTTGTTTCAGACGGCAGCACACTTAACATATGTCCCATCTTTGCCTCGCACTTCTCATCCAGCTCTAGATGTTCCAAAAGCTCTCTTGCACACTCATAACGCATACCATCGGAAATAACTACAATTACCCGACCGCCGCCGGACTCATTCATAAACGGTCTCACATAATGATGAAAGAAGTCTTCCTGCCGTACTTCTGGATAGGTATCATACGCTTCATCTGTAAGGGACTGGTTCCATTTATATGCAAAGTCGTTCAGGTATTGGTTGGTATACATATTTTCGACAAGATCCCTGATTTTTTCCATTCCTGCGTCCATTCCTGCCCGGTCGAGATAGTAATAAAACTTTCGATAGTACGTATCAATCAGGTATGTCCCGCCAACATAATCCTCAATGGCTTCTTGAATCGTTGTCTGATATCTGTGTAATGATACTGCTTTCAACAAATGGTACGCAGCGCTGAGTATCTGATATTTTTCTTTATAACTTTCGGAATAATGATAGCCGGTCTTTGTCCTTGTCTCACATATCTCAGGTATAGTCATACCGGAAACCTTCTCGTCCAGCATCTGGTCTTCCAGCTTTGCCTCAATCCAGCTGATCATATTCTCATCAAAATCAGGAAGTGCATCAGATGCCGCCACATCCCCAAGGGGAATCTCCATGATCAGACCGGAGACATTCAGTTCCTCTGCGGCCTTCCTGGCAAATTCATCATAGAAATTTTTAGACTCCCGGTTATTCATAAGATTCTTGATAAAAATTACCGCGTCATTTTTCTTTCTGGAAACAAAAATCTTCCAGGACTCCGGCTCATTCCCGTTCATCTGCGCATCCATATAAGTAACAAGCATGGTTACCAGAAACTTCTGGATCGTGGGTTCTGCATCCTGATATCCAAACTGTCTCTCGCAAAGCCTCCAGAATACACGGTCAATCTTCTGATTTTCCATTCTTTTCATTATGCTGTTATCCGTTAATCCGGCAAGGATAGTCTTGCGCAGCATTTCCTCAAAATTTAACGTCTTAACTCTTGCCAGCACACAGAGAATCCCCAGCTCTATGGACTGATCCGTATAGTTCTCTATCTCAAGGTTTTTAAACTTCTGCAGGTTGCTGCCAGTCCAGAACTTTTTGTATTTCTTCACCTTATCCTGGCATTCTGGAGGAATTCCCAAATCACCCATAAGCTGAATGAGCTTGTCTGAGTAGAAATGTTCTGAATAGTAAAATATATCTGCTAAAGAATTCTCTTTGTCATCCGGACGGGGAAATGGTGCGTATAACAGGTAGCTGGTGGTGAGATCCTGATGCTCTAACAATAGTTTTGCCGCAAAGTTATTGCTTCCAGTAAGTTTAAACACTTTGCTGCCGCCGGACAGCTGCAGGTGGTCAATCTCGTCTTCATATGATGCATCGTCATCGTACCAGAATACAGTCTTTCGTTCTGAACTATTTAAGAGGATATTTAGTTTATCCTGTATTTCTTGTAAATTCATGTGCTTTTCCTCCGCTGCTTTGTGGAAATAAACAAATCTATTCTGATATTTGTCTCATTGGATAACTTCCATAAATGCTGTTATCGTTCTTCTGGTGGTGGTATCTCCATTTGGATATTCAAGGATATATATGTACTGGACTGGTTTGTTTTTATCCATTACATTCTCCTCACATTTCATACACTTCATCAAGGAGCGCCTTATCTGCAATTATGATATGGTTGTTCTCAATGTCATCCATTCTGTATGCTGATTGACTGTATATAGCCTCGTTTTCATCATCCATACCGGGAAGTATATTTTGTGTTTCATTCGAAAAAAGGTTACGGCTCTTGTATAGATTATGAAACATCACCTGCTCTTTATTTTTACGCCGAATTTCCAGATATTTTGCAAAATTATAGCTGTGAGTCGCTATAAATACCTGAACTCCATTTTCTTGTAATTCTAACAAAATTTCTGCCACAAGTGGATATAGTTCAGGATTTAAATTTGCTTCTGGTTCATCCCACAAAAGAATCGTTTCCTTTTCTAAGAGACCATTTCGTATCAATTTCCAAAGCAAACCCAATTTTCGCAATCCTTCAGCCTCCAATGAAAAATCCACTTTCTGACCTTCCCTTTTCAGTACGTAAAAAGAATCATTCTCGAAAATGACCGTTCCATCAATCACAGCGCTGATCTTATCAAGAATTTTACTCATTACAGATGGGATTTCCCGTGTTTCTGGTAAAGAAGCATTTACAATAATATCTATCTGTGTTCCATCAAAAGGCATGTTGTATTTCTGATTCATTGCCAGGAAGCCTTTGGCATGGGACAGCATCTCTGTGGTCGGAATAAATACGGACTGTATATTTAATCCCAGCCATTGATCATAATTCAGCAGTGCTTTATGGGAAAGGCTGTCTTCAAAGCTATGTGTTCCATCTGATACTCTATAATAACAATAGTCCTCTTTATTCTCCATATTTTTTAAGGTGTCACTGTCTTTTAGACTGTTGGAGAAAAATTGTATCAGCCGCTTTGTTTTTCCCTCATCTGTCTGCTTGATTGACCATTGTGCTGCTGCATAGATCATTTTTAAAATAGTCGTCTTTCCTACTCCATTCTCACCTATCAAGACATTTATCCCATCACAGAAATCCAGCTTGAAACCATCATTAAAGGAGTCGCCTTCTTTTATTGTCTTGAAATCTCCATTGTTTTTTCTCCAATGTCGTTTAAATACCATTACATTTAAAATTTCAATTGTTTTAATTGCCATATCCAGCCGCCTCCTGTTCTGAGTTTATTTGCACTATTATTTGTATTATGCCCTGTTTATGTATTTATACACAAGTTCAAGCATGTTCACCTGCATATGCAGAACTCATAATGGTTATTGGTTCCTGTAGGATCAGAGGAACATAAGAGCTTTCCATCTTCTATGATCAAAGAAGCAATTGAAATTTTTCTTTATGAAAAAGTTTTGTTCTTCCAACAAAATAGCATAATATAATTCATTACTATGATTAGAGCGTCAAAAGTCCATTTTCATTGGTGAGATAATTTTTCGAAGATTTGTGCTACAAGATATGTAGTCGATGTGGTGCATCGACGCAATATCTTGTGGTGCGGAGATTCGGAAAATTAGCCAGCAAGGAAAATGAGACCTTTTGACGGGCTAATCATTACTATAAAGAGAATAGTAAATTTATCATAATGTTCTATTTACATAACTCACAATGCCATTAAAGAAAATTTGAGCATTTTGTATCTGAACATCTACATCCTCTTTTGATAATATATAATAATCATCATAATCCGAATCATTCCTGATCTGAAATGCTTCTGTTAAAATCTTAGAATACTCTTTTCCAAATACCCCGGGCTTAATATAATTTTTCTGAAAATATGCCATTACACCTGAATGTTTTGAAAAGTCTACACCTTCCAATGCCAGTAAACTCCTGATACAATGAAAAATAGAATAATATGAACGATTTGCCGCACCACAGTAATCCTTTAACTGTACTAATATTCTCGCAGATGATAGACATGTTTCGGCTTTTTCCAAACGGTAACGGCATAAATCTTTTCTTTTTTCATCCATAAACTGCTATTCCCTCTCTCTCGATATTCTGATAGAACGGAAGACAAGAAACATTATCTTCAAAATGCCTTTTATCCCGTAGTGAGATAGAAAGAAAAACCTCTTGTTCAAGCGATATGTCACTTGCCATTTCAGCAGTTGAATTCCGTAGCATTTTTATTTCTCTCTCATCACAATCTAAGATGATCATAATATCTATATCTGATTCTTCGGTATTGTCCCCGCGGGCATATGAACCATAGAGGATGATCCTATTTAATTTATCTCCGTAAAGTTGTTTTGCAGCAATCTCCACTCTCTTAAGCACGATCTGCAGTTCGGATCTCGTACACATTACTGCCCCTCCTATTACATTCAAATGTTATTTCTATCTTTCGTATACCATATTTTAAAGATATAGTAGGAAAAATTTCAAGGGGATTTTGTTATACCCGCGAGCCAAATGATTTGCCAGCAAGTCTTCACTGTTTCAAGCAAAACAGCAAATCATTTGGCAAATAGGTATGCTCCTGAGTATATATTTACATGATAGGCGATCTTATCTTTTTTGATGGCCTTTACTTTTTTCTTTTTACTGTTTTATCAACTTTATTTTTTGGATACTCTCATTTCCACCAATAAGCGTTTTTATGCTTATATTTCCGCCTTGCCTCTTCTATTACTTGAACATACTTCACTTCAAGATTACAATGAGCGATAGTTTTGTAACCTATCGTCCCCCTGCATATATTCTTTATCCTGCCAGCCACGAAGATCCACCTTCTCAAATCTTTGCCAGAAGATTAATTTTCTGCTTCTTTTCTCCTTCACCGCCAACTTCAATGCCCTGAAATTTAGCATAGTTCA
>Ga0137308_101241_pt1 | contig 27361 bp, 26 predicted proteins | sample Inofrocosms_June_FD_97181 | JGI IMG/M metagenome (GOLD analysis project Ga0137308, IMG submission 97181) | Mouse cecal microbial communities from Vienna, Austria - N-Acetylneuraminic and N-Acetylglucosamine D2O microcosms_June | ecosystem: Host-associated > Mammals > Digestive system > Large...
GCGGCGATTCTTTTCCATACTATATCCTGTATGCGAGGTGTATCCCATGGACTCCCCTGAATTCACCGCCGCGTTTGCGGCAGTCCACCGGTATTCGTTATTCTTTCTGCTCTTGATGCTCTACAGCTTTCTTGGCTGGTGCGGCGAGATGGTATACTGTTCCCTGGGACAGCGGCGGCTGTGCGAAAAGCGCGGCTTTCTCAACGGCCCCGTCTGTCCGGTCTACGGCCACGGCGCGCTGCTGGTTCTGTTTGCGCTGAACGGCGGCTGCACGTCACCGGCAATGACCTTTTTGCTGGGGGGCATTTTAACCTCAGCGATTGAATATCTGACCAGCTATTTCATGGAGAAGTTGTTTCACATGCGCTGGTGGGACTATTCCCAGAAGCGGTATCATCTGAATGGCCGCGTCTGTCTGTTGAATTCAACGCTGTTCGGTCTGGCGTGCGTACTGCTCTGTCACGGGGTGCATCCATTTCTAATTTCATATATGTATGCGTTACTGCAGGATGGGGCAGGCGTACCGCTTGCATTTGTGTTGACAGTCATCTATATAATAGATATCATTCTCTCTGTCCGCAGCGCCATCCAGATTGGCAGCCGTCTGGAGAAGCTCCACGCCATCCACGACGAGCTTGCGGAGAAGCTGGAGCGGCTGAAGGCGGAGCAGCAGCAGGCGCTGGAGGCGCAGCGGGAGCGTCTGGAGGCCGTCCGTGCAGAGGCACAGCAGCGGCTGAAAGCGTTATACGAGAAGCCGGACTTTTTCGAACGCCGTCTGCTGCAATCCTTCCCGGCCATGCGCTCGTCTCGGCACGGGGAAGCGCTGGCAAAAATGCGTGAATACCTGGAAAGCCGGAAAGGCTAGTACCGGATTCTATAAAACAAGAACAACAAGGAGATGGAACGAATGTCAGAATGTACCCATGATTGCAGCTCCTGCGGCGAGAGCTGCGGGGAGCGGACCCAACCGCAGTCATTCTTAAAGGAGCACAACCCGGCTGCGCGGGTAGGGAAAATTTTTGGAGTAGTCTCAGGGAAGGGCGGAGTTGGCAAGTCGATGGTCACAAGCCAGCTGGCGGTTCTGATGCACCGCCTGGGTCATAAGACCGGCGTCCTGGACGCGGACGTCACCGGCCCGTCGATTCCCAAAGCCTTTGGCGTACACCAGCGGGCGTTGGGGGACGAGCGGGGGATGCTGCCGGTGGAGACCGCCTCCGGCATTCAGCTGATGAGCGTCAACCTGCTGCTGGACGACGAGACGGACCCGGTTTTGTGGCGCGGCCCGGTCATTGGCGGGGTAGTCACCCAGTTTTGGACAGACGTGATCTGGGACGTAGACTATTTGTTTGTTGACATGCCGCCTGGAACGGGCGACGTTGCGCTGAGCGTCTTTCAGTCTCTGCCGCTGGACGGCGTAATCATTGTGGCCTCTCCTCAGGAGCTGGTCAGCATGGTGGTGGAGAAGGCGGTAAAGATGGCGGAGATGATGGACATTCCCATAGTTGGGGTTGTAGAGAACATGAGCTATCTGCTCTGTCCGGACTGCGGCAAAGAGATTCCGCTGTTTGGCGCGGGCAAGACCCAGGCTGCAGCGGACGCCCATCACATTCCGCTCCTGGCCCGTATGCCCATCGACCCCGCTTTGGCCCAACTGACGGATCTGGGCCGGATCGAGGATTTCACCGGCGATTGGCTGGGGAACGTGGTTGGCATTCTGGAAAAATTCGAGAGCAAGGCATAACAGAGAAGGGTCCCGGAACGAGGCGCGTTCCGGGACCCTTTTGCTCAAAGGGATTGATAGTGGTAAAAGCGGGCGAAATTGTGAAACAGGATATCCTCCAGCCGGAAGCCGTCGGGGAGCTGGAGCATTTCCGCTTTTCTGCGTTCCTTTTTGGGGCACCAAATGGGGTAATCGGAGCCAAAGAACACATGGGAGGGGTCATATTCCCGCAGCACATCATACAGCGGCTCATGCTGGGTGACATAGCTGAAGCTGGAGCTGATATCGGTGTAGACGTTATCCAGCCTTGCAATAGGGCGGACCTTCTCCACATCCCAATCCCCCCAGTTGCCCAGGTGCGCGGCGATGCACCGCAGCTTTGGAAAGGTCTGCGCCACCGGCAGCAGGCGTTTTGGTCCGGACACATTGACTCTGGGGTCGCCCATATGGGCGATCAGGAACATATCCTGGCGTTCCATTTCTTCAAACATGGGGAACAGCCGGGGATCATCCAACACGAAGTGTTGGAACTCCGGATGGATTTTCACGCCGAAGATACCGTGTTCCCGCATCCAGCGCAGCTCCTCCCGGAACCCCTCGAACCCGGCGTGCAGCGTTCCGCAGGGGAGGAGTTTCCGATGGCTTGCGGTTTGTTCCAGGATATAGCGGTTGACACCCTCCACCTGATGGGGGGTAGTAGCGGCAGAGAAGACCAGCGCGTAGTCGATACCCGCGTCATCCAGCACAGCGGTCAGCTCGTCCACGGTACCGAAGTGGTTCGGGGGTTCCGGCAGGCCGAAGTAATCCACCACATTCAAGGTTGCCTTTCTCGCCACTTTATCCGGGAAAATATGGGTATGCATGTCAATCACTCTCATAACCGGTCACATCCGTTTCAAAAATTATTTCATAGTATAGCATAAATCCTCGTCATAACAAAACAGCGGATACGCCAAAAAATAGGCGGACTGCCGTCATAAATTCATATCAATCCTCCACAGGGGCGATTCCAGGATTGTTTTTTCAACCGACAGCCGGTATAATGGAAGGGAAGACGAGAAAAGGGAGGAATCTCAGAAATGGCATTTCAAACGCCTTTGACCATCAGCGCAGTCATTGAGAAAATCCACACAAAGAAGTATTTACTGCCATCCATCCAGCGGGAATTTGTCTGGAGTGCGGACCAGATCACCATGCTGTTCGACAGTCTGATGCGGGACTATCCCATCAACGCCTTTTTATTCTGGGAAGCCGGCAAAGAGAGCCTGCATGAGTTCACCTTTTACGAATTTCTGCGGGACTACCACCAGGCAAAGAATTACCACAATCAGCGAGCGGACGTCAGCGGCAGCGAGAGCATCGTGGCCGTTTTGGACGGACAGCAGCGGCTGACGTCTCTGTACATTGGCCTGAAGGGGACTTATGCATATAAGTTATCATACCGCCGGAGGGACAATCCGAACGCATATCCGGTCAGGCGGCTCTATCTGAATCTGCTCCAGCGTTCTGCGGACAGCGAATACGAGTATGACTTTGCATTTCTGACCGAGGAAGCGGCGGCGCAGAACGACAGCAGCCACTACTGGTTCCCTGTAGGGAAAATTCTGGACATGAAAAATCTCTCCGACGTAATGAAATACTGGTCAAAAAACATCGTTTTTGGCAGCCGGACCAGCGAACAATGCGACTTTGCTAACGAGACTCTGTCAAAGCTGTACGAAGTCATCCACGTCTCGCCCACCATCTGCTATTATCTGGAGGACTCCGCTGAATTAGACAAGGTTCTGAATATATTCATCCGCGTCAACAGCGGCGGGACAACGCTGAGCTACTCGGACCTGCTTTTATCTTTTGCGACAGCGCAGTGGGACCAGCTGGACGCCCGGAAAGCGATCTACGGCTTTGTAGACGAACTCAACGAATTAGGGGAGGGGTTCAATGTCAGCAAGGATTTTGTATTAAAGTCCTGTTTAGCGCTCTGCGATTTTGACGACATTTCCTTCAAAGTAGACAATTTCAACCGCACGAACATGATGGCCATACAGCGGGAGTGGGAGGCGATCACCAAAGCCATCCGCAGCGCTGTTTTACTGGTGGCCAGCTTTGGATTTAACCGTGAGAACATCACATCCAACAATCTTTTCATTCCAATTGCCTACTATTTGAAACAGATTGGGCTTCCGGACAACTTTGAAACCAGCTCCTCCACATTGGACGAGCGGATTGCAATCAAGAAGTGGTTCACCCGTTCGCTGTTAAAGAAAGTTTTCAGTTTTATGCCGGACGGCGTCTTAAAACCCCTCCGCGAGATTATCCGCACCCACGGGGCGGATGGAAAATTCCCTCTTCAGGAGATAACGGAGCGATTCAAGGGGACCAACCGTTCCATCCGGTTTACAGAGGACGAGATCAGCAATCTGCTGTGGGCAAAGTACGGGCAGGGCGTCACCCCCGTCATCATGTCCATACTGTATCCGTGGGCGGACATGCGCAACCATTTCCACATTGACCACTTGTATCCCAAGTCAAAATTCACCCGCAAGCAGTTGGAGAAACGAGGTTTGACAGAGGAGCAGATTGAATTCGCCCTGAAGAACTACAACTATATAGGCAATTTGCAGTTATTGGAAGCGATTCCGAATATGGAGAAGGGAAGCGTTGATTTTGACCAATGGCTGACCACGGCAGTCCCTGCAGAAAATCTATCTGACTATAAGGAAAAACATTTAATACCCCGCCATATTACGCCCACATATGAAAATTTTGAAAGCTTTATAGCGGCAAGGGAGAAGCTCATAGAAGCGAAACTCTGCAAAGAGCTCATGTAACGGAAAAGCCGCGACGCCCGCCGGTCAGCAAGACCAGTCGGGCGTCGTTGTTTCATTCAGGCTGTTGCCCGGAAGAGCTCATCCATTTGCCAATGCGCAGAGTTCTTCCAGCATTTTCGGCAGATCAGCGCCCATATTATCATCGGTAAACTGGCAGGTACCGACTTTTTTATGCCCACCGCCATTATATTTCAGCATCAAGCTGCCCACATCCACTTCAGCGGACCGGTTGACGATACTATAGCCCACGGCGGCGGAGCAGCCCTTACCGCCTCTGCCGCTGACGATCCAGGCAGAGATATTCTGCTCCGGGTACAGGCTGTAGATCAAGAATCGGTTGCCGGTATAGATGGGATCGACGCCCCGCAGGTCGGTAATAATGACGTTACCGTCGACACGGGTATGTGCGGCGACCATCTGCTTAAACTTCTCTGTCTGGTCCTGATAGACCTCAATCCGCTCCTGGATATCGGGCATTGCGAGGATTTCGTCGGAGCGCATGGAGTGGCAGGCGGCGAGGAGCTTTTCCATCAATTGATAATTGGAGATTGTAAACTGCCGCCAGCGGCCCAGACCGGTTCTTGGGTCCATCAAAAAGCCGATCAGGATCCAGCCTGTAGGGTTCAGGATTTCGTCCAGGGTAAGGCTTCCGGAATCGACCTTATCCACGGCCTCCATGACCTCGTCGTACTGCGGGAAGCGATTCTTACCGCCGTAGTATTCATAGATAATTCTGGCGCAGGAGGGGGTAATACGGCTTTCGCCCTTATATTTGCCTTCCAGAGCCAGGCGTTCGTGTTCGCTGGAGTGGTGGTCGAACCAGAGGCCGCAGCCTGGGACGAAGGGGACGTTTGCCAGGCAATCGTTTTCTGTGACTTCCACGAGGCCGTCCTGCAAATCCTTAGGGTGGGCGAACTTCCAGGAATCAATAATCCCGGCCTCCAGCAGCAGTGCGCCGCAGACGAGGCCGTCAAAATCCGAGCGTGTCACTAATCTCACAGTAGTATCCTCCTCAAAAGAAAAAGTAAATATGCAACAAAACGAGCGCAAGCAAAAGGCGGCGTACCGCACTCAACCGGCGGTCTGCGGCGGGCCGTCTTTTTCTGGGAAATCTAGAAAGTCCTGCACGGTCATATGGAACACGCCGGAGATTTTATAGAGGGTTTGGATTCTGGGTTTCCGGCATTTTCCGGACATGATATTCTCAATTGTAGCCCGGTTCATTTTGCACGCATCGGCCAGCTGACCGATGGTCATATGATTTTCCTCACACAAGCGGTTAATTCTTTCTGCGATAATCTGATTATATTCCATCATTCTGTCAAATACATACGCAGTAGGCCGGCTGTCTGCTCTCCGCCGGTTCCGCCAGCCTGCCGCACACTTTCGAATCCCTGCGCCGCATTCAACGCTGCAAGGCATTTCAGCCCATGGCCCCCAGCAGGGATTTAGGGGCCGGCCAGCGCGGTCAATTCCGCCGCGGGAGCTCTGCCGGAGCGCGGGGCGGCGGACGACAGTACCAGTATACATAAATCGTTCTGCCCTGTCAATGGTTTTCAGCGTTCCCGTTTTCCTTGAGAAATCTTTCGCACAGTTCAGGATAATCCGCTGCTAAGCAGTTCTTCTTGGCTCCCCCTTTAGGGGGAGTTGTCAGCCGCAGGCTGACTAAGAGGGCTTAACCGCAGTCCGTCAAGATTTTCCCTCATGATTAGGGGCTTTTTGGTACGCTCCATGGGCCGCAGCCCGGTAGCGCAGGGGCGTACTGCCCACCAGGGCCTTGAACTGCTTGGAAAAATAGCTGGGGCTGGAAAACCCGCAGCTGAGGGCAATATCCGTAACCGGACGGCTGGTACCGGCGAGCTGTTCCGCCGCCGCAAAAATTCTTCTGCGCTGCACGTAGACCATTGGGGCGCAGTGCAGGTAGCGTCTGAAAATACGCTGGCACTCTCTGGGACAGATATTGGCCTGCGCCGCAATATCCTTAACGGATAAGGCCAGGCTGCTGTTCGCGTCAATGTACGCCAGCATCTGTTTCACGCGGTCTTCCTGCTGGGGCGGCATTTTTCTGGCGGGAACGACACGGCTTTTTTCCTTAGCAAAGAGCAGGAGCTCCGACAGCGCGGCCCGTACTGCAAATTCATATCCCGGCGGTTCACCGGCGCAGGCATCGAAGGCCCGGCCAAACGCCTGCAAGCCTTGCAGATCATCCGGGCCAAACAGCAGAACAGGCGGACCGTCCTCCAGCAGCGGGCGGACATAGGCGGTGTCGAACACACTGCCCGGCGCACCGCCCACGATATTGGAGTCAAAGACGATGGACCGGAACCGGCAGGGGGAGGGCGCAGAGGCGCGGAAGGAGTGGAGCGCACCTGTATTCACCAGACAGCCCCCGCCGGTCCCCAGGGCGTAAATTTGATCTTCAATTCCGATTTCCACCCTGCCCTCCAGCAGCACAAAAACCTCCAATTCTCTGTGCCAGTGGGACACGATGGTCCCGGCTACAAACTGGTGAATATCGCCGTCATGCGCGCTCAGTCCGAGTGGCTGCATACCGGGTTCCAGCATTTCTTTCCCGTTCGGGTCCGTGCGGATAGAGTCTTTATTGAAAATCATATAACCACCCTCTTTGTCGTTATAATTATAGTATAGGCCGTTTTTCTGAATGCGTCAAGCGGACACGGCTGGTATAATAGCGGCATCAGATATGGAGGTGCTGCATCATGCGCTGCGCGACACAGAAGGTCTTCAACACCCTGTTGGCATCCAATATTCTATATTTAGCCTCCACGAGCGGAGATCACCGGCAAATCTATTTAGGGTATGCCGCCCAAATAATAAACAAAGAGGTGGAAAAAGAGACTATGAAATACCGGCACATTGTATTTGACCTGGACGGGACGCTGCTGGACACAGAGGAGGCGGTATTAAACGCCTGGCAGCACACATTAAAGGCGTACCGCTATCATTTTCCATTGGAGGAACTTCGGGTTGTTTTAGGCATCACAGTAGAAAAAGGGATTGACGCATTGGGCGTTTTGGTAGATAATCAGTTTGAGCGGCGGCTGACGGAGAGCTACGCCCTGTACACCGGCAACACCGCATTTTTTCCGGGCGTAGGGGAGCTGCTGCTGCAGTTGAAGCAGCGGGGATATTCCCTTGGGGTAGTAACGTCGCGGAACCGGGAGGAATGCCGCCGGTATTTTGGCACATTTGGCCTGGAGATTCTGTGCGGTCAGTTTATATGCGCGGAGGATACGGAGCGGCACAAACCGGAGCCGGAGCCGCTGCTCAAATATATGGAGCAGGCGGGCGCGGCGGCGGAGAGCTGCATCTATATCGGCGATATGCCCACGGATGTAGCGTGCGCTAACCGGGCGGGAGCGGTTTCTGCCCTGGCCGTGTGGAACCAATCGGGCATATTGTGTCCGGACGCGCAGCTGATACTGCAAACCCCTGCGGACCTTCTCCGTATACTGGACGCCCCCGCATAATAGAGACAAACAACCGGAAGATCAAAAAGGAGGGTACCACAATGAAAAACGTGAAGCACGCAAAATGCGTCCAATGCGGCAAGCTGTACGAGGCTGTGCCGAACCTGACGAACTGTACCTGCGGCGGCATTTTGGATATTGTGTATGACTACGGCTATATCAAGACCGTACTTAGCAAAGAAAAGCTGGCTGCGCGCCGGGACTATTCTATGTGGCGTTACCGGGAGCTGCTGCCGGTAGAGGACGCCACTCCCGCGCCGCCTCTGCGGGTAGGCTGGAGTCCGCTCTACACGGCGGAGGCTCTGGCAAAGGAGCTGGGCATCGCCAAGCTGTACATCAAGGACGACGGCATCAACCCCACCGCCTCTCTGAAGGACCGCGCCAGCGCGATGGCTGTTGCGAAAGCAAAGGAGGCGGGTGCAGAGGTGATTGCCTGCTCGTCCACAGGGAACGCGGCCAGCTCTCTGGCGGGGAACGCGGCGGCGGCGGGTCTGAAGACCTATATTTTTGTACCCAGCCGGGCGCCGAAGGGCAAGGTTGCGCAGCTGATGACCTTTGGCGCGACGGTCATCTCCGTGCAGGGCAGCTATGAGGAGACATTTGAGCTGAGCAGGCAGGCTATCGACCGTTGGGGCTGGTACAACCGCAACGCCGCCATCAACCCGTATCTCTCCGAGGGCAAAAAGACGGTTGGACTGGAGATCATGGAACAGCTGGCGTGGCAGGTTCCGGATTATATCGCCATATCTGTAGGCGACGGCTGCACCATAGCCGGACTGTGGAAGGGTCTGAAGGATCTGTACGCGCTTGGTTTTATCGACCGTCTGCCCCGGTTGATCTCCGTCCAGGCGGCGGGGTGCTGTCCCATCAACCGCGCCATAGAGACGAATCAGGCGTGGATGCCGATGGAGGAGGACACTCTGGCCGACTCCATTGCCGTCGGCGTTCCCCGGAACGCCAGCAAAGCGTTGATGGCCATTCGGGAATCCAACGGTCTGACGGTAGAGGCAACGGACGAGGAAATCATGTCCGCACAGAAGCTGCTGGGCCGTACCTGCGGCGTATTTGGCGAACCGGCGGGCGTAACGGGGGCGGCTGGTCTGAAAAAGCTCTGTGAGCAGGGGCGAATTCCAGCGGACGCCACTGTAGTGAGCGTAGTCACCGGCAACGGGTTGAAGGATGTGGCAAACGCGATCAACGCCTGCGGCGAGCCGCTCTCAATTCCCAGCGATATGGAGCTGCTGCTAAAAGCATTTGCAGAAAAGGGCATTGTTGTGGAATAATGCAGCATAGCAAAACGCGGGGGCCAAAAACGGCCCCCGCGTTTTGTTTGTTACCATATTTCATGCTTCATGGAGACCGCTGCCCATATGCTTCTGAAAAGCCCGTTCCACCAGCACAGAGGCCAGCAATGCGGCAAAGACGGCGGCAGCCGCCAGGACCGGCCCCGGCTCCTGAATGACGGATCCAATCAGCCTGCCAAACCAAAGCAGGGCTGCTGGAACCGCGGTCCGCAGTTCCCGACGGAAGGTCCGGAAGAGATTTCCCATATTACAGCAGCGTAGGGATCAGACGCCCCAGGGTTCCGGCTAGGGCGGCGTGGCCCCGTCTGGTCAGGTGCATGAAGTCGATGGTGTTGAACTCTGCGCCGCACTCGTTGGCGTCCAGGAAGTGACTGCCGGTTTCCTCCGCGATCTGGCGGAAGCGCGCAGGAACCTTCCTGGATTTTTCCACGCAGCGCATACCCATTGTACCCATCTCATCCGCCATAGGGGAGGTCTGTATGCCATCGCCGATGACAGGCGGGGCAATGATCAGGATATTGGGCTTTCCGCCGGGGCCCCAGCAGTCAATGGTCTGGGCTTTCCGGACCAGGCGGCGCATTCCCATACCGATAGCGAAGGCGTTCACATTGAATCGCTCCTTGCAGTCGTTGGTTCCCAGCATGATTGCCAGCAAGCTGACCGGCTCGTGACTTTTCAGGCAGGGCCAGAGGTAGCTCAGGGCGTCCAAGCCCTCGTACAGCGGGTCCTGGAACACGGTGGTCCGGCCCGACAGTCCCTCTTCCACCACCAGGTACTCGTCCCCCAGCTCCTTCTGCAGCAGCTTGGTCCATCGCTCGTCCTCGTTGAAGCGGAAGAGTTCCGGGTCTGCGCAGTCCCTCGGATCCGCGCAGTAGCCGTGGGTATTGGAATCCCCCAGGCACACGATATGTTTTTTCATGATGGACGGCCTCTCTTCGGCATTCTTTACTTGACCAGTTCGGGCAGCGACGCGGCGGCGGCGGACTGACCGACCCGACGGAATTTCTCATCCGGCAGCGCGGGATAAATCTGACCGGCGATCTCCGGGTACTCCTCCGCCAGAACGGTCTTGCAGGTGGACAGGAGCAGGTCGCCGCCCTTGCCGGACATCACCCGGCCCAGCAGCAGCAGGTGCTTGAAATGGTACAAATCGAAGTACAGGGCCAGGGTGTGGGCCAGGTACACGCCGATGGAGGAGAAGACGTCCGCCGCTCTGGGATCGTCCTGGGCCATCAGTCCCTGGACGACCTTCAGTTTTTCGGCAGGGGACAGGGCTTCATCCAGCTCGATCCCGGCCCGCGGGGCCAGCTTAATCACGCCGTCCTGGGAGAAGTATTTCACGCCGCAGCCGATATCGCCGCTCCACTCGTCCACCATAGCCTCCGGCTGTGCGTCCACGGGGACGAAGGCCAGCTCGTTGAGCCAACCGGTAATCCGGCCCTGGGGGTCCACGTAGCCCACCGCCTCGCTGGTACCCATGGCGATGCCCAGCACGTTGTCCTCCTCCAGACTCATCGCGCCGGCCAGGGCGGTCACGTCGCCGTCGTTGACCACGGAGAAGGGGACACCGCCGAAGGTGTCGGTAATAGCGCGGATATAGATATCCTTCACTTTCTGGTCAAAGAGGTCCTTCGGGACCGCCAGGAAGAGGGAGGCGTTCATGGTGCGGTTGTTGATGTACACACCGGCGGAGCTGACGCCCACGGCGTCCACCCGCGGCATATGTTCGGCAGCGGACTTGAGGGCGGCAACAATCCCGTCATAGTGGTAATCCGGGTCAGAGGTAGTCTTGGGGAACCAGACGACCTCCTCGGAGTAGACGCTCTCTCCGTCGATGACGGCGGACACCTTCCGGTCCGACCCGCCTGCATCGAAACCAATGCGGCAGCCGTCCAGGTGGCGGCCAATCGCCTTGGGGCTGTCCTTGGCCGCGGGCAGGGCGTCGCAGAGGACCACCTCAAAGGGGTGTTCAAAGACGTTTGCCATATAGTCCCAGTCGAAAGCCTGGCAGCCATTGGCGGAAAAGTCCTCCTGCATGGCGTGGTAAATGTCCTCGCTTCCCCGGACATAGATTCGGAACCCGCCCTTCATCCAGAGCATCGTCTTCACGATACGGTTGACATAGTAGCGGTCCGCCTCCCGGTATTCCGGCGTACCGTGAATAAAGGTTTCACAGACCGCCATCTCTCCGCCAGCCCGCTCCACGGCCAGGCCCAGGGGCTGTTTGGCGTCGTTCAGAAACGCCTGGTTGAACTTGTACAGGGGCAGGAAGTCCGGGTCCAGCTTGGGCGCGTGGAGCAGGGACACCTCAATACCAAAACGATTCATATTCTTTTCCCTCCATCAAATATTGCACACCCCGCAGGTCCTTCCATCCTGCGCACGGAGTGCATTTGCCGTTATCATACCACGGGACGGGCCGTCTGTCACGCTTTTTTCGTGTGACGGAAAAAATTTTCCGAAAATCCTTTAGACCTGGCACATATATCGATCTGAAGGCTGGTTCAAGCGCCCATTTTGTAGATTAGAAAATGAAACATTCGCATATACATTTGATTGTTCGGACGCTGCGAAACAATTGGACATTGGGTTTATACATCGTGATAAACCAATCATCGGCATCTCTAAAGCATGAGACAGCCGCTGCTTTTTCAGGGAAGGATTACGCCCCCCTTGTATGATTTCCCGGCGGACCTTTTTTTGCGCTCAGCAGCATGGACGCCCCGCTGTAGAGCAGGAACAGGCCGAAGGGCTTGCGGAGCAGGGAGACGTCCACCGCCAGGGCGGCCAGCGCACCGGCCAGGGACGCGATGGTTCCGGGAATTGCAGCCTGCCGCCAGGCGGTTTTGTCAAGGAATCCATTTTTTCTGTGAAAAAATAGGCTGATTCCCGCCGTAGGCAGGAAAAACAGGAGATTGATGGCCTGGGCTTCCCGGTGGTCCACCCCCAGGAAGAGGGTCATGCAGACCAGCAGCAGCGTCCCGCCGCCGACGCCCCAGCTGGACAGCACCCCCGTGGCCGCAGCGGCCAGAAAAGGCAGCAGCCATTCGCTCATAGTAGGTATCTCACTCCTCCGTACAGCAGAAATGCGCCGAAAATCAGCTTCAGCAGTCTGACCGGAACCTTCTCAAAGGTCATGCCTCCTGCAATGCCCCCCACAACGCCGCCCGCCAGGTAGGGCAGTACCAAGGACAGCGCGGGGCGGACCTGGAAGAGATACACCGCTGTAGAGACGATGCACATGGGGAAGATGACGGCTACGCAGGTAGCAAAGGCATTCCGGGCCTCCAGGCCGCTCCATTTGGTCAGCAGGGGGAGGAGTACCATACCGCCTCCGCCGCCGAACAGGCCGTTGACAAGTCCCCCCGCGCTGCCGGCAATCCGGTTTTTGTTCCGGTCGGTCATGGTCCGGCCCCCTTTCCTGCGTTATGTAACCCCGGCCCGTGGGCGGGCCGGAGGGGAGATCAGTGCATCTCCTGGAAGCTCTGGCAGTCCGTACACTGGTTCATGGACGGATGCTTCTCATGGGTGCCCACGCGGATGCTGTCCAGACCGCAGTAATCCTGGCTCTTGCAGTGGTTGGCGCAGGAGACGACGGAGCATTTGATGGACTTATTGGGAGTGCAGGCGCAGCCGCTGTTCATGCAATCGCTCATGTGTTGGTTCCTCCTTTGTTCGTTCGCTTTTGGGTTTTGCCGGAGGTAGTTTGACCCGGCTCCATAAATTTTATGCAAAATATTTTCTTTGCATGAGATTATGCCCGTCAGATATGTGCAAACTGCTTGACATTCCAGACTTACTATATTAGAATATGGGTAGAGAACCCCGGCGCGGAACAGCGCCGGTTGTTGTGCGATTTTTGAGGAAAAGAGGAGATTGCCATGAAATTTTCCAGCAAGGCCCAAAAATGCGGCCTTTCCCCTATGCGGAAATTCCATCCCTATGCCGTCGCCGCCGAGGCTGCGGGGAAGAAGATTTACCACCTGAACATCGGCCAGCCTGATATTGCCACCCCGCCCCAGTATTTTGAGGCTGTCCGCAATTTCCAGCAGCCGGTTCTGGAGTACGCTCCCTCTCCCGGACTGCCTGTCCTGATTAACGCCATCCAGAAATATTATGACAATCTGGATATGCACTTTGAGAAGGACCAGATCCTGATTACCACCGGCGGCAGCGAGGCCCTGCAGATTATCTTCAACTGCATCCTGGACGACGGCGACGAGATTCTGATTCCTGAGCCGTTCTATCCCAACTACAACACCATGGTCAACGCCTGCGGCGCGAAGATTCACCCCATACATACCTCCCCGGAGGAGGGCTACCACTACGCAGACCGCGCCAAGGTCGAGGCGGAGATCAACGAGCACACCCGCGCCATCGTCTGCACCAACCCCGGCAACCCCACCGGCGCAGTCCTGACGCCGGAGGAGATGCGCATGATGGTGGACATCGCCAAGGAGCACAACCTGTTTATTATTGGCGACGAGGCATACCGTGAGTTTGTGTATGCGGGCGAGCCGCTGATGAGCCTGGGCCAGTTTGACGACGCGCCGGAAAACGTGATTGTCATCGACACAGTATCCAAGCGTTTCTCCGCCTGCGGCGCCCGGATTGGCTGCATCATCACCCGGAATAAGGAGCTGCTCAGCGAGGCCATCAAGTTCTGCCAGGCCCGTCTCTCGGTGGCGACGCTGGACCAGGTTGCGTCCGCCGCTCTGTACGATGTGGGACCGGAGTATTTCGCCGCCGTGCGGGAGGAATACAAGCTCCGCCGGGATACGGTGGTTGCGAAGCTGGCGGAGATTCCGGGCGTGATCTGCAAGTGTCCGAGAGGCGCGTTCTACCTGATGGCCGCGCTTCCGGTGGACGACGCGGATGCGTTCCAGAAGTGGCTGCTGACGGACTTCGACGACAACGGCGATACGGTCATGTTTGCGCCGGGCGGTCCGTTCTACGGCACGCCGGGCAAGGGCGTCAATGAGATTCGGATTGCCTATGTGCTCAAGCAGAAGGATTTGGAGCGTGCAATGGATCTGTTGGCGAAAGGCATCGAGGCTTATAACAAGCGGTAATGGACTGGGGCGGCTGCCGGGAGCAGCCGCCTCTTTTTGAGCAATATCCACACAAAAACGGAAAAAGTTTTCTGCACTTTGTATTTGACAGACGCAAAAAAATCTGTATAATAGAGGAGAACCCGCTTCCGCCCGTCAGGGCGGGGTCCATCTACTTCGGGGTGTTGCGCAGTTGGTAGCGCGCCTGCTTTGGGAGCAGGAGGCCCAGGGTTCGAGTCCCTGCACTCCGACCACCGCGTCGGCGCAAAGTCCGTTCGGCTCTGTTTCCGCGGGAAGCCTGCGTCTTTCCGCGAAAACGCCGCTTGCTTCCTTGCGCCGCTTTTCCCCACACGGCCCGCTTCGCTGGGCTCGTGCGGGGACCCCATTTTTTTGTTTCCTTTCCCTGCGGTTTTCCTTTGTTTGAACCCCTTTCCCGGTTCACCCATCGGTCGTTGTACCCCGTGATGAGTTGACAAATCCAGAAGCCTGGACGTAGGCTGCTCGCTGGGATTTGTCAGCTTTTCTTTTTTACAGGATTACATCCGAAAAGGAGATTGTGATATGAATAATGCTGAAAAAAACATGGATAAAATTGTTTCCCTCTGCAAAGGCCGGGGCTTTATTTTCGCCGGCAGCGAAATTTACGGCGGTCTCGCCAACACCTGGGATTATGGTCCCCTTGGCGTGGAGCTGAAAAATAACGTCAAAAAAGCCTGGTGGAAAAAGTTTGTACAGGAAAATCCCTACAACGTAGGGCTTGACGCCGCAATTCTGATGAATCCCCAGGTATGGGTTGCCTCCGGTCATGTCGGCGGCTTCTCCGACCCTCTGATGGACTGCAAGGAATGCAAAGAGCGTTTCCGCGCCGACAAGCTCATTGAGGATTGGCGCCAGGAAACCGGCTATACCCTGGAGAAACCCGTGGACGCGCTGTCCCAGGACGAAATGAAGGCGTTTATTGAGGAGCACAGCATTCCCTGTCCCAGCTGCGGCAAGCACAACTTTACCGATATCCGCAAGTTCAACCTGATGTTCAAGACGTTCCAGGGCGTGACGGAGGACGCGAAAAACGCCGTCTATCTCCGCCCGGAGACGGCGCAGGGCATTTTCGTCAACTTCCAGAACGTCCAGCGCACGACCCGCCGCAAGCTGCCTTTCGGGGTCTGTCAGGTGGGCAAGAGCTTCCGCAATGAGATTACTCCGGGCAATTTTACGTTCCGCACCCGTGAATTTGAGCAGATGGAGCTGGAATTTTTCTGCAAGCCCGGCACAGAGCTGGAGTGGTTCTCATATTGGAAGAACTTCTGCCGGGACTGGCTGCTCTATCTGGGGATGCGGGAGGAAAACCTCCGTCTCCGCGACCACGACCCGGAGGAGCTGAGCCACTACTCCAACGCGACCACAGACTTTGAGTTTGTGTTCCCCTTCGGCTGGGGCGAGCTGTGGGGCGTAGCGTCCCGCACCAGCTTCGACCTCACCGCCCACCAGAATACCTCCGGCAAGGATCAGTCCTACTTCGACCCGGAGGCCAACGAGCGGTATATTCCCTATGTGATTGAGCCGTCCCTGGGTGCGGACCGGGTCGTGCTGGCCTTCCTGGTGGACGCCTACGACGAGGAGGTTGTCGATCCGGAGAAAAACGATGTGCGCACCGTCCTGCGCCTCCATCCTGCGCTGGCGCCCTTCAAGGCCGCAGTCCTGCCCCTGAGCAAGAAACTGGGGGAGAAGGCACGGGAGTTGCAGGCGGAGCTGTCGAAGGACTGGATGGTGGATTACGACGACACCGGTTCCATCGGCAAACGCTACCGCCGCCAGGACGAGGTTGGCACACCCTACTGCATCACCGTTGACTTTGAGACCGTGGGCGACGACAAGACCCCCGCTGACAACTGCGTCACCGTGCGGGAGCGCGACAGCATGAAGCAGGTGCGCATTCCCATCAGCGAGCTGAAGAGCTGGCTGTCGGAGAAGCTGGCGTACTAATACGCGGCATCCCCGCCCCACAACGGGACGGGGATGCTTTTATTCGTCTGGAAACACTGTGCTCAGCGCAATAAAGCAGCCGTCCAGCACGTTGACCTTTGCCAAGTCCTCCGGTCCGTAGACCTCATGCAGCAGCAAAACGCCTCTGCCGTCCCGGAGCATGACTTGCACCGTCTGTTCCTCCGGTCCCACAATCCAGTATTCCCGCACGCCGGCCCGCTGGTACAGACCCAGCTTCACAAGCCGGTCATGCCTCTGGGCGGAGGGGAAGGGGACGTCGGCAATAAAGTATGGCAGCCCGTCACGGCTTGCTGTTCCTCCGTTTTGCCGTCAGATCGGAAACGGTCATTTTCAGCACGGTTGTCGCTTTTATCGGGGTCGGATCAAACTGGAAATCCTCCGCATGGTAGTGGCGCATCAAAATTTTCAGCGTGCTGTATTTTTCCTCCTCCGGCACAATTGTAATCGTCCCGCGTCCCATCACGCTGGCAAAGGCCATTGTACAGCTCATTTTCTCATCAAAGAGAAGTAAGCTGTGGTCGCAGTCCATTTCAAACGCCCCGCGGTTGTCCTTTGCAATCAAATCCAGTTTCTTCCCCGCCCCGGCTGAGTGGAAGTAGAGGAAGACCTGCTCTCCCTGCACATCCAGCCCGAAGTTGAGGGGAACGATATATGGAAAATCTCCATCGTTCAGCGCAATTCTGCAGACGTCGCACTTTTCCATTATGGAAACGATATCCTGAAAATCTGTAATTTCCCTGTCTTTTCTTCTCATAGCGGCCTCCCCGTCAGTTTGATTCCCCTGCATTATATCGAATTTCACCCCAAAAAGTCAATAATCTCAGCGGTTTTTCCAATGGAAACAAAAATCGCAAAAAAGTTTGTGAAAGATATTGCAATCTCGCCGCATATGGTGTATGATAGGAGCGTTCCAAAGGACTGCCTGCGGAACGCAATCAAATAGGATTGGTAGAGTAAGCATTGCGCGTAAAGTGGCAAGCGGCTGGGAAGTTGCCCTTGCACGAAAGGCCCCCACGAAATAGGGCCTACGATGTAATGCTGCATCCGCTACCGCACGACCCCGGATGTATCATGCCAACCCGCGCTGGAAAGGATTCCCTTTTTCCGGCTTGGATTGGCATGTTTTTTCGGGCCACTGCTGGCAGACGCCACTTTACCCCTCCTAACAACCAGCCCCACAGGGGCGGAAATTTAAGGAGGAGACGCAAAATGGAGCGTAACCAAGAAAAGAAGACCCTGTTCGGAACCACATTTTCCACCCGCAACCTGGCCATGATGGCCGCACTCGTCGCAATTCAGATTATCCTGGCCCGCTTTTTCAGCATTCAGACCGATACCCTGCGCATCAGCTTTGAGAGCATCCCGGTTGTTCTGGCCGGTATGTGGCTGGGCCCCCTCTGCGGCGCTGTTGTTGCGGTGGTGTCCGACGTCCTGGGTACCATCATCCAGGGCTATGGCGCGCCGTTCCCCCCGCTGGTTCTGGGACCGCTCTCCGTTGGTATTCTCAGCGGCGTGAGCGCCAAGTACATTTTCCGCAGCAGCCTGTCCGAGGCCAAGGACACCTGGAAGGTCGTTGCCACCGTCGTGGTGACGGGCATCCTCAACAGCTTCCTCTTCGGCCTCATCGGCAGCACCCTTTACAGCATTGTCATGGTGGGCAACACCACGCCCTTCAACGTCCTGCTGTGGACCAACCTGCTCCAGCGATTGGTCACAAAGCCCCTGACCATTGTTGTCAACACGGTGGTGGTCACTGTGGTCAACCGCGCGGTATATAAGCCGGTCGTCAGCCATATTCTTTCCAAAGCGTAAGTCGTCCGCTCTGTATATAGCGGATACTGGCCCTTGATAAAAAGCGCAATATCGTTACCGGGCAAAAATCCAGGATTTGCAGCAGATTTGAGCGGGCATTAAAGTTCTTTTTGGTACTTTTTCTTTCAAGAAAAAGTATAAAATTCAAGTCAGAAATCAGGTGTGAACAAAATGACCTATGAAGAAGCCTTGTCCTTTATCCACTCCGTTGACTGGAAGGGGAGCAAACTGGGGCTGGAGCGTACCCAGGAGCTGTTGGGCAAACTCCAGAATCCGGAAAAGCAGCTGAAATTCATCCACATTGCCGGTACCAACGGCAAGGGCTCCACCGCCGCCATGCTGGCGTCCATCCTCACAGAAGCGGGTTACTGCACGGGCCTCTACACCTCGCCGTTTATCGACCGCTTCAACGAGCGGATGCAGATAAACGGCGAGCAGATTCCCGACCAGGAGCTGGCGGAGCTGACGGAGTATATTCTTCCTTACGCCAAATCCATGGAGGATTCCCCCACGGAGTTTGAACTTATTACCGCCCTGGCGATGGTCTGGTTTGCCCGGCGCAAGTGCGAGATCGTGGTGCTGGAGGCGGGCATGGGGGGCGAGCTGGACTCCACCAACGTCATCGACGTGCCGGAGATCGCCATTATCACGGCTATGGGACTGGATCACGTGGCGGAGCTGGGACCCGGTATGGCGGATATTGCCCGTGCCAAGGCAGGGATCATCAAGCCGCGGGGCAGCGTGATTATTTACGGCGGCAATCCGGAGGCGGACCAGGTTTTTGAGCAGGTCTGCGCGGAAAAAAACGCCGCTCTGTACTACCCTGATTTTACGAAAATTATTCCCAAGGACTTCGATTTGACCGGACAGCGGTTCACCTACCAGTATTGGACGGACCTGCGGATTCCCCTGGCGGGCAGCTATCAGATGCAGAACGCCGCCGTGGTTCTGGAGGCGGTGAAGGTGCTGCGGAGCAAGGGGTGGCGGATTGACGGCGAGGCTGTCCGCCAGGGCATGATGGCCACCCGCTGGCCCGCCCGGTTTGAAGTCCTGCGGCAAGACCCTGTGTTTATTGTGGACGGCGGACACAATCCCCATGGCATCCGGGCCACCGCGGAGAGCCTGCGGCGGCTGTTTCCAGGGAAGAAGTTCACCTTTGTCACCGGCGTCATGGCCGACAAGGACGTGGAGTCCATCCTGGGGCTGATCGTTCCCCTGGCGGAGCGGTTCTTCACCGTCCGCCCGAACAATCCCCGCGCAATGGCGGCGGAGGAGCTGGCGGCCCGGATCGAGAAGCTGGGCGCACCGGCTGTCCCCTGTGCCTCCGTAGCGGACGGCGTGGCGAAAGCGATTGAGGCGGAGGGAGCGGACGGCGTGGCCTGCGCTCTTGGCTCGCTGTACATGAGCGGCGAGGTGCGCTCGTGCTTTTAGGGCCTCCGGGTTGTGAGGTTATACAATCCAGTCGCATTTTATTTGTCAGTGTTGCCACTTGTAATCGGGCAGCGAGTTTGATATAATTTTAACGAACATTGGGCGTGGCCCTGCGTTCGCCCTTTTTTCGCCCTGCGGCAGGACCGCAGATACATCTTTGTTATTGGCGCCGGGGTCGCGGACGATTGAAGCGCGGCGTCAAAATATAATTTTTCCGGGGGTGGTGAAATATCCCGGAAAACCAAGGAGGATTTCAATGGCTATTGAATTCAAGGACGGCAAGTATGTGGACCCGGAAACCGGCCGGGTAACTCTGGACCCCACCGAGTACAAGGACTGGCAGATTGCGGAAGAAGCAGAGCGCACCCTGCCCCCCGTGGAGGAGTTCCGCAAGAAGCTGGGCCTGCTGCCTGAGGAGATCATTCCCTACGGCAAGACCCCTAAGCTGGACTTTATCAAGATCATGAACCGCCTGAAGGATAGGCCCGACGGCAAATTCATCGAAGTCACCGCGATTACCCCCACGCCCCTAGGCGAGGGCAAGTCCACCGTCTCCCTGGGCCTGGTGGAAGGTCTGGGCAAGATCGGCAAGAACGTGGGCGGCTGCCTGCGTCAGCCCTCCGGCGGCCCGACCATGAACGTGAAGGGTACCGCAGCCGGCGGCGGCAACGCCCTGCTGATGCCCATGACCGAGTTCTCCCTGGGCCTCACCGGCGACATCAACGACATCATGAACGCCCACAACCTGGCTATGGTGGCTCTCAACGCCCGTATGCAGCATGAGCGCAACTACGACGACGAGCAGCTGGCCAAGCGGGGCCTGAAGCGTCTGGACATCGACCCGAAGCGGGTAGAGATGGGCTGGGTTCTGGACTTCTGCGCCCAGGGCCTGCGGAACATCCTCATCGGTATCGGCGGCAATAAGGACGGCTATCTGATGGAGTCCAAGTTCGGCATTGCCGTGGGCAGCGAGCTGATGGCAATCCTGGCCGTGGCCAAGGACCTGAAGGACCTGCGGGAGCGCATTGGTAAGATCGTTGTGGCCTACGACCGCAAGGGCAACCCCGTGACCACCGAGGACCTGGAAGTGGCCGGCGCCATGACCGCCTGGATGCGCAACTGCATCAACCCCACCATGTGCTACACCGTCGAGCATCAGCCCATGCTCATCCACGCCGGACCCTTTGCGAATATCGCCATCGGCCAGTCCTCCGTCATCGGCGACCGGCTGGCTCTGAAGCTGTTCGACTACCATGTCACGGAGTCCGGCTTCGCCGCCGACATCGGCTTTGAGAAGTTCTGGAACGTGAAGAGCCGTCTGTCCGGCCTCACCCCCAATGTCTCCGTCCTGGTGGCGACCATCCGCGCACTGAAGATGCACGGCGGCGGCCCCACCGTGGTGGCTGGACGTCCTCTGCCGGAGGAGTACACCAAGGAGAACCTGGGCCTGCTGGAGAAGGGTACCGAGAACCTGTTCCACCATGTGGCAACCATCAAGAAGTCCGGCATCGTACCCGTGGTCTGCATCAACCAGTTCTACACCGACACAGAGGAGGAGATCAAGCTCCTGCGCCGTCTGTGCGAAGAGCACGGCGTACGCTGCGCGGTGAGCAATCACTGGCGTTACGGCGGCGAGGGCGCAATCGAGCTGGCGGAGACGGTTGTGGATGCCTGCAAGGAGTCCAATGAGATCAAGTTCCTCTATCCCCTGGAGATGCCCCTGCGCGAGCGCGTAGAGATGATCGCCAAGGAAGTTTACGGCGCGGACGGCGTGGACTGGGCTCCGCTGGCGCTGGAGAAGGCCAAGCGTTTCGAGTCTGATCCCAAGTATGCCGATTACTGCACCATGATGGTTAAGACCCATCTGTCCCTGAGCCACGAGCCGTCCTGGAAGGGCGTGCCCAAGGGCTGGCGTCTGCCCATCCGGGACATCCTGGAGTACGGCGGAGCCAAGTTCCTCTGCCCGATGGCCGGTACCATCTCCATGATGCCCGGCACCAGCTCTGACCCGGCTTACCGCCGCATCGACGTGGACACCGACACCGGCAAGGTCAGCGGCCTGTTCTAAGTCCTGGGCGGACGGCCAATGCGCTTCGCGAAGCGGGACCAAGTATACGCTTGGTAACGAGGTACGCAGCGGAAGGCCGGATGGATGCCGGCTGAACAGCCTGCACCAAAAGCGGAGAAGAACAGTATAAACCGAGACCAAAGCTGGAGGACAGATAAGCGTTTCGCAAGTCCCGGCGGCTCCCGCCGCCGGGACTGCTTTTTAGACGGGAGATACACTATGGACAGCAAAAACAGAAACTGCGGGTTGGTTATTGGTATTCTGGCGGTGGTTTTTAATCACCTGGTCGCCGCATTTGCCTACAGCTTTGTCGGAGGATTGGGCCTCTCCTTTGGGATGCGCTGGCTGGTCGGATTCCTGATTATGGTGTCGCCGATGCTGACTACCTGGGCCGTCGTCTTCCTGTGGAAGAAAGAAAAAGCTGAGAAAAAATATAATATTGAATAAAAGGAGAAATCATCTATGGATTTCGCACAGGCATCCTGCACTGAATTTGTAACCGTTCTTGCGTCCAACGCCCCGGTCCCCGGCGGCGGCGGCGCGTCTGCCCTGGTGGGCGCGATTGGCGCCGCCCTGGGCAATATGGTCGGCTCCCTGACCGTAGGCAAGAAGAAATACGCCGATGTAGAGGCTGAGATCATTGCTCTCAAGGGCAAGTGCGACCGGCTGCAAAAGGACCTGCTGGACCAGATCGCCCTGGACGCCAAGGGTTTTGAGCCTCTGGCAAAGGCGTACGGCATTCCCAAGGACGACCCCAACCGGGACCGGATCCTGGAGGATGCCACGATGGTGGCCTGCCAGGTTCCCATGAAGATCATGGAGCTGTGCTGCGAGTCTCTGGACGCCATTGCGGTGTTTGCGGAGAAGGGCAGCCGTCTGGCTGTGAGCGACGCGGGCTGCGGCGCGGTGTGCGTGAAGGCCGCGCTCCAGGCGGCGAGCCTGAATGTGTTCATCAACACCAAGACCCTGAAGAACAGGGAGGCGGCAGAGGAGATGAACAAAAAGTGCCTGGATATGCTGGACAAATACGGCGCGCTGGCCGACAAGATTTTTGAGACCGTCAAGAGCGGATTCTTTAAGTAAGAGAAAGGGAACGCAACAATGGCTAAATTGTTATTAGGGAAAGAAGTCAACGAGAAGCTGAACGCCCGCATCATTGCCGACTGCGAGGCTCTGAAGGCCAAGGGCGTCAACCCCACCATGGCTATCGTCCGCTGCGGCGAGCGGCCCGACGACCTCAGCTATGAGCGGGGCGCCACCAAGCGGGCCGATCTGCTGGGCGTAGCGGTGAAGAAGATCGTACTGCCGGAGGATGTGAGTAAGGAGGAGCTGCTGAAGACCATCGACGAGATCAACGCTGACAGCTCCATCCACGGCGTGCTCATGTTCCGCCCCCTGCCCAAGCACCTGAAAGCGGATCAGGACATGATCTGCAACCGTCTGGACCCCCGCAAGGATATCGACGGCATGACGGACCTGTCCAACGCAGGCATTTATATGGGTAAGCAGCTGGGCTTCGCCCCCTGCACCGCCGAGGCGTGCATGACCATCCTGGACCACTACGGCATCGACTGCACCGGCAAGAAGGCCGTTGTCATTGGCCGGAGTCTGGTCATCGGCAAGCCCGCCGCCATTATGCTCATGGGCAAGAATGCTACCGTTACGGTCTGCCACACCCGCACCAAGGACGTCCCCTCCGTTACCAGGGAGGCCGATCTCATTGTCTCCTCCGCCGGCGTGCTGCGGAGTCTGACCAAGGAGCATGTCCGTCCCGGCCAGATCGTGGTGGACGTATCCATCAACTGGGACGAGGCCAAGGGCGGCATCGCGGGCGACGCAGTGTTTGAAGAGGTGGAGCCCATTGTGGACGCCATCACGCCCGTTCCCGGCGGCGTAGGCTCTGTGACGACCAGCATCTGCATTGGCCATGTAGTGGAGGCCGCCAAACGGTCCCTGGCCTGATGGGGGCGGCGATGACAAAAGACAACGGCGCGGCTATCCGCAAATTCCTGCTGGCGTCCACGCTGGCGTATCTGATCGCGGCGGCGCTGTCGCCCGACAGGGGGGCTATGTTTTCGGGCCTGAAAAACATCCTCCTGTCTCCGTCCCAGCTGACCACGGACTATTTCCTGATTGGCGGCACGGCTGGGACCTTCCTCAGCGTGGGTCTGGTTGGCGCGGTGTGTACCGCTCTGGCCCATATCCCCGGCGCGCCCGCCGTAGGCGGGACGGTTGCCGCGTATTTCCTCACCACCGGGTTCTCCTTCTGGGGGATCAATGTGTTGAATATGCTTCCATTTATACTGGGCGTATTCCTCTGCTCGGTGGTAAAGAAGGAACCCTTCTCCAAATACACGAACTTCGCCATGTTCGCCACCGCCCTGTGCCCTCTGGCCAGCGAGCTGCTGCTGCGCTATCCCAATGAGGCGGAGGTCCACGGGATTACGGCGGGCAGCGTGGTGTTAACCGTGATTGTATGCGGCGGCGTGGGCTTCCTGACCCCGGCTATGATCGGCCACTCGCCCAATGTACATAAGGGCTACGATCTCTATTCTGCCGCCCTGCCGGGGGGGCTGCTGGGATTCTTCCTGGCTGCGCTGCTGTACAAGACCGCCGGGTATACAGTGCCGGAGATTGCCGCCCATCTGGGCGACAGCCATCCGGAGATTGTGTGGACCTTCTGCGCCGTCTTCTTTGCGCTGTGCATCGCAGGCGGATACTGGCTCAACGGCAAGTCTTTCAGCGGCTATGGCGCGATTTTGCGGGATACCGGCCTCAAGTCTGATTTCGTGGGCAAGTACGGCGCGGGTCTGGCTATTATGAACGTGGGCGTATACGGCCTGATGATCACCGCCTATTATATCGCCGTCAACGCCTTGATGGGCAATGTTTTCGGCGGGTTTAACGGCGTGACCCTGGGCATTGTGTTCTGTATGGTGTGCTTCGGCGCGGCAGGAGCGCATCCCGGCAATATATGGCCCATTATGGTGGGCTATGTGGCGGCCAGCTTCATTGCCACCCAGGTGGTGGGCGGACCCTTTGCGGTGAACGCCCAGGCCATCATGGTGGGACTGTGCTTCGCCAGCGGTCTGGCCCCCATTGCGGGCGTGTACGGCTGGTGGGCCGGGGTCATCGGCGGCGCGGCCCATTACGCGCTTGTCACCAGCGTCCCGGCCATCCACGGCGGCTTCAGCCTGTACAACGGCGGCTTTACCGCGCTGGTGATTGCGGTGATTCTGGTACCGCAGCTGGAGTCGTTCTGCAAGACCAAGGAAGAGCGGCGCGCCAGCCGTGCAAAGCGGTAAGAGAGGAGGTCGTTTGCTGATGACAAAACAGGAAGTGCGCTCTGAAATCGCCCGCCGGGTCAAAAATCTCTCTCCTGTGTACTGCCAGGAGGCCGACGAGGCCATTTGCCGCCTGGTGGTACAGTCGGAGCTCTGCAAGGCCGCACAGACGGTTTTCTGCTACGCCGGTTCGGAGCGGGAAATCGACACCACCGGTCTGCTCCACGCGCTGCTGAAGGCGGGAAAGACCGTGGTACTGCCTCTGTGCCGGGAGAAAGGCGTTATGGAGGCCCGGCGCATTGAGGGCATGGGCGATCTGGTCAGCGGGAAATACGGCATTCTGGCCCCCCGGCTGACCTGTCCGGTGGTGGAGCCAGAGGCCATTGAGCTGGCCCTGATTCCCTGCTCCACAGGCAGCAGGACGGGTCTGCGTCTGGGCTACGGCGGCGGGTACTACGACCGCTATCTGCCCCGGACGCGGTGTCCGAAGATGCTGCTGTGCCGCAGCCAGCTGGTCCGGGAGGACATCCCCGTGGAGGAATATGACGTGCGGATGGATTATCTCGTGACTGAAAAGGGGATTACCCCCTGCAATGGATAAAATCAAGGCGGGAGACTGCGTTTGCAGTCCCCGCCTTTTTGCCTTGTGCTACCGATATTCGTGATCAGACCAGCTTTGATAATTATCAATTACTTCTCCGGTGCCAGGGTGAAAAACACGGTATGAGGACTCGCTCATCCAGTCCGCATGATCCGAACCATATGTGCCAAGATAGATAAAAATATCAGGTAAACTCTCCTCTGAATCAACAACATAATCCGGAGGTCTGCAATTTTCACGCGCAAATGGGATGTACTCGCTTAAAAATGCCTCACTTGATAAAAATGTTTTTAACTCTGTTTTTATGGCATCTAAATCGCTTGACGAAATGTTTTTATAGTCGCACCTTACTTTAAAAGTATGATAAGTTGGATCTGTACGCAAATTTTTGATTGAGTTATATTTCCTGAGCATTTCTTGGCGAAAAGTCCGCCAAGCGGGAAGGTCGAGTAATGTTGAATCGTCCACACTACTACACCCGAACAAGCATAGTATCAGCGAAAAACTCGCAATAATACATGCCAACCGAAAGCCAGAATCATGTTTCATGTCACATAAAGTACATCAGTCCACTATTAGTGATGGAACCGATAATAGAATTTGTCATGTAGTCGTAGAGTTCGCCATAATTGATAGACACACGTTTTCCGTATGAGGATACCGCTATATAGCGGACATCTGCCGAGTCACGAAAATACTTTGTAATTGTCATCCAGTGCCACCCATAAGGTGTTTCCTTAGCCAAATCCAGAATTGCGACCGGACTATCGATTACAAGACCATTTTTAATATAGGTACAGGTATTTTCAAATGTAAATGGCAAAGAAGAATAAACAGGGTACAGATTAACTCCCCGATCGCTAGCATATCTAACTACAGCATCAGTCCAGTCAGATAGAGAGGCATTTCCTACGGGGCTGGGCAAGCAGTAATTATAAAGGGTATTCATGTGGTCTACAAAATTATCATAAGTTAATGTGGAATAATCGTATAAGCCAGAAATTTGCATTGAACTTTGCCTGTCTAGATAGTAAGTAATATTAGAGGCAGCTGTTGGCCCACAGCCGTTATCTTGAGCCCAATAAGTAGAATACCACTCTTGATTTCCGCCATAACGGGTTTTTCCATCAAAATAAATGGGAATAAAGTCACCCACTAGTTCATATGACAGTCGGACATCTTCAACACTTACCGCCATTGCACGCATATTAGGTTGCAGAATATTTTCAATTTTTTCATTTACAGTTTCCTCTCGCTCTGCATATGTACTTTGGGCCATTGAGAGACTAAATTTATCACTTATATCCCTCAGTTTCAGTTCACCTATATTATATTGGGACAAGTCGTAGTAGTTTGTATCGCCATCCATATCTATGGCCAGTACATAGCTGTATGGCGGCAGAAAGTATATTCTACTGTTGTTGACCTCATTTGCTTCGCTGACCATATAAGCAGTACAATCTCTCATAATATCCACATTGCCATCTTCAATGCAGATTTCATAGAAAGTTGAACCACTGTTTTTTGCCGGCATTGTAATGTACCCAATATTTGCATCATCCTCCATCAAAGGAACAATGTATGCATATAGCTCATCGTTCATGTCATACAAATCAATAAATTGATCTGAGGCTATAATATCACGCCCCATAGTTTGACAGTCTGTCGCCATATATCCATCAATGTGGTACTGCGTCAGTGTCAAAACCTCATCAATGGTCAAATAGCGGGGACCTTCTGAATCTTCATAAGCTTGGACCGTAGGAG
>Ga0137308_101243_pt1 | contig 27348 bp, 21 predicted proteins | sample Inofrocosms_June_FD_97181 | JGI IMG/M metagenome (GOLD analysis project Ga0137308, IMG submission 97181) | Mouse cecal microbial communities from Vienna, Austria - N-Acetylneuraminic and N-Acetylglucosamine D2O microcosms_June | ecosystem: Host-associated > Mammals > Digestive system > Large...
TATTGCATGTACAGGATAGGTGGGAGGCAGAGAAGTCGCGACGCCAGTTGCGATGGAGCCACCGTTGGGATACCACCCTTGTAGTGCTGGGTTTCTAACCAGCGGCCGTGATCCGGCCGTGGGACAATGTCAGGTGGGGAGTTTGACTGGGGCGGTCGCCTCCGAAAGGGTATCGGAGGCGCTCAAAGGTTCCCTCAGAATGGTCGGAAACCATTCGAAGAGCGCAAAGGCAGAAGGGAGCTTGACTGCGACACCGACGGGTGGGGCAGGTACGAAAGTAGGACTTAGTGATCCGGTGGTATAAAGTGGGATTGCCATCGCTCAACGGATAAAAGCTACCCTGGGGATAACAGGCTTATCACTCCCAAGAGTTCACATCGACGGAGTGGTTTGGCACCTCGATGTCGGCTCATCGCATCCTGGGGCTGGAGTAGGTCCCAAGGGTTGGGCTGTTCGCCCATTAAAGCGGTACGCGAGCTGGGTTCAGAACGTCGTGAGACAGTTCGGTCCCTATCCGGCGCGGGCGTAGGATATTTGAGAGGAGCTGTCCTTAGTACGAGAGGACCGGGATGGACCGGCCGCTGGTGAATCTGTTGTTCCACCAGGAGCATGGCAGAGTAGCCAAGCCGGGCGGGGATAAACGCTGAAGGCATCTAAGCGTGAAGCCCCCCTCAAGATGAGATATCCCATGAAGGAAATTCAGTAAGACCCCTTGAAGACGACGAGGTAGATAGGGCGGAGGTGGAAGTGCAGTAATGTATGTAGCTGACCGTCACTAATAGGTCGAGGGCATAACCAAGAAGGTGGTTGCTGTAAGAGAGCAGTATGGATAGGATAATGATTCTTCGTGTGTAGTTTTGAAGGTACATATGTTAAATATGAATAGTGTAAAAGTTCCGTATGTTCTTTGCAGACGGAACTTTTTTTATGTTCTATAGAAAATTTCTCCGAATTTTCTGATTCTTTTTTATAATATTTCTGAATGTTTGATATAATGGGATTAGAGTATTTTTGAAAATAATGGAAACGTACTAGAAATTCTTTAGAGTAAATATTTCGGCAGCGGGAGGTGATACCATCTCAGTTAGAAAAAAACTAATGTTGATCCTTGCAGGTATCGTGATTATATTGGGGTTATCCGTGGGATACTGTTCATATGAATATGCCCTGAACATGGTTACGGACAATAAAAAGAGTGAGATGGCCGATACCGTCAACCGGATCGATATCAATATCAATTTCTGGGGACTGGAAGTAACCCGGCTGGCACAGCGCATCATAGACGGCAATATTGCGGAAGAGGTATTTGAGGAGCAGAATCCGGGGGAGGATGGTTATCTGAATTACTGGATTTCCGACTATGTACATATTATCGAGGCGGTTTCTGACATTATTATTCTGGACATGGACCGGAATATCCGGTATCATTACCTTACAGGGCTTGATACGCTTCGGGACGGATGTCGTCTGCAGGAATGCTTCGAGACGGCGTCCCTCAATCCAGAAGAAGAGATCTGGCTTGGTATGGAGGACTCCCTCTATCAGGAGGGAGAAGCGGTTACACTGGTCAAGGCAATTCCGGCAGGAGACCATTTGAGAAAGGGAAACTCTCCGAGAGAAACGATGAAGGGGATCGTTATCATTGAGATCAACCCGGAGATATTCAGAAGCCTGCTGTTAAACAACCAGAGCCTTCCAATCAGCCAGTATACTTTTATCGTAGATAAGAAAGGGCAGATCCTTTGCACCAACAGAAGGGTTCAGCCGATGTGGCTGGAAAAGATCGAAACCACTTTCCAGAACGGGGAACGGAACTTCATCTTGGAATGGGAAAAAGAGAAGTATTACGTATTCGGCCAGTATAACGGTCTGACAGGCTGGAAAACATATTCCGTTGTTGCCGTACCGGAGATATTCCCTCAGGCGTTACAGCTTCGGGGAACGATTGCAATGATCGTATTGTCAGCCGTTCTGGTTGCCCTAGTGATCGTGACTGCGATCTCTTATTCCATTACGGCGCCGATTCGTGAATTGTCCAATGCAATGAAGCAGGTGGAAGCAGAGAATTTTGATATCGAAATCCGGAGTAAGAGAAGGGATGAGATCGGACGGCTTATCATCTCCTTTAACTATATGGTCGGAAAGATCCGCCAGTTGATTTATGAGGTGTATCAGAAGAAGCTTGAACAGAAGAACGCAGAGATCCGGGCACTGCAGGCGCAGATCAATCCGCATTTTCTATACAATACGCTGGATTCTATCAACTGGATGCTGATTGAGCGGGACGAGCAGGATATCAGTGATGTGGTGATCTCACTGGGGGAAATCCTGCGTTATGCGATTGGCGGGGAAAGCCATGTGGTGCCTCTGCGAGATGAAATGCGCTATATTGAAAGCTATCTCTGTATCCAGAAGAATCGACTCGAGGAACGGCTTAACTATCGGTGGGAGGTGGACGAGGACGCCCTGGATTTTTCTGTGCCAAGGCTGATCCTACAGCCAATCGTTGAAAATGCGGTGATTCACGGAATTGAGCCGTTAAAAGAAGGCGGAACGATCACAGTCAAAGCCTGGATGGAGGGAGAGACGCTGATTCTTCAGATCACAGACAATGGGAAAGGGATGACGCGGGAAGAACTGGCGGAATTGAAGAAAAAGATTGACGGAAAGAATGATACCGGCAGTATCGGCATGCGGAATATACGAAGAAGGATCGAATTGACCTATGGCGAGAAAAAGGCAATAGAGATCCGAAGTAACCAGGACGGAGGCACCGCGGTTACACTCCGGATGACGGAAGATCGGCGGGAGGGGTGAGGAGAAAATGGAGATCGTGATCATTGACGATGAGCCGAAAATCAGAAACGGATTGAAGCACCTGCTGGAACGGCAGGAGGGCTGGACTGTGGCAGGCGCGTTTGAAAATGCAGTGGATGCGCTGGGGTATCTGTCACATCACTGCACGGATGTGATCATCACGGATATCAAGATGCCGGAGCTGAACGGTCTGGAAATGCTTGCGCGCCTCCGGGAAAGAGATATGGACGCAGACGTGATCATCGTGAGCGGATATTCAGATTTTCGCTTTGCACAGCAGGCCATCGAGCTGGGCGTCCTGCGGTATATGGTGAAGCCAACCAATCCGAGGGAACTGCTGCAGATCTTAAGGAATGTGGAGGAGAAAAAACGTGGAACGGTCAAAAAGCCTGCGCCAGCAGTCCATAATCTGCTTGTGAAGAAGGCGGTGGATTATATTGAGTCTCATTACAGTGAAAAGCTCAGCCTGAAAGAAATTGCGGAAAAGCTGTATGTCACCCCGAATTATCTCAGCGATCTCTTTAAACGGCATACCGGGAAAAATATTTCCGTATATATCACGGATGTGCGTCTGGAAAAGGCGAAGGAATATCTGACCATACCGGAATGCAATGTGGCGTCTATCTCGGAGCGGGTTGGTATTGGAAATTCCAGGTATTTCAGCAACATTTTTAAGAAAAAGTATGGGATGACACCCAGCGAATATCGGAACAGATCAGTAGAATTTGAAACATAATCGTAGATTTGCTGCATTGTGGTCTGCGGGCTCCTCATTTACAATATTCTTATCAAAAAGTTAGACTTTGGGCCGAAGAATAACAAAGAAACCAGATGGAGATGAGATGTGTAAAGGAGGACAACGATGAGCTTGTTTCAAAAACAGACCGGTGACATTGTGGAACTGACCCAGGCCGGTATTGATGAGATCGGAAAGTACAAAAATAATTATACGGAAGTAACAAAACCAAACAATATGGACGACAGACACTGGTCCGCGTGGGATATGGGAAACCTCTGGATCGGGATGCTGGTCTCCATTGCGGTATATCAGGTGGCAAGCGGGCTGATCGTGTCCGGGATGTCATGGGCGCAGGCATTGGTGACCATCGTGCTGGGACATTCCCTGGTTATGATATTTGCCGTGATCCTGGGGCACTTTGGAGTGAAGTATGGAGTGTCTTATCCCATGCTCTGTAAGATGGTCTTTGGAGCTAAGGGAACGATCGTGCCTTCTCTGGTACGCGGGATTCTGGGCTGTTTCTGGTTCGGCGTTCAGGCATGGATCGGCGGGCAGGCGATTCAGACGATCCTGGTCACCTTTATTCCGGCATGGAGCGGGTTCGGCTTTACCGGGCAGTTTATATCCTTCCTTGCGTTCTGGGCAATGAACGTTTATATTGCAGGCTCCGGTTCTTCAGCCATTCAGAAGCTGGAAAAGTTTGCGGCGCCGGTGCTGATTATTTTGAGCTTTATCGTAATCGTATGGGGAATCTCTACAGCTGACTGGAGCATTGCGAAGCTGATGTCCGAGCCGTCCATACAGGGACAGGAGGGAGCTGACTTCTGGAAGCTGTTCTTCCCGGCACTGTCTTCCATGATTGCTTTTGACGGCGGGATCGCATTATCCATGGCAGACTTTACAAAGAACTGTAAGACACAGAAGGCGCAGGTGCTCGGACAGGTAGCAGGCGCGCCGATCATGACGGCATTTATCGCATTTGTTGGGATCTGCGGAACGGCGGGCGCGTCCTTTGCCTTCCACGAAGCAATCTGGGAACCGGCTGTGCTGGTAGGAAAATTTGGAAATCCTCTGATCGTGGTGATCTTCTCCATATTCATTATCATGGCAGTATTGACTACGAACGTCGCGGCGAACCTGGTGCCGCCGACAAATGTGATCTCGACCCTGTTTGCGAAGAAGATAACCTATCGGCATGCGGCCATTATCGCGGCAGTCCTTGCACTGTTTGCACAGCCCTGGAATGCTCTGGCAAGTGCCTATGACCTGATCTACAATGTATGCGGGCTTCTGGGAGCATTGCTGGGACCAATCTCAGGACTGTATCTGGTGGCATATCTGTTTGAGCATAAGACAGAGGTGGATATGGTAGACCTGTACAGGGAAGACGGCGGAAAGTATTTCTATAAGAAAGGGTGGAATACAGCGATCATTGTGATTTTTGTCGCATCCATGATCCTGGTCCTCCTTGGAAAATTTGTTCCGGCCATGCATGTACTGTTTGATAATGCATATGTGATCGGAAGCATCGGAGCCGGCCTTGCATACTACATTTACCTGAAGGTGAAAAAGATTGCTTAATGATTCGGCGTTCGAATGTATGTTTTGAAAAGCGTATTTGTTTTATAAGGAAAGGAAGTAAAGCAAAATGAAGAAAATAGTGAAAAACGGAAGGATCTTTACAGAAGCGGAGGATTATCAGGCAGACATCCTGATCGAGGATGAGAAGATCGTGTGTATTGGAACCGATATTTCAGACGTGGACGCAGAAGTCATCGACGCGGCCGGCTGTTATGTACTCCCGGGGGCCGTGGATGTACATACCCATATGGATCTGGATGTGGGAATTTCCAGGGCGGTTGACGATTTTTATGACGGAACCGTGGCGGCGGTCTGCGGAGGAACGACCTCCATTGTAGACCATATGGCTTTTGGGCCGGCGGGAATCCCGCTGCATTATCAGTTTGACGTGTACCGGAAGCTGGCAGAGGGAAAGGCAGTCATCGATTATGGATTTCACGGGACAGCGCAGCATGTGGACGCAGAGATCCTGGCAGAGCTGGAAACTATGGCGGCGGACGGGATCCCCAGTGTAAAGGCGTATCTGACCTACGGCTTTAAACTCAATGACGCGGATGTTCTGCAGATCCTGCGGAAAATGAAAGAGATCAACGGGATCACCGCATTTCACTGCGAGAATCATGACGTCGTGGAATTCCTGAAGCAAAAGCATAAGAGCGAAGGGAAAACATCCCCGATCTGGCATGCGAAAAGCCGTCCGAACCTGGCGGAAGCGGAAGCGGTAGGCCGTGTTCTGAAGCTGGCCAGGATGGCGGACGACGCGCCGGTATATATCGTGCATCTCTCCTGCAAGGAAAGCCTGGAGGCTGTACGGGAGGCAAGGAGACTGGGACAGAAAAATATTTTCGTGGAAACCTGTCCGCAGTATCTGCTTTTGACAGAGGAATGCTATACAAGGGAGGACGGCCTGAAATTCATCATGTCCCCGCCGCTCCGTACACAGGAAGACTGCGATGCGCTGTGGGATGGGCTTGCGGCCGGAGAGATCCAGGTCATTGCCACGGATCACTGCCCGTTTAACTATGGAAAAGAAAAGCAGATGGGCAAGGAGGATTTTACCGCATGCCCGAACGGGGCTCCGGGAGTGGAGGAGAGACTGATGCTTTTATATTCCGAGGGCGTGGCCAAAGGACGCATCACCATGCAGCGTCTGGTGGAGACACTTTGTACAAAGCCATGCAGGATCTATGGACTGTATCCGGAAAAGGGCGCGATCCTGCCGGGGGCAGACGCAGACCTTGTAATCCTGGATCCGGATGCATCGGGAGTGCTGACACACAGCCGGATGCATGGGGCTGTTGACTATACCTCTTATGAAGGCATGGAGCTGCAGGGAGAGATCCGTCTGGTCATGCAGAGAGGAAATGTACTGGTAAAAGAGAATCAGTTTATCGGAGAAAAGGGCGCCGGACGTTTTATCCATCGGAAGCCTTTGCAGGCATGATACATAGTATAAAACGATATGGCAGGGTCCTGCTGGCAGGTATCTTCATGCTGCTGCTGTGGGGCTGCGCGCTCCAGGGCCACAGCCCGCGAAGGGAATTGAAAAACAGCCGGATCGTAGTGCTGCTTCCGGGAGAGGGCGGCGACCTGAGCTGGAATGATACCAATATGGAAGGAATTTCCTATTGCGAGGAGAAGCTCGGGATTACAATAGAATGCAGAAAAAATGTACAGGAAACAGAATTTGAACAGGTTCTGGTAGAGTGCGCGGAGAAAGACTATGATCTGATCCTGGCGTCTGGAGAGCAATTTACGGATTCGGTGAATACGACAGCGGAACGCTATCCGGACACCTTTTTCTGCGTCATCAACGGTATCCGGGCCGATCAGGAAAATGTGGCATCGGTCAGGCCGAGGGAGTACGAAGCCAGCGAGATGGCTGCGGTGATCACGGGAAATATTGCGGAAACCGGAACGATCGGAATGGTTGCGGGATACCCGAATGAAGGGATGGAGCATCTTCTGGACGTATATGAAGGGAAGGTTCGTGAAATCCTGGAGGAGCGGGGGATGGAAAAAATAGTATTTCTGCGGGCATATACCAACAGCTGGACAGATCAGGGGCTGGCCAGGAAGATGGCGGAACAGATGATCGGCAGCGGAGCAGAAATCTTATTCGTATATTCCAATGAAGCAGGACTTGGATGCATTGAAGCTGCCAGAGATCAGGGGACTAAGGTGATCGGTTTTTCCAGCAATCCTACCCGGGAACATCCGGATACGGTGGTGGCGTCCATCAAATTTGACTTTGGGAAGCTCTATGAATGGATCCTTTCCCGATATGAGAACGGGAAGCTGCGCGGGAAGAAGCTGGAAGAGGTAGGACAGGAGGAAGGGATTTTTGTTCCTGTATATTCTTCCGGTATCAGTCCGGAGATCCGGGAAAAGGTCAAACAGGCTTCCGGGGAATAGACTCACCCTGGATGTCGAAACTGCCTGACGGTTTTCTTCTTTTTTCACGGTTACAATGTGTTAGACTGTAACACACTTGAATCATGAAAAAGGAGGACAGGCTTATGAGCAGACTGAAAAAAAACTGGATGCAGGCAGCTGCCCTGGTGACTGTGATGACAGTTCTTCTGGGCGGCTGTACTGCATTCGACGCATGCGCCTATATGCAGGCAATTCTGGATGTTTCTTATAAAAATGAGACAGAGGATTATATGGAGCTGACAGGCGCGACAGAGGAGGAGGCCAATGAAATCTTCCAGAATAATCTGGATGCCACGATGCATGAATTTCATACGGCAGATCTGTCGGAAGAACTGGAGGAAAGCTACAGAACCTTATTTGAAAAGACCATAAAGCAGGTAAAATATACGGTAGGAGAGGCAGCGGAAACAGAAGAGAACGGGTATACGATCGATATCTCGGTGGAACCGATCCTGCTGTTTGACAGCACCTATGATGAATTCCAAAAGAAGGCCGAGGAGTATGCGGCGGAGATTTCCAACGGTGTGATGGACGGAAGAGAAATGCCCTCGGATGATGAGATTCAGGACCATGTATACCAGACCTACTATGAGGTTCTGACAGAAGCATTGGACTCCGGATTGTCCTACGGTAAGCCCAAAAAGATTGCGGTACATATCAACAGGACAGAGGAAGGTACTTACGAAATTCCGGAGGAGGACCTGCGTGCTTTGGACCAGACTATGATCTCGCAGGAAAAGCTGGGACAGGACGGCAGCGAAACCGTGAAGAAGGAAGCGGATGAAACTGAGAAATTGGAATAATTTCGTTGACAAGAACGGGTATCGGTGTTATTCTAAATAAAATAGAAATGGAAACGAGATAGAGGTCGCATTTTTTATCAGTACATTGCCGGATGTGCAGGGCAGGGGAAGGCAGCGGAAAGGAAAAGATGCCGAAAGGATATGATTCCTGAGGTCATATTGCTTGGGCATGGCGTGAATAACGGCATGACTGTCATCGCAGGATGGAGTGCTATCTGATATACATGGATGTATATTTTAGGGGACGGCGCATCTTGCCGTTTCTTTTTTCGTCAAAAAAGAGCAGGAGGAAAAAGCAGTGGCAATTTTTAAGGGCGCAGGTGTTGCGATCATTACACCAATGAAGGAAAATCTGGAAGTGAACTATGATAAGCTGGATGAGATCCTGGAGGAGCAGATTGCCGGGGAGACAGATTCTATCATTATCTGCGGAACGACAGGAGAGTCCGCGACTTTAAGCGAGCAGGAGCACATGGACGTGATCAAGTTTGCAATTGAGCGCGTGAACCACCGGATCCCGGTTATTGCGGGGACTGGTTCCAACAGTACCGCTACGGCAGTGCAGCTCTCCAAAGAGGCGGCAGCGGCAGGGGCGGAGGGACTGCTCCTTGTGACGCCGTATTACAATAAGGCGACGCAGAACGGACTGATCGCCCATTATACAAGGATCGCCAATGAGGCAAAGATCCCGGCCATTCTCTACAATGTACCCAGCCGTACCGGATGTGCGATCCAGCCGGAGACTGTGGCCCATCTGGTAAAAAATGTGGAATACATCGCGGGGATCAAGGAGGCTTCCGGCAATATCGGCAATGTGGCGAAGATCATGCACCTGTGCGACGGAAACATCGACCTCTATTCCGGCAACGACGACCAGATCGTTCCGCTTTTGTCTCTGGGAGGTCTGGGAGTGATCTCTGTGCTGTCGAATGTGGCGCCGAAGTACGTACATGATATGGTCTATAAGTTCTTTGACGGTGATGTTCAGGGAAGCTGCAAGATGCAGCTGGATGCCCTTCCGCTCTGTGACGCCCTGTTCTGCGAGGTGAATCCGATCCCGGTGAAGGCGGCAATGAACCTGATGGGGAAGGAATGCGGACCGTTGAGAGGACCATTGACCGAGCTCGAGCCGCAGCATAAGGAAGTGCTGAAAAAGGCGATGCTGGAGTTTGGGATCCTGTAAAAAAGAGTTGCTGTCATTACAGTTCACTGGCCAGCCAGTAAACTGTCGTTTGCAGCGATAAAGTTGAATATTACGAGTGGTTTTAACAGCCGCCGCGGCATGCAGAGGAGAGATGCATACTGCGGCGGTTTGTTATTCAGCCACGGAGGGAACGGAAGAATTGCAGCAGAAGAATACTTTTAAATATAAGTTTTGCACAGAAAAAGAAAAGAAATCAGAACTTTTTTATTGACTTTTGCCTGGAAATGTAGTACGATAATTTCAATAAAAAACCGAAACGTTTCGGTTTTAATAAAGGAGGAGAACAAGATGCCATTAGTAACATCAGAAAAAATGCTGGCAGACGCACAAAAGGGCGGCTATGCCGTAGGCGCGTTCAATGTGGAGAACATGGAGATGGTGAAAGCGGTCATTGCTGCCGCGGAGGAGCTTCATGCCCCGGTCATGCTGCAGACAACGCCGTCCACGATCAAGTACGGGACGCTGGAGACCTATTATGCGATCGTCGCTGCGGAGGCGAAAAAAGCGGCAGTTCCGGTCTGCCTTCACCTGGATCACGGCAGCAGCTTTGAATTGGCAGTACAGGCGCTTAAGGCAGGATATACTTCTGTGATGATCGACGGTTCTCATGAAGATCTGGAGGGGAACATCGCAGTCAGCAAAAGGGTCGCGGATGTGGCAAAAGCCTGCGGCATCCCGGTCGAGGCCGAGCTCGGCAAGGTAGGCGGCAAGGAGGATGACCTGGAAGCAGAAGCAGATACCAATACGGATCCCGCGGAAGCGAAGGAATTTGTGGAAAGAACCGGAGTGACCTCTCTGGCGGTTGCCATCGGAACGGCCCATGGATTTTACAAGGGAACGCCGGTGCTGGACAAGGAGCGTGTATCCGAGATCCGGAAGGTGGTTTCCATCCCGCTGGTGCTTCACGGAGCGTCCGGGCTGAGCGACGACGAAGTACGGGAATGTGTGCGCCGGGGAATCTGCAAGGTAAATTTTGCGACCGAACTGCGGGCGGCTTACACTGCTGCGGGCAAGAAGCTGATCGAAGAGAAGCCGGACACTTTTGACCCAAAGAAGCTGGGCGTGGTCGGTATGGAGGCAGTGAAGCAGCTGGTGATGGAACGCATGAAGGTGTGCGGATGCGACGGAAAGGCAGATTGATATGATGTCCATTGTGGGATGCGGCTTGGGTATGGACGGAGGAAGAATGGCAGAGTGGTATGCCTTGTGAAACGGCCGAATGGCCATACGGGATGCCCTTGAGTATCGATTTTGAAACAGCAGTGAAAGCAGGGGGCGGATATGGCGGCAACGATGAAAGACATAGCAAAAGAAACCGGGCTCGGGCTGGCAACGATTTCTTCCTATCTGAATGGAGGAAATGTCCGGGAGAAGAACCGGGTCAAGATTGAGCAGGCCATTGAAAAACTGAATTTTGAAGTCAATGAGGTAGCCCGGGGGTTAAAAACCAACCGGACGAGGATGATCGGCATCGTCATACCGGAGCTGAATAACATTTTCTTTGCGGAGATCATTACAGAGCTGGAGGATGTGCTCCGGGGGCAGGGCTATGCGGCCATGATCTGCGACTGCCGTACCGATGAAAAGCGGGAAGCGGAAGCAGTAGAATTTTTGAAACGCCGCAGGGTGGACGGGATGATCGTCATTCCCACCGGGAAAAGCGGCGCCTGCCTGCAGAATGTGATGAAAACCGGTAAGCCCATTGTGATGATCGACCGAAGGATTCGCAGCGTCCATTGTGACACCGTGCTGGTAGATAACCAGGGCGCCGCGGAGGATGCGATCCGGCGTCTGATCAGCGCGGGGCACCGAAGGATCGGTATGATTGCGGGGGAACAGGAGGTCTACACGGCGGAAGAACGCTTTCGGGGGTATGTGCGGGCGTTGGAACAGGCGGGGATTGCTGCCAGCGAATCCCTGGTCGTCCGGGGGGACTATACCATCCGGGGCGGGAGCCGGGGAATCCAGGAGCTTACCAGGAAAAATCCTGACATGACAGCGGTCTTCATTTCCAACTATGAAATGACGCTGGGCGCGATGATCGAGCTGAATGAATTGGGGATCCGGATTCCGGAGGAAATGTCGGTCATTGGCTTTGACAATATGGAATTTGCCAGGGCATGCATCCCGAAGCTCAGTATCGTGACCCAGCCCACGAAGGAGCTGGGAAGGCGGGCCGCGGAGCTGATGCTGAAAAGGCTTGAGGTAAAAGAGCAGACGGAGTTTGAGACGGTCAGGCTGGCCACCAGCTTTGTGGAAGGAAGATCCGTTTGCCGGCGGCCGGATACGTTACGGGCTGCCGATGGATCCGAAGGCCGTGTACAGGAAGAAGAAAGGGGGGTGTGATGAAACCATATTTGTTAGGAATTGATATTGGAACAAGTGCATGCAAGGCTGCGGTATTTAACCGGAACGGAGAAGTGATCGCTTCGGCAAGTGAGGAATATCCGGTGTACTATCCCCATCCGGGATGGGCGGAGCAAGATCCGCGGGACTGGTGGCGGGCCGTGTGCACTGCCATAAGGAGGATGGCGGCAGACGGAGTGGATCTGTCGGAGATTGCGGGTGTTGGAATCGACGGGCAGAGCTGGTCGGCAATTCCGGTGGACCAGGCGGGAAATGTGCTGGCCAGGACACCCATCTGGATGGATACCAGGGCACAGGATATCTGTGATGAATATAATGAAAGGCTTGGAGCGGACCGGATCTTCCGGACAGCGGGCAACTCTCTGCAGCCGTCTTATACCACGGCGAAGATCCTCTGGTACCGGAGGAATTTGCCGGAGGTGTACCGCCGTACATATAAGATCCTGCAGTCCAACAGCTACATTGCGTTCCGGCTGACCGGCAGCATGACCCAGGACATTTCCCAGGGATATGGCCTGCACTGCTTCGATATGCGTACCGGAGCATGGGATGAGGAGCTGTGCGAGGCGCTGGAGATTCCCAGGCCGCTGCTTCCGGATATTTATCCAAGCCATGCCGTCATCGGGACAGTGACCGATCAGGCGGCGGAGGAAAGCGGACTGACGGCAGGAACCCCTGTGGCGGCAGGAGGGCTGGATGCGGCCTGCGGAACATTAGGAGCAGGTGTTGTCCACCCGGGAGAGACCCAGGAACAGGGCGGCCAGGCGGGCGGAATGAGCATCTGTATCGACACCTATCAGGCGGACCCGAGATTGATCTTGGGCTACCATGTGGTGCCGGGCAGGTGGCTCCTCCAGGGGGGCACCACCGGAGGCGGCGGTGTGATGCGCTGGCTGGAACGGGAATTCGGCGCTTACGAGCGGGAAGCAGGAAAGGGATGCGGCAAAAGCTCGCTGGAACTGTTCAACGAAGCGGCGGAGGCAGTTGGCCCAGGCTGCGACGGAATGGTATTTCTCCCCTATATGTCCGGCGAACGCTCTCCGATCTGGGATCCGGATGCCAAAGGAGTCTATTATGGGATGGACTTCGGAAAAACCAAGGGACATTTTATCCGGGCGGCCATGGAGGGTGTGGCCTATTCTCTGCGCCACAATCTGGAGATCGCCAGAGAAGCCGGAGCAGAGGCAGAGGTGCTGCGGGCCATGGGCGGCTCGGCCAATTCGCTGCTGTGGACCCAGATCAAGTCCGATATTACCGGAAAGCCGATCGTAGTGCCCTCATCCGATACGGCCACCACACTGGGCGCGGCGATCCTGGCCGGCGTGGGCGTAGGCATGTACGGCAGTTTTGAGGAAGCCGTAGGACTGACAGTAAAGGAAAAGCGCCGCCATGAGCCAAACCCGGAGCATCGGGAGGTTTATGAGAGGAACTACCAGATCTATCTGGAACTGTATGGGCAGCTCAAGGGCATAATGAAGAAATACAGGAAAAGTTAACCTGCCGTTTTGGGAGGCAGTATGACAGTATCATAAAAAATAAGGTGTCTGATGAAACAGATACAAAAGGAGTCAGAAAAGATGAAAGCAGCAGTAGTATGTGCAAATGAAGATGTACAGTATCTGGACTACGAGGAGCCGACGCCGGGACCGGGGGAAGTGAAGGTAAAGGTAAAAGCGTCCGGGATCTGCGGTTCAGATATCCCCAGGGTTCTCTACAATGGAGTCCATTTTTATCCGATCGTGCTCGGACATGAGTTTTCCGGAGACGTGGTGGAAGTCGGGGAAGGGGTCACAAAGGTAAAGGTCGGCGACCGGGTTTCCGGCGCGCCTCTGCTTCCCTGCACGAAATGCGATGACTGCCAGAACGGGAATTTTTCCCTCTGCAAGCATTACAGCTTTATCGGATCCCGTCAGCAGGGGAGCAATGCGGACTATGTGGTTCTCCCGGAACAGAATGCGGTCGTATTTGACCCGTCCATTTCCTATGAGCAGGGAGCCATGTTTGAACCGTCCACAGTAGCGCTTCACGGCCTGCTTCAGAATGATTATCAGGGCGGACAGTATGTGGCAGTGCTGGGCGGCGGCACCATCGGGCTGTTTACCATGCAGTGGGCTAAGATCTTCGGATCCAGAAAAGTGGTAGTCTTTGATATCAGCGAGGAACGGCTGGAGCTGGCGAAGCGGCTGGGAGCGGACGAGGTCATCAACACCACAGAGGAAGGCTTTTTGGAGAAAGCCATGGAGCTAACCGGAGGGAAAGGATTTGCCTATGTCTATGAGACCGCCGGACAGGCGCCGACCATGTACATGGCGTTTGAGCTTGCCACAAATAAGGCTCATGTGTGCTTTATCGGAACCCCCCATGTGGACCTGACCTTTACCCCGCGGATGTGGGAAAATATGAACCGGAAGGAATTTAAGCTGACTGGTTCCTGGATGTCCTACAGCTCGCCGTTCCCGGGAAAGGAATGGGAACTGACGGCCCATTATTTTGCAACCGGGCAGTTAAAGTTCGATGAAGGGCTCATTTACAAAAAGATGCCCATGAGCCAGGCACAGGAAGCGTTTCAGATGTTCAAGACACCGGGCCTCGTAAAGGGCAAGGTGCTGCTGTGTAATTAGGAGGAAGGCTTGAGATGATTCTGACAGTGACATTGAATGCGGCCATCGACAAACGGTATGTGGTAGAGGAGGTTCGGACGGGAGAGGTGAACCGGGTGAAGGAATGCGTCTATACGCCGGGCGGCAAGGGGCTGAATGTGTCCAAGCCTGCAGCCATCTATGGGGCGGAGGTGACGGCCACCGGATTTGTCGGCGGCCACGCAGGGCATTATATTGAAGATGCGCTGGAGCCCTTTGGTATCAAGAGCGCGTTTTACCATATGGAAGCCGAGAGCCGTTCCTGCATCAATATCTGGGACGAAAAGAACCAGCTCCAGACGGAATTTCTGGAACCGGGATTTACCGTGACTGAGGCGGATTTTGAACGGTTCCTGGAGCATTTTCAGGGACTGGCGGCAGACGCGGATGTGGTGACCATATCCGGAAGCGTACCCAAAGGGCTGGACGGCACAGCCTATCAGCGGATGGTAAAGCTTGTCAGGGAAGCGGGAAAACCGGTGATCCTGGATACCAGCGGGAAGCTGCTGGAGCAGGGGATTAAGGCTGCCCCGACCATGATCAAGCCCAACCTGGATGAGATCCGGATGCTGACCGGGAAGGACTGCACCGATCTGGAAGAGATCATAGAAGCGGCAAAGGTGCTTCATGGGCGCGGGATCAGGATCGTTACCGTATCTCTGGGAGGAGACGGTGCCGTTGTGGTATCGGATGAGGGCGCATACCGGGCCAGTGTACCCCGGATCCATGCGGTGAATACGGTGGGCTGCGGAGATTCCATGACTGCCGGGTTTGCGCTGGGCCTGAGCGAAGGCTTATGCGTCAAAAAGACATTGCGTAAGGCAAGCGCCGTTTCCGCGGCAGCAGCCATGCGGGAAGAGACGGGATTTTTTGTAAAAGAGGATATGGAACGGCTCCTGCCGCAGATCGAGATTATCGAGCTGGCGTAAGACGGCAGATTTCATGGGCCGTGAGTAAAAACATGATGATAGAAAAGGAGAAGAAGCAATGGGAGAATTTATCAATCCGGCAAGTGTGCCGAAGGTAACATTTTACAATGGAGTGGAAGTACCCTGTGTAGGTATGGGGACGTTCGGATCTGACCGCTTTACCCCGGAGCAGGTATCCGGAGCGGTGGCAGGCGCGATCCGCTGCGGATACCGGATGTTTGACTGTGCCGCATGCTATGGAAATGAGGACCAGATCGGGCAGGTGTTCCAGGACGCGTTCGATGAAGGCGTGGTGGAGAGAAGCGAGCTATTCATCATGACAAAGGTATGGAATGACATGCATGAAAGAGTGGAGGAGTCCTGCAGGAAGAGCATTGCGGACCTGAAATGCGGTTATATCGACCTGTTTTTCATTCACTGGCCGTTCCCGAACTATCATGCGCCGGGATGTGACGTGGATTCCAGAAATCCGGATTCCAAGCCCTTCAGCACAGAGGAGTTTATCCGTACATACAGACAGTGCGAGGAACTGGTAGAAAAAGGGCTGATCCGCAATATCGGCATTTCCAACATGACCATTCCGAAGCTGGAGGCAGTGCTGCCTCTGATGAAGATCCTGCCCGTGGCATGCGAGATGGAGCTGCATCCCTGTTTCCAGCAGCAGGAGCTGTTCGACTATCTGAATGACCACAAGATCCAGCCCATCGGATTCATGCCGCTTGGCTCTCCTCAGAGGCCGGAACGTGACATCTGTCCGGAGGACGTTGCGGACATGCAGACGCCGGAAATGCAGGAGATTGCGAAAGCGCACGGCGTGCATCCGGCACTGATCGCTTTGAAATGGGCGCGCCAGAGGGGACAGATTCCGATTCCGTTCTCTGTGCATGAGGTGGAATATGTGAGCAATCTCAAGAGCATGACTGAGGATCCGCTGACCGAGGAGGAAATGGCAAAGATCGCAACGCTGGAAAAGAATAACCGGCTCGTGAAAGGGCAGGTATTTCTTTGGGAAGGCGCAAACGACTGGCATGACCTGTGGGATGAAGACGGTGTGATCGTGACTCTGTAATAAAATATACGGGGCTGTCGGGAAATAACGATTTATACCCCTGATAGGTAAGAAAAAACAGTCCGGTAAAAATTCAGGCTTTTTAAGGCGCTGGATTTTTACCGGACTGCTTTTTCTTTTAGCGGTATCTATTTTAGGGCGCAAAATCCCCTTGTTTGGATTTTGAGATGCGCTCCTTTGGCTAAGCTACTTTCGGCTCCTTTTTTCCTTCATATTTTTCAATTTCTGAATCCCTTCGCCTTTTGCAATCTCCACCAGATTCTTCTGCAGTTTTAAGATTTCAAGCGGAGAACTGTGATCAATCTCAATGAGGGGATTGTTATATAACATGGAACGGAGAAAAGATGGATGTTGTCAGGATTTCAGATATCGTTTCGGGGTGGTTCCTTTATATCTTTTAAATGTTTTGATAAAATAGCTCAGGTCATTGAATCCGGAATTGTATGCCACCTCCGTAATGGACTGCTCGGAAGTCAGAAGCTGGTAGCAGGCCCTCTCGATCCGGTAATAATTCAGGTAATCAATGGGGGTCCGGTGAGTCATTTCCTGAAAAAATTTACAAAAATATTTGGGCGACATGTTGACGCTGTGGGAAATCTCCTCCAGCGTCAGCGGCATTTTATAAGAGCTTTCTATAAATTCCAGAACCTGCTTGAGCTGCAGGATCCGCCGGTGGTTGCGGGGGTAGACCTCCGGCGCGGGATGATAATGGTTTTCCGCAAAGATCGTACCGATCATCTGATACAGGGACCCAAGGACGATCATCTGGTATCCCGGCCTCCTGGAAGACACCGCGTCGAACATCCCCCAGATGATGCGGTGGAGCTCCTGATCGGATTCTGGATAAAGATACTGCGGCTCGACCTCATGTTCTGTAATCCTGCGGATCATCCGGCAGCAGGAATCATTTTTATTCATGAGAATATTCATATCAAATACCAGACAGTCATATTCACAGTCGTCGGGCATCCCCTCATGAAGGACGCCGGCCGGAACAAAGATGAACATGCCGGCCAAAGCGTCAAATTCCTCTTCATCGATGGTCAGGTGCAGGGTGCCCTTTAAAATCCGGATCAGTTCAAACTCTACATGCCAGTGCAGGGACATGACATACTGCGGATGAGACGGGGATACATGATGATATTCCATAGGAAAGTCGGCGGTCCCTCTCTGCCAGCTCTCCTGATAATTAATATACTGCATAATACTCCTTTGTGCGTGTTATTGTACAATTTGCGGTTACTTCACTTCAATGCGGAACATAGAAATATGTGGTTACTGTTCACAAAGTGCCGTACACTTAATAGCAATATGTGAATATTGTTATACTTTTTTACATTATAACACAAGTATAATTCTCTGTACAATGGTAAAATAAAATCACCGTTTATATTTGGGACAGCAGGATTTGAGGAAAGTGACTGTGCAAGTTTACTTATCGAAACGCTTTTTCTATTTCTGAAATTGGGCGTATCGCCTATAGATCAGGGGGAGACTGTATTGGCAGCGGTGAGGATACACAATTCATAGAAAACGCGGCTATCTGTTCTAAATAGTTACAAATATACCAAAATTATCAGAAGGGAGGAGGTAGGTCAGTGAGCGGAAACAAGAAGCAGGTTCTTGCGTTTGACTTCGGCGGCGGGAGCGGCCGGGCTATCCTGGGAAGACTGGAGGACGGGAAGATCCGTATGGAGGAGGTACACCGTTTTTCCAATGACCCGGTGATGCTGAACGGGACCATGTATTGGGACACACTGAGACATCTTTTCGAGATCAAGCAGGGGATCGTGAAGGCAAAGCAGAAGGGCGGCTTTGAGAGCATCGGCATTGATACTTGGGGTGTGGACTTCGGTCTCATCGACGAGCACGGCGATCTTTTGGAAAATGCGGTCCATTACCGGGATGACAGAACCGTGGGGATGCAGGAAGAGGTGTTCAAGGCCATCCCGAAGGAAGAGGTCTACAGCCTGACCGGACTGCAGTTTGAAAACTTCAATACCATTTTCCAGTTATATTCCCTGGTGCAGAAACGGCCGTGGATTCTGGAAAGGGCAGACAAGCTGCTGCTTTTGCCGGATCTGTTCAACTATTTCCTGACCGGGGAAAAGAGAGCCGAGTACACCATGGCAGCGACCACGCAGCTCCTTGATGCAGGCAGGACGGAATGGTCCGACCGGATTCTGGAAGCGCTGCGGATCCCGAAGACACTTCTGCCGGAGATCATTCCCAGTGGTACGGTGGTTGGAACGCTGAAAGCGGATATCTGCGAGGAGCTTGGAGTGGAACCGGCCAAGGTCATTGCCATCACGGGACATGATACACAGAGCGCGGTGGTATCCGTCCCCACTCAGGAGAAGGACTTTATCTTTATCAGCTGCGGCACATGGAGCCTTTTCGGAACGGAGCTTGACGGGCCTGTGATCGGAGAAAGATCCATGGCATGCGATGTAAGTAATGAAGGCGGTTACGGCAATACGACCACATTGCTGAAAAATATCATCGGACTCTGGCTGGCCCAGGAGAGCCGGCGCCAGTGGATCCGGGAAGGAAAGGAATATTCCTTCGGAGAGCTGGAGGAGATGGCGCTCACGGCAGAGCCGTTCCAGAGCTTTATTGACCCAGACGCGCCGGAATTTGTTCCGGCAGGCAACATACCGGAGAGGATCCGGGAATTCTGCCGCGGGACCGGACAGAAGGTGCCGGAGACGGTGGGAGAGATCATGTGCTGCATCAACCAGAGCCTGGCACTAAAATACCGCTATGCGCTGGAACAGATCGAATCCTGCACCGGAAAGCATTATCCGGTCATCCATATGATCGGCGGCGGGATCCAGAGCAAGCTGCTCTGCCGGATGGCAGCAGGGGCAAACGGACGCAAGGTGATCGCTGGACCGGTGGAAGCCACCGCGCTGGGCAATATCGCGGTACAGATGATGGCAATGGGCGAGATCCGGGATGTAAAGGAAGCAAGGCACATCATTGCGGAATCGGAAACTACATATGAGTATCTTCCTCAGGATACTGAGAAATGGGATGCTGCATATGAGAAATTTACAACATTTATTCATTAAAGGAGGAATACTGCTATGGCAAAATCAAGACTCATTGGAGACTATCCGGTAATTGGAATCCGTCCTACCATCGACGGAAGAAGAGGGGCGCTTAAGGTTCGTGAATCTCTGGAAGACCAGACCATGAACATGGCAAAATCCGCTGCAAAGCTGTTGGAAGACAACTTAAAATATACCAACGGGGAACCGGTAAAGGTCATCATTGCGGACACGACCATCGGACGTGTCGCGGAAGCAGCGGCATGCGCGGATAAGTTCAAAAAGGCCGGGGTAGACATTACTCTGACCGTGACACCCTGTTGGTGCTACGGCGCAGAGACCATGGATATGGATCCAATGACGATCAAAGCGGTATGGGGCTTCAATGGAACAGAAAGACCGGGCGCGGTTTACCTGGCATCAGTCCTGGCTACTCATGCGCAGAAGGGCCTGCCGGCATTCGGTATTTACGGACATGATGTATGTGAAGCGAGTGACACCGAGATTCCGGAAGACGTAAAAGAAAAGCTGCTGAGATTCGCGCGTGCCGCGGTGGCTGCCGCGACCATGAGAGGAAAATCTTATCTGCAGATCGGTTCCATCTGTATGGGAATCGGTGGATCCATCATTGATCCTGCATTTATCGAGGAATACCTTGGCATGCGTGTGGAATCCGTAGATGAGGTAGAGATCATCCGCCGCATGACAGAAGGCATCTATGATGAGGCTGAATATCAGAAGGCGCTTGCATGGACAAAAGAAAAATGTATTGAAGGCTTTGACAAGAATCCGGAAGAGCTGCAGAAGAGTCGCGACGCAAAGGATTCTGACTGGGAATTCGTTGTAAAGATGATGTGCATCATCAAGGACCTGATGAACGGAAACGACAATCTGCCGGAGGGCTGCGAAGAAGAAAAGGTTGGCCACAATGCCATCGCTGCCGGCTTCCAGGGACAGAGACAGTGGACAGACTTCTATCCGAACTGCGACTATCCGGAAGCGATGCTCAATACCTCCTTTGACTGGAACGGAGCAAGAGAGCCCTATATCCTGGCGACCGAGAACGATGTACTCAACAGCCTTGGAATGCTGTTCAACAAGCTGCTTACCAATTCCCCGCAGATTTTTGCCGATGTTCGTACATACTGGAGCCCTGAGGCAGTGAAGAAAGCGGCAGGCGGCTATGAGCTGGAAGGAAAGGCAAAGGAAGCCGGCGGATTTATCCATCTGATCAACTCCGGCGCGGCATGTCTGGATGCCAATGGACAGGCAAAGGATACCAATGGAAACGGCGTGATGAAGCCGTGGTATGAAGTAACAGAGGCAGATCAGGAAGCCATCATGAAGGCGACTACCTGGAACTATGCAGACCTTGGATATTTCCGGGGCGGCGGATATTCCTCCAGATTCGTTACAGAAGCAGAGATGCCTGTGACCATGATCCGCCTGAATCTGGTGAAGAATTTAGGACCGATGCTGCAGATCGCAGAAGGCTGGACTGTACATCTTCCGGACGAAGTAACCGACGTACTCTGGAAGAGAACCGACTATACATGGCCGTGTACCTGGTTTGCGCCGAGGACAACAGGAGAAGGCGCATTTGCTACGGCATACGATGTAATGAACAACTGGGGCGCTAACCACGGCGCGATCAGCTACGGACATATCGGAGCAGACCTGATCACCCTGTGCTCCATCCTGAGGATTCCGGTTGCTATGCACAACGTACCGGAAGAGAAGATCTTCCGTCCTGCATCCTGGAACGCATTCGGCATGGACAAGGAAGGCGCTGACTACAGAGCATGCCAGGCTTACGGACCATTATATAAGACCATCAAATGATAAAAATGCCAAAGGACTTTTGACGATTTTATCATCCAACAGATAGTATGAGGCAGGCGGCATTCCGGGATTGTTTTTGTGGGCGGGATGCCGCTCAAGTAATGTGATATCAAGTATCGTATGAAGAAAGATTATGGAGGACATAGAATATGTTAAAAGGAATTCCGAAAATTTTGTCTCCGGAATTGTTGATGGTGCTCTGCGAGATGGGGCACAGTGACCGTCTGGTGATCTCTGACGGGAACTTTCCGGCGGAATCCATGGGAAAGGACGCGATCGTGATCCGCTGTGACGGCCACGGCGTGCCTGAGCTTTTGGATGCCATCCTGCAGGTGTTCCCACTGGATACTTATGTGGAGAAGCCGGTGAACCTGATGGAAGTGATGCCCGGAGATGATGTGGAGACTCCAATCTGGGATACCTACAAGGAGATCATCGCAAAACATGATTCCCGCGGCGCGGACTGCGTGGGCAATATCGAGCGCTTTGCGTTCTACGATGAGGCAAAGACAGCTTATGCGATCATCGCGACCGGGGAATCCGCTCTGTACGCAAATGTGATGCTGCAGAAGGGGGTTGTGACAGAATAGCTGTAGATATGGCTTTTCATTCGAAAGAATCTTCTCTTATAAATCTGAAAAGAAAACCGCGCCAGGATGGTATTTTTACGATACTATCCCGGCGTTTTTATATTCATATAAAAGGGGAATCATAGTAAATATTCTGTGTCTGTATGTTATTCTGAGGACTTATGCTTTTTTCTGTATTCATTTGGAAGCATTCCAAATTTTCCTAAAAAAATTTTATTAAAATAACTGCGATTTGAAAAACCTGATTTCGACATTATATTATAAATACTTAGATCTGATTCTATAAGTAACGCGGCTGCCTCCTGCAGCCGAAAAAGCTGCCCATATTCTACGAGAGTTAAACCTGTCGATTTTTTACGACTCTGTTTAGATAGTCAGCATTATAATGCATGAGGCATTCTAGTATAACTCACGATAATTACCGCTACCTTACACGCAGGATAAATTTTTATGTGCAAGGAAGCTGAATGAGGCGATGCCGGTAGCATCGTCGATTGAAGCTGACGCAGCAGATGAAAATTTAGACAAGTGAAAGGTGTGGATAATTATCGTGGGTTATACTAGTTCAGCCCGACTGACCTTGAACAAAATCGCTGCGCGATGGCTGTTGTACTGTTATAGCTTCATGTCGCAGCGATTTATTTTTTGCAAGTAAGAGCGCCTTAAAACAAATGCTCCTACCCCTTCATAGTTATCCAGGCCAGTAGTTTGTGAGGGGATAGCCGCATTTTGGCGCTTGGAAATTTGATCTTTCTCTAAAAAAGCAGTAGTAAATGGAGCCAGAATAAGGTATCCTTAATTCGACCAAAAATGAAACCTTACGCAAATATGACACCATCACTACTGCTATGAATAAAATAACATATTTTACTTTTACTGACAAGTTTTTTTACAACGCCAATGCGCCTCCTAAGTGACTGGAGTCAATAGGAACCCGATTATAAATCACTTAGGAGGATTTACAAATGAATGAAAAATATCTTAGAAAGCTGCAGCAGGATATGCTGTTAAAAAATTTCACTCCGGGCACCCATGAGGATTATTACCGCTATGTAAAAAGATTTCTGGACTTTACAAATAAAGAGGCAATGACCATTACCTATGCCGATATCCGGAGATTCATATTCCATCTGAAAGATTACGAGAATAAAAAAGCTTCTACAATCAATGTGTATACCGCTGCAATCCGTTTTTTCTTTGAGTATACTCTCGGGTATGCGTGGGATTCAAAAAAAATCCCAAAAATGAAGCGTGACCGGCAACTCCCAGTCATCCTGACCCGCGAACAGGTAAACCTTCTCATCGGCTCCATGGATAATTATAAGCATAAAGCCATGGCAGCAACCATGTATTCTTCGGGACTCCGGGTCAGTGAAGTCTGCCATCTCCGATATGAGGATATCCGCAGGAAACAGAAAATGATCTATGTATCCCTGTCAAAAAACAGGCAGGACCGTTATACAATACTAAGTGACAAAAACCTGGAGATCCTTACAGAATACTGGTACCGCTATAACCGTCCGATGGGATGGCTGTTTCCAAGTACGGTGAGGGATGCACCCCTTACAAACGGTGCGGTAGAATTGTTCATCAAAAAGCACGCCAAAAGCCTGGGACTTCCCGAAGGTGTGACTCCACATACCCTCCGCCACTGCTTCGCCTGCCATGCGCTTGAAGATGGACTCAGCCATACATTTATCCAACAGTTATTAGGGCACCGCAGTCCACATTCGACCGATGTGTACCTGCAGATGACCTCGAAAGCCCTTATGGGAATCCAGAGCCCTTTTGATACTTTTGAAAATAAGAAGGATAAGAAAGACGGGGATGGCCGCAATGCTGATTGATCCAACCATGCAGGAGGTCCTCCGGCATTTCTATCCAAAATATCTGGATTCCCACACCCCCACGGAGCGTCAGGCGAAGACCGTCCATCATATCCTGAACTGCAAGACCGGAGCATATGGTATGAATGTATCGAAATGCGGGAAATGCGGGCACATCCAGTACCATAACAATTCCTGCCGCGACAGGGCCTGCCCAATGTGCCAGGCTTTATCTAACGAAATGTGGGTTGACGCACAAAATGAGAATGTATTGGACATTGACTATTATCACCTTGTATTTACCTGTCCAGGCGAACTCAATCCCTTGATCTACTGCAACCAGAAAGAACTGTATTCTCTTTTTTTCCATGCTGTGGCGGAAACAATCCTAGAACTTTCCGAAGACCCGGTACATATGGGAGCCACACCTGGTTTTATCAGCATCATGCACACGTGGGGATCCAATCTTTCCTACCACCCACATATTCATTATGACAAGCTGATTATTATGGGAAGAAATTGAATCAACCCTTCTATTTCAGCTATATCCAGCTTTGTTCTCTTTACATAATTAACGCCCAAGACTGTTTAACCAATCCATGAGATTTTTATCGTTTGTCCAATCTTTTTGCGGCTTTCTGGGAATAACATTGGATCCTTTTAGTTTTTCAAGTGCCCTCCGCTTCATTTCCACACTTGTTTTTGAATAAATCTGTGTCACCTTCAGATCTGTATGACCCAGAAAATCTCTGATATAGATTGGATTGATGTCAGCCTCTGTCATATGCATTGCCTTACTATGGCGGAGAATATGGGGCGTGGCACCTTCAAGCCCCAACGGTTCCGTATATTTTTTCAATATGTAAGTGATTCCCTGCCGTGTCAGTTTATTCCCATGGCAGTTATAAAACAAGGGAGTATCCTGCTTTGATGGATGCATGAGTAGATTTTCTTTTATGTAGAAAGTCAAAATCTCTTTTGTCTCATCAGTCAGCGGTATTGTGCGTGTCTTTCTTCCTTTCCCCGTTACCGTAACCTGTGCGGGTGCAGTCAGCCGGATATCACAGACTTTGATATCCGCCAGTTCCTGGACCCTGCACCCGCTATCATACAGCAGGCATAACAAAGCCTGATCCCTCCTGCCATGACTTGTATGTGTATCTGGTGATGCCAATAATTCTCTGACCTGGTCTGTTTCAAAATGTTTCACGGGCTTCTGTTCCTTCTTCTTTTCTGGTATGGCCAAAATCTGCTGCGAAACAAATAGATATTCCGGATCTTGTGTACTTATATACCGAAAAAAGGAATGGATTGCGACAAGCCGCTGGTTTTGGGTCGCAATGCTATTTCCATGCTCTGTTTCCAGATAGTCCATGAACTCTTTGATCCTCTCCGGTGAAAAATCCTGTATTCCCAGTTTTTCAGGCCTGATAGAATATTTTTCATTCATAAATGTAATAAGAATAACAAACGCATCCCTGTACGATACGATGGTATTGGCACTGAGATTTCTAGTTCCGGCAAGATAGCCTGTCAAAAAAGATGATACATACTGCGCAAAATCATTCTTCTTCATATGGCATCCTCACTTTCTCCAATGGGGCTGGTATTGGAAAAATATCTTTTGTAGCCTCCTCGATCTTTTCCATAAGATCAGGAAATGCTTCTGCTGTTAACTGCAGATATCTTCCTGTTGCAGATAAAGACTGATGCCCCATATAGGAACACAGCAGCTGCAGCGCGACACCATGCGGGATCCCTTCCCTTATCATTTTTTCAAGACTATGTACACAAAAAGTATGCCTGAGGCAATGAAGATGCGGTCCGCCACCCTTAAAACCACGTGTGGGAATGTTGGCATTTGCTATCATCCGGCTAAAGAAAACCTGTATATTGTTCCTATAATAACATCCTGTCCCACGATTACTTTTAAAAAACAGATCATCTTTATGATAGAACGGATGTATTTTTCCCTGGTACCATCTACAGTATTCCGTAACAGAATCGCTGATTGGAAGAATTCTATCTTTATGATTTTTTGGATTTATAACGCGCAGAACCTGTTCTTTCAGGTCTACATCATCCATGGTTAAAGAAAGCGCTTCCGAAATCCTTATGCCCGTTCCATAAAGCATTCTGAAGAGAACCGGATAGAAAATATGCGAGTTGCGGCAGTTGGGCCGGATGTTATCGGCCATGGCAAAGAACTGATCCATTTCCGTATGCGAAAAAATATAAGGCTTAAACTCCGGCTGCATATTTCTCATAACGGCATATCCGGCTCTAAAGGCCTGGATATCATGTCTCAGCAGGTACGCACCAAAATTTTGTATAAAACTGATACGCCTTTTCTGTGTTGTCGCCTGCCAGTTCGGCTGGTATCCGGTAAACGCGTCTGCCAGTTCGGCAGTCAGTCCGTCAGAACAGTCGTAGTTAAGGCTGAGCTGGTCAAAAATAAATGAAAGTCTTTCCTCTTCCTTATACCGGCATCCAAGAGAGCGCTTTTCTTCGATAAATGCCCGCAATAACTCCGCAAACCTTCCCTGGTATATCTTATTCCCTGACATAATCCATTACCTCCAGATCCAGCATACATTTTTTGAGGGACTGTATATCCAGTTGAATGTAATACCTTCCTGCTATATCAGGATCGCTGTGGCCCAGTATTTCAGATATGGTCGGCATATCCACATCACTTTGCAGAAGCATCGTTGCAAGAGAACGTCTGAATGTATGCCATCCAATGTTTTCTTTCTTTTCAGGCGGGATATCGGATTTATTCAATACAGACGACAAGATATAGTTTAATGTGCTGTTCACCGGAAACGCATCATATGGCGGACGGTGTTTCACAAATACATTCGGGCTGTCAGTAACAGGACGTCCATTTTTTATGTAATCAATCAGCGCCCAGCCGGCTTCTTCTGTTAATGGAAGAACCAGAGCCTTTTTCGTTTTGCCCTGGATGATTGATATTTTCTTTTGAACCCAGTCAATATCTGTGAGTTTCAGATTACGGATATCACCTATACGCAACCCTGATTCAGCGGCAAGGACTATCATCGCGTAAGAACGTTTCCCAGCCGGACTTACTCTTTCCGCGCCCGCCTTAATCTTTTCGATTGTTTCCTGATCCCAGACGGTTGGAAATTTCATCCTTCCATTGATGTTTGCCTGTGGCAGTTTTTCCGCCAAAGGAACCCTGATGTACTGATTTAGATATAAGAATCTATAATACCTCCGAAGTACGCAGAGTTTTGTTGCGATTCCTTTGGGGCTGAGTTTGTAATAGCTTTTAATGAATGCGTCATTATGCTGGGCGGTAATCAATACAGGATCGGATATATTCTTTTCATCCAGATACAGAATCAGGTCTTTAATGACTTTTTTTGAGCTATTAATATATCCATATGACAGCCCGTCATTCACAAGACCCTCAAAATACCTCTCCGT
>Ga0137308_101244_pt1 | contig 27332 bp, 21 predicted proteins | sample Inofrocosms_June_FD_97181 | JGI IMG/M metagenome (GOLD analysis project Ga0137308, IMG submission 97181) | Mouse cecal microbial communities from Vienna, Austria - N-Acetylneuraminic and N-Acetylglucosamine D2O microcosms_June | ecosystem: Host-associated > Mammals > Digestive system > Large...
TATTAACATTCAAAAACCGTCCTGCAAATGCCACAAATCCCTTGAAATCAAAGCCTTTTCACACACCTACTTTTCCACCCTTGACATCAACACGACACACTCAACATGCCTGCATGAAATGAACACACTCCTTGCAAATACCAGCAACAACCTTAACCAGATTGCAAGACGTGTAAACACAACTGGGAATATTTATAAAGATGACTTAGATGAGATAAAGGAGATTATGGAAAAAATATGGCATACACAAAAATCCATGCTGTCACAGCAACCGTTGGCAAAGCAGTAGACTATATATGCAACCCTGACAAAACTGATGGCAGCATACTTATTTCTTCTTATGGGTGCAGCCCACAGACTGCTGTTTATGACTTCCAGTTTGCCCTGTCAAAAACAGACCCGGCAGACCCAAACAAGGCTTACCATCTCATACAGTCCTTTGCACCAGATGAATGTAAAAACGGGCTGTTAAATCCAGAAAAAGCACACCAGATTGGAAACGGGCTTGCAGAAAAATTACTTGGAAATGCCTATTCATATATTGTAACCACGCATATTGATAAAGGGCATATACATAACCATATAATTTTCTGTGCGGCAGACAATATACACCATAAAAAATACCATGACTGTAAACAAAGTTATTACCATATACGCAGGCTAAGTGACGGGCTTTGCATGGAACATAACCTGTCTGTTATCCCTGCATCAGACAAAAAAGGCAAATCCTACAAAGAATGGCAGGAATACAATAAAGGCAGTTCATGGAAAGCCAGGCTTAAAACTGACATCAATGAAACCATTAAAAATGCCTTGTCTTATGAAGAATTTATCCTGGCTATGGAAGTAAAAGGCTATGAAATACAAAACCAGGGATTTGACATCCCTGACAGATATATTAAATTCAGAGCCCAGGGGCAAAAATATTTTATCAGGGGACGCAATAAAACTTTAGGCAGGGATTACACAAAAAAACGCATTAAAGAACGCATAGAAAACAAGGCTAAAGAACGTGCTGGCAAAATGTTACATGGCAAAAGCATACGCCGCCTTATCAATACATCTGGCATCCAGAAATACGAAGAAAACCCTGGACTTAAAAAATGGGCAGACAAACAAAACCTCAAATTTGCAGCACAGGTTTATGCTGCCTTAAATGAAAAAGGCTTCCAGTCATTAGAAGAACTGGAAGAACAGGTTACTGTCTTATCTGGCAGGGCAGGATATACAAAAAGCAGCATTATTTCTTTAGAAAGAAAAATGAAGGAACAGGCATTAACCCTTAAATATGCAGAACAGTATACAGAAAACAAACCTTACAATATGAAATATTGTAAATCTAAAAATAAAGATGCAATATTCCGCAAATATGAAACACAGCTTATACTTTATGATGGTGCAAAAAACGGTCTGGAACAAATGAGATTAAACCCTGTTAAAGTTAATCCTGAAGAAGTGAGAAAAGATTACATAACAATGGAAAATGAAAGAAATAAACTTTCTGATAGTTATAAAAAACAGATTAAGGAAGTGAAAGAACTGGAATGTTTAAAAAATATACTAATTCAATATATGAATATACAAAACAGCGAACAATCTTTTCAAAAAAATTTAAAAAGTAATGAATTATAAAAAAATTAATAATAAATGGTTATTATATCACAAACTTTTACATAAGTGAAAAAAATACTAAAAACTTATGATAAGCGCATGAGTAAATAAACTGTATACATTTCGCTAATGAATACTAGATTAAATATTTTCTGAAACAATTTTAGATCAAAAATTAATAAAATAAAAATAGCATACTAAAAAAATACTTACAGAAACGATTTGTTTATAAATTATTCATTCATGTTTTTTGTCTTGATAAATACACAATAGATTGAAATCAAACTACTTTTATGGTATACTATTTAATACTTAACCCATAAAATATTAAATATTTTACGATAAAGCAAATGGACTTTAAATTAAAAGCTTTTTATAATTCAATAATATTTAATATACTAAGGAATAATTATTTTAAATTACAAATCATAAATAAAACCTAAAATTATTATAAAAATATTTACAAACAATAAATATTTTATTTAATTTTTAAAGTCATATACAATAAATTTGGAAAGGTAATTAATTGATGAATAAAAAACTTGAATACAGTTCTAATGTAGATGTAGAAATTTTGCCAAAAAATAATACATTAAAAGTAGTTTCCCTTTTTAGCGGTTGTGGAGGAATGGATCTTGGATTTTGTGGTAATTTTACAATACTTGGGAAAAGATATTCTAAAAATCCTTATAAGATTGTCTTTTCAAATGACATAATTAAAAAAGCTTGCAAAACTTATGAATATAATTTTGGAATAACACCTTATTGCTGTGATATAAAGGAACTTGATTATCATTTATTACCTAAACAAACTGATATTGTAATTGGTGGTTTTCCATGTCAGGATTTCAGTTTAGCAGGTAAAAGAAAAGGATTAGAAACTGATAGAGGAAAATTATATCTTGAAATGAAAAAAGTAATCGAACATTGTAATCCTCTTGCATTCGTTGCTGAAAATGTTGATGGTATAAGAAAAGGAAACAAAGGTAATAATACATCTGCTCTTGATATTATAATTAACGATTTCAGAAGTATTGGATACTCTGTTGTATATAAAGCTTTAAATGCAGCTGATTATGGTGTACCCCAAAACAGAATTCGTATTATTATTGTTGGAATTAGAAATGACATACATAAAGTGATGAAATATCCTATTGCAAAATATGGTGAAAATAATATTTATCCTTGGATTACTGCAAAAGATGCAATTGATGATTTATGGGATATGATTGATAAAACAGAAATTAAAAACCATACATCAAAAGATTATTCTAAGGCAAAATTTTATCCTGGTCGAACAATGCAGGGTAATTGCCAAATTAAAGCAGACTGTCCCTCAATTACCATACGTTCTGAACATCATGGAAATATTGAAGGACATTATCGTACTAATAATACAGATAATCCAACAGATGTTACTGGTTGGCGCAGATTAAGCGTTCGTGAATGTGCTCGTTTACAAACATTTCCCGATAATTTTGAATTTCCCGTAGCAGCATCCGATGCATATAAACAAATTGGTAATGCTGTTCCACCAGTTTTAGGATGGAATATTGCAAGGGCATTATATATTTCTCTACAATAAAAGAAAGGCGAGGTTAACAATTCAACCTCGTCTTATTATTATATCGGCTCATAAATTACAAGTAAAGAACCCCCTTGTTCATAGTACATTTTTGCCTCAGGTGTACCATTAAACTGACCATGACTAAATCTACACTCATTTCTTAAAATCAACTTTTTCCCTGTTCTTTTATTTCTTATTGTTGTAAGTATATTAGCTTGCTTATTTGGAACAGAAGATACTATTGAATCAATAACTATATTATCTTTGAAATCAGCTAATGCTGGAACCTTATAAATCACTGAGCCATTAGCTGTTGTCTTAGCATAATAATAGCTAAATTCATGTATACGTAAAAAACGTGGTATGCCTGCACTATAATTTAAATTTTCAGTTAATTCTTTTGCAAGATTTTTAGTAGCTACAATAGCACATTCTCTTTTAGCATTATTATAATTTGGATTATTATCAAGTATTTGATTAATAAATTTTGAAAAAACCTTTTCTCTTGTTTTAGATGATGTCTTATCCTCAAACATTTCTAATGTACATTTTTTAGGAAGAATACTATTTGCTATAAGTTTTTTATTATCATAATACTCAAATATAACATCATTATCAGTTATTTTAATTATAGATTTTTTTAACTTCTTAATATTATCAAAACACCATACTTTTCCACAATCTTCTACGTCTTTTAACATCTCATTCCATGTTACAGAAAACCAATTTCTATATTCATACAAGGCATAATCTTTGAAAATATGTCTTTTTCTATATGTTGAACCTGTAAAACAATTCAAAAGTTTATAAAGTCCCATATTTTCAAGTATAAAGCTTTCTTCTTTAAGTGAAAAACCATATTTGCCAATAACTATATCAACAGGGTCATCTTTTTGAGTATCATTTCCTTTCCATTGAATTACAGAAAACTCATCAATATCAAATTCATCAGATTGATATATCTTTTCACCAAGATTATAACCATTATTAATAATTTGGCATAACTTTGGACTAAAATTATCCATAATTAATAAATTACTTGCAGAAGAAATATCATTTTCAATAATCTCTTTTGCATACTTAATAAATCTATCACTGTTATATAATTCATTTAAACAAAAATCATACTTCCGTAATAATAAACCAACTGTAACAGCTACGCTAAGTTCTCTAAGATGAGTTTTTATATCTGCCATTATTATCTCCTATTCAAATTTAAAAAGTATATCAACTGGTATTTCTAATGCATCTGCAATATTAAAAAGCACCTCTAGTGATATAGGTGTAACCATATTAGGTGCTTCAATATTACTCATATGTGTTCTACTAATACCAATTAGTTCTGCAAGCTGCAATTGCGTAAATTTCTTTAACTTGCGCTGATATGCAATATTTAAACCAATACGATTATACTTTTCTGCATTAGTAATTTTTATAAATTTTGACATACAATCACACTCCTGTCTTATTTGTTATAACATAAAAGAATTTTACATAAAACAAACTGTACCATTGCAAAAATATTATTTAACTTTATTTTTGCATATGAATAGTTTGCAATATACTCCGTTTTTTACAAATTCATAAAAAATTATTTTATATTTAATCTAAAACATGTTCAAAAACTAAAGAGTGCATAAAATTATGTAGTTATAGCAATTACCAGATTTTACCATCAGCAACCCGCTTGTACTTGGATAAATACGCAATGGCACATAAAATCTAAAAGGGCAAGAATCCCCGCCACCACAAAAAACAATTTTATTTTAGTAAAATATTTGGAATTTGATAAAATAATATATTTTTTGGCAATCTAATAGTTTATATTTTTTTAATTAATATTAATTAAATTATGTAAAAACAAAATTTAATTATAAATATTTTTTATAATATACTTATTAAAAATCTAATACACTTAAACAAATGTAAAATAAAAAACAATAATAAATTTACACATTTGCATAATAAGATTTTTAAATAAAATAATAGTAAATAATAAAAAATTATTTATAAATATAAAAAAATAAAAATTTATTTAAAAAATTTATTTTAATAATCAATGAAACTTATAGATATACTTGAGAAAATATTGATTAAAACTTTATTAATAAATGTTTTTTATAATTAATCAAAAAACAAAGATATTAACAAATAATTCATTTATAATTACGTAGAAAAATTATTAACAAAAAAGCTATGGCTTATAAAAGATATAAATAATTTTGTGTCTTTAGGTTTTTCTTCTTGGTAAGTTTTTATCTACTATGATTAATCGGAAATACAGTATATATAATGACTCGTTGGCTCTGCACACACCTGACCTCTAGAATAAGACTAAAATGCAAAGATACAAAATTTAGAACAACTTCAATTTATAAAAATATATAACTTTATTTATTAATTATATTAGTGAAAAAATTTTTTATAAAATTATAATAAAATTGAATTGTATAGAATCAAACTAATGAACTAAAATAAACTTTCCAGATACAACCTCACCCAACCTGCCGAAAACTCCTTTTTTAAATTTTCAAACTACATCATCTTGTTGTTATTCATATTATTTATTGCTATATTTTGTGGTTCGGACCATCCGATTTTTAGTTTTGGACAGTCCCCCCCCCCCAAAAAAAAAAATATTATTTACTCCTTGCCTCATATAAACAGGTCTTTAAACAATCCTCATTTTTATTTTAAATTTTTCATAAATATATTTTATTCTAATTCAAAAACTTATACTTTATTCAAAGATTAATATAATTATCCTTTATAATAAAAAATTATATTTACATCCTGCATTTTTGAAGGAAATATTCTTTCCTTTCCAGCAGTTCTGCCTGTTTTTCCTGTGGCAGCCTTCTGATAATTTCATTATATCCCATATTTTCCATTTCTGGTGTTTCTATTTGTTTTAGAAGATTTATATACAGCCAGTCCTCCCACAAACTGTTAAAAAGTTCCCTGCTGTCTGTATATGTTGTTACACAGTCAAAACCATTATGGATATTGTAATACTGTAATTTCACAAAACCATACCTTCCAGCATCAAGGACTGCTGTACCATCATTTTCATACACTTCTGTAAATACCTCAGCAACTTTCCTGCATTTCCTGCTTTCCTCTTCTGTTATAAAAGCCTGTTTCCTCATGTTTCCCTCCATATCCCTTCATTTCCTGTTTTTCTTCCAGCCTGCATATTTATATGTATTTTATAGTGTCTTTATGTGAACACTATTGTAAAACTTATTTTATATAGATAATAAGTATATTGCAAGTACTATTGTAAAAGGCGGCATAAAGATAATGATAAAATATGACCGGTTATGGATAACTATGAAAGAAAAAGGCATAACACAATATGACCTTTATACATATTATAATGTAAACCGTTCCCAGCTTGACAGGCTGAGGCATAATAAAAATGTAGAGGTAAACACTATTGACAAGCTGTGCAACATACTACAGTGCAGGGTGGAAGATATCATGGAACATTTTGATGATGATAATTTCTTCTAAATAAATACCAGCCTGTTATAAGTTCCGGGCTTCTTTTTATAAACAAAAAATATATGGGATTATGAAGCCTTTTATTCCTGTACACAAAAAATTTATTAGTTTAAACATACAAAGCATACCTGTTATTACCATTATACCAGTACAAAGTATTACCATCTTCCTGGTAATTTTATTACATACCACCTTTTTTCTTACCATTTCCATTACTTTAAATTTTATACACTTCTTCCAAGTAAATTAACACCAGACACATTCCCCAGCCCGCTTACAATATACAGCCTTTATGCCCTGGACAGCCCAGCCTCCTGGATTATGTTATAATCCCCTGTGCCTGTTAATAAACTTATGTTCCTGTTACAAGTATTATAATACTTGTAACAGGTTATAAAAACACTATACCAAGTATATAATAAAAAAACAAGCATGACAAAAATATTATAATTACAAGGGGTAGTGAATGGACGAAGATTACGGGCATCTGGAAATCCGCCTTAAAGAACTTTTACAACAGAAAGGGCTTAGCAGGAACAAACTTTCATATAAAGCGGAAATGAACTGGAAACAGGTTGACAATTACTGTAATAACAACATAACCAGGCTTGATGTGTTTGTCCTGTGCAAACTCTGCACTGTGCTGGAATGTAATATAGAAGACCTTCTTGTTTTCTGTCCTCCAGAGAAAAAATAAATAAACTGTTTTTAAAGGATTGTTACAGGGCTTCTTCAGAAGCCCTGCTTTTTGATGCTGTTTTATTTTCTATGTCCCTGTTCCTTCCTGCTTTTTCTTTTGCAATGGCAATCCTTTCTTTCATTGTAGTATGCTTACTTCCATTTCCATCTGTCCTTCTGTCATCTTCTGCCATGCTGTTTTTTACTATATTCCCATTCCCTGTCCTGTTATCCCCTGTATTTTCTTCAATATGCCCTTCCCCAATACTGCTGGCACTGCCATCAATATTTAACAGTGCATCCAGCTCATTAAGCCTTGCAAGTTTTTCTGTAAGTTCTTTTTCATACCTGAACGGCTTTACAACTTCACGTTTTGCTGTTTCAAGCTGGTGTCCTGCTTCTTCAAGGCTGCGCCCTGTTTCTTCCATATGCTTCCCCATCCCTTCCAGCACATTGTTTATCCTCTGTATATTTCCAAATATATCAGAGCCAATTTCTACATTATGGCTTATTTTCCCTGTTAAGCTGATACTGAAACCTGCATATGACGCCTTGTAATGCAGTGCCATCCTGAACCCCTGGTATTCCCCGATGTGAAGCCCGTCCCCTGGGATTTTAGCACCCCTGCATATATCCACCAGTGCTGCCCCTGCTTCTTTTTTATCTGTATAAACCTTCCCATCCAGTTCCATAGAAAAACTGTCTTTACCTGCAGGTTTGTTTTCCTTATACATCTGTATATCGGTCCTGTACCCTTCTAACTGTCCTTTAAGTGCTGCTATCTTTTTAGGCAGGTTTTTAGAAATATCATCTTCAAGCCTGTATTTCTGGCTTGCGTGTTCTGCTTTTAAAAGTTTCAGTTTTGTGACCTGGATATCTAAATCCATTTTTTCTTTTATATTTGAATTACCTGCCGCAAGTGCCTTTACCTCCGCAAAACTTAAAACGCTTTCATCCACATCGTGGCAGCTTCTTACAGGGCTTTTGCTTGTCATTATCTGGCTTATGAATTTCTGTTTGTTTTCAATTAACTGCCATGAGTAGCTGTCGAATGTATTTTCGGTTATGTAACGGAATATCTTTACCTCCGGGTTAATGTTCCCCTGCCTTAAAATCCTGCCTTCCTGCTGCTCAATGTCCGCCGGCCGCCAGGGTATGTCGAGATGGTGCAGGGCAACCAGCCTGTCCTGGACATTTGTACCTGCGCCCATTTTCTGTGTTGAACCTAATAAAAAGCGTACCTGCCCGCTCCTTACTTTGCCAAACAGTTCCGCTTTTTTTGTTTCCGTATCTGCTGTATGTATAAATGCTATTTCATTTCCTGGCACGCCTTTTGAGATAAGTTTTTGTTTTATATCATCATATACATTAAATTCCCCGTTATTTTTGGGTGTGGAAGCATCACAGAATATTAACTGCGCAGATTTCTGCCCTTTTGTCTGTTCCCATATGGCAAATGCCCTGTCTGTACAGGCACTTGTTTTGGAACTGCTGTCATCTGGAAGCAGGCTGTTTACAAGCCTCTGGTCTAATGCCAGCTTCCTGCCGTCATTTGTTATGCTTAACATATTATCCTGTGATGGTTCAACAAGCCTGTTACGCACTGCTTCGGCACGCTCTGCAAGTGACTGCACCATTTCTTTCTGGTAACTGCTTGGTTTTAATACCACATTTTCATATACTGCCTTTGGTACTGGCAGTTTCAGCATATCTGGGGTCTGTATGTCTGCACTTTCTTTGAAAAGCGATATTAATTCTGGCAGGTTGAAAAATTTTGAAAACCTTGTTTTTGTCCTGTAGCCTGTACCCTCTGGTGCTAATTCTACTGCTGTCTGTGTTTCACCAAATGTTGACGCCCATGCATCAAAACTCCCAAGCCCAAGACGCTGTAATGTACCATACTGTAAATAACGCATATTTGTATAAAGTTCCGTCATGCTGTTCGAAACCGGTGTCCCTGTTGCAAATGTTATGCCTTTCCCACCTGTCAGTTCAGAGAAGTGTTGTCAAGTGTGTTTGTAAACTTTTCTCATATCTACCATCTTCTTTCATCTGCATGATCCAGTTCATAAAAGTATCAAAAGTCAGTTTTACATTCCCGCAGTTGCAGTGATTACAAGTTTCTTCCTTATCTGTGAATAAACGGAAGGTAAGGGAACGCTCATTTTTCAATGCGTTAATCTCTTCTCCGACCATCGTATAGGGAATGAAATAGTCTTTGTTTGCCCCCACAATAAGAACATCCTGTGTAATCCTGTCCTCTAATGCCCATCATCTGGAACTGTTTCATCTGCTGCGCATATCCAAAAGCATCCTTTGCTTCATACGCATATTTTCCACGCTTCAGTCCCCAAGGCCGAGCAAAACGCTCGCGTTTCCCAGCAATCATTATACAAGTTTATTAAGGCAAAAAAATCAACCCTATTATTTAGCGCTTACTCAATTTGAGGACTGATGGATATTGTACAGAATTTTATCGTAAAGATTGAGTGTGAAAGATGCAGCTCCGTTGTGGAGTTGCATCTAATATTTACTCTTCATCGTTGTGTGTAAATTTCACCTGTCCACTTATAGCATAGAACTTCTCAAAATAAGCCATTAGTCTATCAATAACAGTTTTCTTTTTAGCTGCTCTGTTGCCACCTCCAAATCTACTTACAGGAGGCATAATTTTATCAATATCAGTACCTACGGTCTTTATTTCCCCCTCGTGGAACGCATTTTCAAGAAATAACCGTGTTTCATTATCTTTCAGTTTTTCCTGTTCAATTATTATTACAAGTTCCTGTTCACGCATCTCAACAACATAATCACGCCACTCTATCATAATATCATCTACATCATTAATTCCATTAATAAATGCATCAATCAGCTCCTTTTTGCTACGCAGTTCCGGGCTGGCCTCTATGGCTTTCTTGATAGTAATCAATACTTCTTTATCATTACAGTGCGTGTCATGATACTTCTTAACAAGCATAAGTATGTAATCTATATTGATTTCAATCTGCTTGATGAGCTCTACCTCGAACTCAATATCATCGTTGATATTTGTAATTTCACCGTTTTCTCTTTTTCTTTTCCACTCATCCCTTAAATCTTGATATCTCCCCAAATAATCTTGAAAATCACATTCGCTAATCAGTTCCTTTTGCTTGAACTCATCGAATGCAACCAAAAGATTTCTCATTCTAAGGATTGTACCAAATAAAGCTATGAAGTCCTTTTGATTCTGCTCACCAATAATCTGAGGTTCAGAGAGAGGAAACTTTGTATTCAAATCATCCACTAACTCAGTATATGGCGGCATCCATGTTCCATCTTCAAGTTCATATCCTTCGGAATAGTATTCCTTAAAAGTCTTCATAAGAACTATTCCACCAGCTGCGGGATCACCAAAAGTCGAAATGGCCGAATCCACCCTTTTCTGAAGATTACGGAAGCATACAATATTTCCAAACGTCTTAATACTATTCAGAATACGGTTTGTACGACTGAATGCCTGAATCAGTCCGTGCATCTTCAAGTTCTTATCGACCCAAAGAGTATTTAAAGTAGTAGCATCAAATCCCGTAAGGAACATATTTACTACAATCAAAAGATCAAGTTCTTTATTCTTCATACGAAGTGATACATCTTTATAATAATTCTGGAACTTATCACCTGATGTATCATAATTCGTATGAAACATAAGATTATAATCTTGAATGGCTCCATCGAGAAAGTCTCTAGCCGTCTGACTAAGTTGAGAAGCATCCTCCGGGTTTTCCTCCTCAAGAATATCCTCTTCCTCTTCTTCATTTGCGCTATAGCTGTAAATTACAGCGAACTTTATCGTTCTAGTAGGATCTGCTTTAATCTGCTTTCTAAACTCTTCATAATAAGCTTTTGCCATATCCACAGAAGAAACTGCAAATATAGAGTTAAATCCGCTCAGTCTTTGTTTTTGCTTTATTTCCTCAACCTTTCCTCTTTCAGCAGATGCAACATCAGAAATGTTAGTAAGAGAATTAAAAATATATGTCTTATCTCCGCGATAAGTCTTCTGATCAAAATGATCAAGAATATAACTCGTTATCTTCTTTATTCTTTTAGGTTCTTCAAAAGCTTTCTTTCTATCTATATCAAGAACCATTTCATCGTCAATATCCGGTTCAACTTCCATAGTTTTGTGGTATTCAACCTTAAAAGGAAGCACGTTTTTATCATTTATTGCATCAACAATCGTATAGGTATGTAACTTGTCACCAAATGTTTGCTCAGTGGTCGCAAACTTAGGATTTTTTAATGTACTAGTGTTTGCCGGAATTATCGGTGTTCCGGTAAATCCAAACATATAATACTTTTTGAAACTTGATACAATTGCAGCATGCATATCTCCAAACTGGCTACGGTGACATTCATCAAAAATAATAACTATTTGCTTATCAAAAACAGAATGGTTCTTTGGTTGTTTCTTTATAAAAGTCGATAATTTCTGAATCGTAGTTATAATGATTGATGAAACAGTATCATTTAACTGTCTTTCCAATATGGTCGTTGATGAATTGCTATTAGCAGCACCTTTCTCGAATCTGTCATATTCTTTCATAGTCTGATAATCCAGATCCTTACGATCAACTACAAAAAGCACCTTGTCAATATATGGTAGCTTTGAGGCAATTCTTGCTGTCTTAAATGATGTCAGCGTCTTGCCGGAACCTGTGGTATGCCAAATATATCCACCTGCAGCGATGTCGCCATACTTCTTATAGTTATGCGCTATCTCAATACGATTTATTATTCTTTCCGTGGCCGTAATCTGATACGGTCTCATAACCATCAGCATACTTTCTGATGTGAATACACAATACTTCGTGAGGATGTTCAAAATAGTGTGTCTTGCAAAGAAGGTCCTTGCAAAATCTATCAAATCAGGTATTGTTTTGTTTTTCGAATCCGCCCAGAATGAAGTAAACTCAAAGGAATTACTAGTCTTCCCTTTCTTATTCTTTGTTGCCTCAGAATCCTTAATTGCATTGTACCTTGTGCTGTTTGAGTAATACTTAGTATTAGTTCCGTTGGAAATCACATATATCTGTACATACTCAAACAGACCGAATCCGGCGCTGAATGAATCGCGTTCATACCTATTTATTTGATTAAAAGCCTCTCTTATCTTTACTCCACGTCTTTTCAACTCGACATGCACCAACGGCAATCCATTTACAAGAACAGTAACATCATATCTATTGTCATGTTTCGCTCCTTGGTCAACGCTAACCTTATATTGATTAATAACTTGCAATTTGTTATTGTGGATATTCTTCCTATCAATGATGGTAATGTTTTTTGTCATATTATCATCACGCTTTAGCACTTGAACATTGTCTTCCTGAATCTTACAAGTTTTCTCCACAACGCCATCATTTTTATTTGCAATACAGTCGTTAAAAAACCTATCCCACTCCGTATCCGTGAACTGATAGTCATTTAATTCTTGTAGCTTTTCCCTCAGATTAGCGATAAGTTCTTCTTCGGTGTGTATTGGAGCATACTCATATCCCTGTTCAGAAAGGCTCCTAATAAACTCTTTCTCCAAGGCTTCCTCACTTTGATAAGCATCAGATCTTTTCTTTTCAGGTTGATACTTTGTAACAACTGTATTTTCATTTGTTTCAGCGACTATGTTAAAATACGGCATACCTATCACTCCTTTATTGGATAGTCATCAAACGAGAGCAATTTATCTCTATAAAAACGGAATTGTTTTTCCCTTTCATCTATTTCTGCCATTAGCCCTTCACCAATGTCATAACATATCTTGTACATAGGCATTAGGCATTTCACTATTTTCTCCTGCTCTTCCTTTTCGGGTACCGGTAATGTGTATTCTCCAATTGCTTTCCCAGTTAATGACGCTCTAGTTGTAAATGCGCAATGAGAGGTTACATAATTTCTAAACTCCATCGTCGAAAAGCAAAATGCGCAGTATTCTGGCAAAAGCTTATCCGTTTTAGGGTGAGCTTTTATGGTAAAGCCATTAAAAACACAATCCTCTATTTCATCCAGCATTACTGATGAATACCCAACTTCATCAGCTATTTCAGATGTTCTTGTAAAAAACACATCACCTTTATCGACTTTCAGGTTGCTCAATTCCTTATCGGTACAAGTAACCAGGGCATCTATATCAGCCTTGTAAAGAAATCTCTTATTATACACGTCCGTATATCGTACAATAGGCGTACCGCTTCCGAAATAATCTTTTCCTTTACTTAATCCGTTTTTGAATGAAAACAAATCACTCATTTTTATGTCTTGAAATGATATGAAATGCTTTCTGTCCAGCAGTATCTCAATATATTCTTTTAACTGTATTTCTCGATTTTCAAGTTCTTCTCTTAAACCAGAAGATAACTGTTCAAATTTGGAAAGAATATCTATTATTTCCTGTTGTAATTCAAGTGGCGGCAATGGAATCTTTATCCAGTTCCATCGTGAGTAATCAAATCGAAATCTTGCGCCTTCTTCCTTAAATGCATTTATTCTATTTGAGACAAAAGAAGACTTCGTTAAGTATTCAAAATATCTTCTATGTATCTTCTTTTCATCAATCGAAAAAACAACATACATAGGACTTACTAACCCCGGAACATCACTATTAAGCATGGCAATGGATCCTATGTTTAATCTCGATGGATTATACGCCACCATACCATCTCGTATTATTGTATAATTAGATGTATCTTCACTATGCATTGTATTTATTCTATAGTCTTCTGCCCGAACCATGCCCTGTGTATTACTAACGACATAGACCTGACTTATTGAATTATCGCTCTTGGCCTTTTCGCGAGATCTATTCATCAAGCTCCCCATAGAGACGTGAGGAATCCCATCGGGGCATAAAGCGCTTACCATTCCCGTAAGTCTATTCATTTCTACACCTCAATTCCCTTTATTATTGATGAAACCTCTTCTCTAAGTTGATTGACTTTTAATACAATTTCATCAATTCTGTTGTTCAGCTCCGTTACATCTACTTGTTCTCTCTCATAAGAGACCTCAACATATGAGGAAACTGATAGATTATAGTTTTGAGCAACTACATCTTCGTATGAAGCCAAACGAGAGAAGTCTTTGATGCTTTCTCTTTTTTTGTATGCTTCAACAATGCGTTCAATATTCTTGGGCATCAATTTATTATTAGGAGTCACTTTTCTACACTCCTTTGATGCATCAATAAAGAGCGTATTACTATCAGCTTTGTTCTTTTTCATCACCAAGATGCAGGTTGCTATAGGCGTTCCAAAGAAAAGATTATCCGGCAACTGAATAACACAATCTACGAAATTATTATCTATAAGATATTGTCGTATCTTTTGTTCTGCCCCTCCCCTATACATGATTCCCGGGAAACAAACAATCGCTGCGGTTCCACTAGGCGCAAGCCATGAAAGTGAATGCATCACAAAGGCCATGTCTGCTTTTCCTTTTGGTGCAAGAATACCTGCGGGCGAAAACCGTGGATCATTTATTAGTAATGGATTATCGTCTCCATCCCATTTGATTGAATACGGAGGATTTGAAACTATCAATTCAAACGGCTCATCATCCCAGTGCTGAGGATTCGTTAAGGTATCCTCACACTCGATGTCAAACTTGTCAAATCCTATATCATGCAAAAACATATTTATTCTGCATAAATTGTATGTTGTTATATTTATTTCCTGACCAAAGAACCCAATCGTAACCGCATCTTTACCCAGGATTTTTTCTGCCTTCAGGAGAAGGGAGCCAGATCCACAAGCAGGATCATACACTTTATTAACAGTTTTCTTTCCAACAGTTCCCAAACGAGTAAGTAATTCTGAGACATCCGCTGGTGTAAAGAATTCCCCACCCGATTTACCGGCATTTGATGCATACATCGTCATAAGATACTCATATGCATCTCCAAAAGCATCTATATCATGAGTCTTCACCGAACCCAGATTCATATTTGCAACACCATCGAGTAACTTTGCCAATCGCTCGTTTCGTTTTGCAACAGTTGATCCCAGCTTATTACTATTAACATCAAAGTCATCAAATAATCCTGAGAAACTTCCTTCTGACTGGCTTCCTCTAGCAGACTCTTCTATGTGGTTGAATACTCTTTCCAGGGTCTCATTCAAATTTTCATCCGACGCAGCCTTTGCCCTTACATTACAAAACAATTCCGATGGAAAAATGTAAAAGCCCTTTTCATTGATTAAGTCTTTTCTTTCTTCATCAGACAATTCTGCTTCCTCATCCGATAATTTTACAAAATCGAAATCAGTATTGCCAGCTGCATACTCACCTTCATTGATATATAACGTCAAATTCTCTGAAATATATCTATAAAACATCGTCCCAAGCACATAGTTTTTGAAATCCCAACCGTCAACAGCTCCGCGCAATTCGTCTGCTATCGCCCATATAGCACGATGTAATTCTTCCCTTTCCTGCTCTTTCTTATTGTCACCTGCCATGTTATTCCCTCCGTTATTCTATTTATCAGCATCGGCACTCTGTCCGCTCTCAACCCAAGCATCCACTTCCGATATCCGAAATTTGTACTTTCTTCCAACCTTGTGATATGGAATAGTTTCTTTCTTAATCCAGATACGGATAGTATCTTTGCTCACTCCCAGATGCTTTGCAATTTCTTCCAAACTCATCCATCTTTCTATTTCATTCATATTAGCATCATTACTGTCCAAAAAACTCCCTCCTTATCGCAATTTCTTTCTGTACTGTTCTCTTTTTAGCTGTTTATAGTATTCTCTGACACGTCGGTAAGTATCATACGCTGTACATTGATCTTCAATCATAGCCTGTATAACACCCGAAAACTTTTCTGGCTCCTCATCCATGTCGTATGCTTCTATTTCATATTCGTGTCCGAAACACACAACCTTACTGTTCTCATCTTTTATTGTTTGCTTTCTATCATTTAACTTTGCCAACACTTTATCATCAGGCTCTTGATCCTGTATATTACGGCTTAGAATCAAGGAATTTGGAACTCCATCAACAACTGCATACTCTCCAGAATATGCCGCTTTTGAAAAATCTTTGCATTCTGCTTTGTGATCGTTGGTCGAATACGTGAATAGCGGCTTTATATCTAAAAGTTTCAATATGTATGACATGATGACTGTATCTGGCTCATTGATACTCGAAACCACTAACTGTCTGCGAATATTCCCACCCTTTTGATATTTATTTACAAGTTCACGGTCAATAACAGTATATGTAACCTTCCCATAGCCTTTAATTAAGAATTCAGAAAATGATTCTTCATCTGAAAGCTCCTTTTTATAGATCTCATCAAGAAACGGCAGAAAAATACAAACATCCACCTTTTCCTTAGTGAAATTGTATAGCATATCAAATGCATCCAGTTTCCTATATGTACTAAGAGACTGCCCTTTAAGGTTTTGTCCCAGCTCTTTAACGCTCTCCGAATTCTGTTGAGCATAGTATTCAGCAAAAAGGAACTCTTGAAATCCCGGATCAATATACCAAAGATCCAATTCTTTTTCATACATCATACAAGCTGTGGAGCAAACATCATGTTTAAAACTACTGACCGTCATCTTGTGTGGATTCTTAAATTCTTTATAAGATGTCAATTCATTAAAATACATTTCAAAGGAAGTATCATTAAATGAAAAAGCACCTTTACTATAAGTTCTTCCACAAAACTCACGAAATACTGTCGAAAACTGATCTGCATTATCTACACTATTGAATACCCTGTCATATGGATGCTTATTTTCATCATGCCCAGATAATAGAGCCTCATACGCTTTTCTATAAAAAAGGACGCGGCTTTCCTTAAATCTGTCAAACGAAGGGTAGTTACGCACAATAAATGTAAGTAGCATCGGGTGTGTTGCGAAGACGCTCTCATTTCCCAGGAATCCATCATTCAAATACTCTAAAACAGATTCTTTAGCATCTGTTTTTTCCTCTGCTAAAAGAATCTTATCAATAAGCCCTTCTGCTTGTTTTGGATCGAACGGCCAAACATATAAAGGGACATATCCTTTTAACCCGACTACAGTATCGCACATTCTCGAAGACAGTATGACCTGAGTATTCTTGTATTTGTCTGTGAACGCTTCAAGTTTCAGCTGGAAATTCCCAGCATCTGTAGGATCTATTTCATCAATTCCATCCATTAAGACAACGCACTTTCCTTCATCTAGCATTTGGTCAGCTATTTCTTCGGTAAAAGATGGATCCTTTTGTGCTACCATTTTCCATAAGAAAGATTCAATAGTGTCGCTTTGAGTAATATTACGCAGTTCAAGAAATACGGGAAGTACTCCCGTATTAGAATAATCATCTGCAGCCGTCAAAAACAAATGCTGCATCATAAGAGTTTTTCCACTTCCTCCACTTCCTATAAGAATACATCTCTTGTTGTCAAAGCCGGCATATTGCTTTTTTCCACTATCGTTAAATAAGCTTCTTATTGTTTCTATTCTAGCATTGTCTAAATACAGACCTTTGTATTGGCTTTTATCCGTCATAAACCTTTGCGAATCGCCAATAGTGTTGCATACATAATAATCCCCAAATGAAACCTCCTGTCCCCCAATCAATTTCATTTTGTTGTACCTGTCTATTGCTTTATTAATGTATTCAGAAAAACTAACATCTACACCCTGGTATGTGTAAGTCAATCTGATAATGTCGCCAACATTCTGATTATTAGCGTCAGCGATAGCCTTCATTTGTCTTGCAATAGCCGTAGCGAGTTTATGACGGTTTACATCTTCGCCACTAGGTATGTCCAGACCAAGACTCCTTGCAACCTCATTTATGTATGTAATACAAAAAGACTCCTTTAGCCCTTTGACATAATCAGCCTCAACATATTTATCACGAAAATTCGCCCATACTTCCTCTCTGGGCGAAGCATCCCCGTCAGTCCAATTGATATACGTACTTTCAGACTGGCACATTGCTACTTGATCCTCCTCTTTCACAGCCAGTCTCATAAGATGCATCGCAATTTTCTTTTTACCCTTGTGGTTCTTTAATCCACTCTTTCCCTGGCTTATATAAAAAGCCTTACAAATATCGCTGAATTCCAAGTTTAAAACCTCACATCCATCAAGATTACAATCTTACAACCTCGTTACAGCCAAAATTACAAGGTTTTCCGACAATGTTACAAGGTGCGTTCTAAGATCATTTCTCTGAATTTTTTTATCATATAAGCATAATGAACGGACAGAAAAATAAAAAATTTGAGCCGTCACTTATTACCACAAATTACGAGGTATTCATACTAAATCATACATCGAATAGAGCGATTTTTCAACAAAAATATCGAAAATCGTTATATAGAGCATGAAAGGAGGCGATGCCACCACCGGGATGAGAAAAAAATATCCCAAGACTATTGAGAAGGAAAACTGATCAGAGCCTAAGTCTGATCCGGAGGTCAAAGCGGACGTAAAACGTCGACAGGTTCCGTCTGTGAGAACTCCGTCCATATCAAATCAGGGTTGAACGCCTGATCTGAACCAGAGAAGCGGCAAGAGGAATCCTCTTTCCACCCTCAGGGTAGATCAGTGCGTTCTTTTTTAGACCACATAACTGAGCCCTCTCCGCTTCTGAAGTAGCTAAACCGTCAACCAATGAACTTCAAAAGCCAAAGAAAGGACAAAGTTATGAAGAATCAACAAGTATCAGTAGTAATCAACAACGCAAACATCGACCTGACCATCAGGAAGCCTAGCGATTTCAAGCCTCGTAAGGGGTTCAAGCTCGTACACGTGAAGTATATCCCTGACGTAGCACCTACAGCAGATTCTACGCACCGTATATTAGGTCGTGGATACTTCTGGACAGAAAAAGGCATTAAAGAGCTCTGCTATATATTGGAAGTTCCTGCAAACGAGGCCGTTCCTCTCAACAGAATCTTCGAGAATGAAAAGGCTGAGTACAGAAGAACGCATCGTCACAAAATCTGGAATAAAAAGCATACCAAGCTCATCATGTGCCCCTTTACGAATAGTTGTAGCGACTGCCCATTTAAGGACAAGCCCGAGGAAATATTCCCCTCCGAAGCAGAAATGACTGTTTCTTATGAAGAAGTGAATCAGGACAAGGTTTATGCACCTGATGAAGCTTTTGGCTCCGAGAGAAGCATTTTTTACAGTCCCCAGGAAGAAGAAATGCTTAAAGCCATCAAATCCGATGATGAAGCAGTTTTCATTAAACTTGTCTCTCTTAACAGACAGGGATATGAGCTCGCAGAAATCATGAAGAAGCTCAATCTTGTAAGGGAAGATATTGAGCGTCTTGGTCACAAACTTGAGAAATATATGAACGAATACATCGATTAACAACCAACCTGCAGTGCCGTCTAAATCGGCGGCACTGCCATTTAAAGGGGAATAACAATGAACGACAAGGACATGCAAAGAAAAGAAGCTATAAACCGCCTCAATATGCTTCATATCAGATTTCAAAGCAGGTAAGGTTTCTCTTTCCGTTGAATGTTTCCCCAGATTCCCTGTTGGAACTATCCATCCGTCAGATGTGCCTGACTTTGAGAGTAAGGTCAGGCAGTTTGAAAGGGAACATAACTGCACCGCCTATTATGTCGTCAACACCTGCAATGTGTTCCTTTCGATCCTATATGTATCGAATTATACAGAAGACTGGGATTATGAGAAGCCAAATCCGGAAGGTTATATCACTTCTGTTGTATATGACTTATCAGGACAGTTGGAGTGTGAGACTATCGATTTTGGTGAATGCCTGTATATCAATTCTGCCAGATTCCTGAAGCGTATCGTATAGACAGGAAATGAACGGTAACATCCACATTGGGTGCTACCGCTCTTATTTAGTGCTTCTTTTTGACAGGTCTGCGGCCATTAAGTAGAAATTGATCATGAGATTTTATATCCCATATTGCACTGCTAAGGGTACGGCTCCTTGAATACGTATGATATTGGTCACTGACATGATGTTTATGAAAAACTACCGTGATCTCCCCATCCGGCAACTCCACATTATGGAGCTGCCATACATGACATGTGTTCTTGGACATAAGCGTCACATCGTACTCATGCAGGATAGTTTTGTGATTGCGATATAATATCCTCCCAATTACAAAAAATAAATATCCAAATATGCGTAAAGAATACCTATAGTCATATATACATCTATTAAAACTGTGGTTTCAATTCCAAATTTACTTTAGGTGACTCTGCTTCTGTTTTTAATGTTCCTTTCGGCAAGCCAAGCAGGTTTTCCAAATCCTCAGGATACAATGTGAGACCATACTCAAAGGAAAGTTCGTTTAAAAATTCTTTTGCTGTAAGAACCCCCTTCTCCAAAAGAAGATGGATTGCTTCTCGCAATAATGAAGGCTTTGCTGTAACTAATTTGTCATCCAAAGGCTCGACTTTCCGTATACCCTGCTTCTGCATATTCCGCATCAAACGCTGATAATCATCACTGCTAATTAATTTCAAATTATACGATCTCCTTATCATTGCTGCAATTGAAACTTTCCATCTCTTTTTCATTTCAACATAATATGCCAAATTACCAGCATAATTACCGATATCAGCTATAAACGCCTCTTTAGGAAGCAAAAAAGAAGAAGCAAAGTTATGTGCCTCTTGCTCTATCTGCTTAAATTCTTCCTTTTCAATATTTTCTAAATCTTCATTCCAATTGTGTAATAAAATATGTCCTAATTCATGCGCTAAATCGAAATGTACTCTTGCGGCAGTATTTTTATTTCTCGAATATCCTATCAAAAACGTATTACTTTTCTCTGTTTTGATTCTATGACTATAAGCGTCCACATCTCCTGTTGTTGATTCAAAATCAGATACTACCAGCCCATTGGATTCCGCTATATAAACCAAATTGTCTATAGGTTTCAATCCCAAACCCCAACATTCACGTAATCGTAATGCTGCATCTTCAATATCATCATTAATGCTTATGTCTGGAAGATTTATAGGCTTAAACTTTAAATATTCCCCCAAATATTCGTATATTATCTTAACCACAAGGAGTTTCGATTCCTGCTCACGCCGATATCTCTTACCCGTAGTGAGCAGGGAACGAAAATAAGTTGGGCTTTCTGCAAAGTTTACTAAATCATTTTCCAAAAAGAATCTGATAGGAAAATGTAACTCATTTGCAATTTTCTGAATAGTTGCAAATTCAGGATTATTTAATTTATTATTTTCATACATAGAAATTGTCTGGCGGTTTACACCTATCTTTTCAGCCAATTCGTTTCCTGCAATTCCCCTGAAAACTCTAGCGATCTCTATGCGTTTACCATTAAATTTTCTTTCTGGAACTGCTTTTTGAAAATCAATAACTTTACTCATAGGGCGTGCTCCTTAAATTTATATATTTCCAGTCTGCTCATCATCTTTTTGTACATCTATTTCTTCTGCAAGATCATGATTCTGACCAATCTTTCTCTTAGCCTTATCAGTTAAATCTAATTCATTTAACATGGATGGCAATTCTTCATCAGATGTTATCTTTTCTGTAATCACTGAATTATTATGTTCAATATACTGGCTCCAATCTTCCTGTTTAACAATATTATAATTACTATCTACAAGACAACACCGTACCGCAGTCAGTTCTCCATTTAGTTCATCAAATAAAATGACTGCAAATTTCCTTACAAGCTGTCTGTCCAAACTTAAATCTACCAGTATTCCTTCCAATACTTTGCTTAAAGTATCAGTTTCTTCTTTATCCTCAAATAAGCTGGTCTGCGTATAACTTTCAATTCCTTTATTAAAAGTCCTTATCGCATCTTCTATATAATGAAGGCTTTTTCTCTTGTTATGTGTTTTCAAAATACTATCAAACCGATTTTCTTTCATGATAAGATAAAGATTTCCTTCAATACTATCAAATAAAGGAAGTAAAGTCCATCCCGGTATTTTAGAAAAATCCATAATAATATGTGAATTCCGCAAATTATTTCGAATATTACGATAAAGCAAATCCCATTTTATATATTTCTCGCTTGTTGAATATTTTGCATTAATTCCTTCCTTTTGCAATACCTGCTTTGTATCGTCTCCTATACCTGCTGCAATTCCTTTTACAATTAAAATGACACTTTGAGAATTAATAAAATTAAAATCAATTTCCAACAAAAATACCTCCTATAAATCCGATTTTTCTCATTATAGGACTTTTTTCAAAAAATGTCAATTATAATATTGTATTTCTAAAAATAATTGTATTGTTTTGCATATTTATATATAAATTGATTATTTTATGTCTCTTTCTTACATTTAATCAATTTATTTTATATTCACATCAGTACTCTACTTTAATTCAATTTTTCAATTAAATCTCTGATTATAGTCAACTGCACAGACAATTTTATTTTATCATCTTCATTATATATATGGGAATTACTATTTTTCACTATCTGGTTGATATTTCGTCCGATTTTGTTTATATCATTCCGCAGGCGCATTACTTCTAACTCCAATTTCCTACTTCTTGGATGCTCCGACTGGTTCAGCAGCAGGTATCGGATGTATTCTGATTCATTTATGTTTTCAGCTCTGGAACGCTCATTTAGTATCCTTGCGTTTTCTTCTGTCAGTTTAAGGTGCTTCCGTAGTGTATTTTCGCCTTTTGGTCTTCCGGTATATCCTACTCTGCAATAACGACTGCTCTCTTTTTTGTATGCGGGCTTGACACCTTTTTTACTTTAAAGGCATTCCTCACAGCCTCATTGATATGTGCCACACGCCATCCCTTCTATAGCCATCGTAATCTCAACCATAAATTTCCTCCCAACTCTAATTAGTAATAACTAACCAACATTTTTAATAAATGAGGCTCCCTCTTTAGTTAGTAGTTGCTAACCTGATTTTAAATATATATCTTTCACCTTGCTGTTGTCAATAGAACGTATGACAAATCCGCTACTCATGCTATATGCTACCTAGCCCCTTTATCTTTCTGCCTTGCCTGATGCACCCTGTTCGCTTCTCTTTCTTTTACTACCTGTTCTTTTTGTCTGAGCCTATCTCTGATGCTTACGGCATCCTCCACTTTGTTTCCATAGATTTTCTCATACTCTGCACAAGCCGCCTTATACTCAAGATACTCGCTCTTAGCTGCTTTAAATTCCTTATAAAACACCTGCACGGAATCAAATTTGTATTCCTTTACAATAGATGAAAGCCGCTTTTTCATATTTAAAATCTGGATTTCAATCCCGTCAATCTCCTGTTGCAGCTCCTTACGTCTGCCACCCTTGAAGATACCCGTGCATCCGGCTAATTCCTTTTTCAGCTTATCCCGCTTTTTCTCACGCTCAAAAATTGCCTCGTTCTGGTCTTTGAGTCTGCTGTCAATCTCTTTCAGGCGGGGATATTTATTTGCAAGCACGGAAGGCTTTGGCTGCGGCGGTCTTTCTATTGTCTCCTCCTTCTGGCACGGATTTACGAGAAGTGGTATCTTTTTCCGTTCCGTCTGGTCTAACGGCTCGTCTTTTGCATAGATATAGCTTTCCATTTCTTTTGGTGATTCTTTTACAGCATCATCAGCTTTTCCAACAACTTTTTCAGCAAAATCCTTTGCCTTCTGCATAACCTTTGCAATCAAATGCTCTAACAGTGCAATCGCCGCCCTGACGATATCTCCGAACAACTCCGGTTTACTGCCATTCTGTTCCACGGATTCTTTTACCTTATCCGTGATCTCCGTCTTTTTGAGTTCCAGAACTTCCGTCTCAGATACACCGCTTACGATTGCACGGTCAACCGCCCTGTTCCATTCCATCCGGATTTCATTGTCTGCTTTTATCTCCTCCGCTTTCGGGTTATTTTTACCGACCTTTTTTGTCGCAAGATACGGACCGTTTTTATCAAAAATACTGAGCCTGTCCTTATCGTCAAGCACCATCTGGTTGATCATATCTGTATAAAATACTTTTGTCTCGTCCAAGAAGGACTCCTGCTTAAAGCGTCCATCTTTTGTGGTAAAGATTTTACGCTCATACACCTCGCCTTTTTTGATGATCTTACAGCCTTTACGGATATTTCCATCACCGTCAAGAATCTCTTTCTTAGTCCGCACATGACACCCCTGCTCGTCATAGAACATATTCCGGGTGGCAGTCTTTTCCACTGGCTGCTCTAACCGCTTTCTCTCTGCAAAGATCATATGGATATGCAGGTTTGTTTTCCGTTTATTATGATGAAGTGCAGCAAAGCATTCCACACCATACTTCTTCTTAAATTCGTCCACCATCTTTTTCAGCAGATAATCATGGTCATAGCTGATAAAACTTTCCGGCAGGGCGATCATCAGCTCCCTTGCCTCAATGCACTTTCCGTTTGTACCGCTTTTTTCAAATTCTTCCTGATTACACTTGGCAAGTTCCCGCCAAAATTCTCTGTCCGGCTCCGTTGCATAGACTTCATACAGATACTCCTGCTTGGCATTGCTTGAAATATAAGTAATGCGCCCCGACAGGTTCTGCAGCTTTGCCATTTCTATAAATGAATTTCTTTTCATAAACGCTTTCTTCCTTTCTTTTGCGGATAGCTGTTGCACATCTGCCCTGAAATGTAGCCGTAAACAGCAGCGCCATCCATGCGCCCGCTCTATGGCGGCATGAATAAATACAGTCCGATTTTTTCGGGCTGTATAAATTCACGCCTGCGCAAATTTGCCCCCGGCAGGGCGAAATCCCCGGAGCATAAACCGAAGGTTTGTGCGTAGGGTGTATTTCGCTCTCAAACGCCGAGGGCTTAGGGGAGAGCTTGCACCCTCCCCGGAAATTACCTCTGGCACTCCCCAAAATCTCCCGGAGCAGTTCCCAAAACAGGTCTTTCAGAGCATAAAGAAAGCCGCCTGCCTGAAACTTGATATGTCAGTCTCAAAACAGACGGCTACATTTACGCCCTTATTTGCAGCCTTACGGCTGCTTTTTGCCCTTATCATGCAGGCTTAAATGCCTGCCTTTTCATTTGCAGCCTTTAACGGCTGCCTTTTTTCTTATTTTTGTAGTCTTTCGGCTACATTTTTTCTCACTTTTTTCAAATATGGCTACATTTATGGTCTGATATAAAAAAATCCACAAAAATAAGGCTACGATAAATACTCTTACCATAGCCTTATCCATAACCATATTAAAATGCGTCAAAATCAATCAGTTCATTGTCCGGCGGCTCTGTGGAATGCCCTGTTCCGGCATCTCCGCTCTGCGTCGCTTCATTTTTCGGAACAGCGCCGTTCATGACACCATTTCCGTTTCCTGCGCTGTCTGCCAATGCCTGTCCGTACACCATGCCGCCCTGTGCAGCCGGATATGCCCCCATAGGAACAGATAAGGAAAAAGCCTGCATCTGCGCCATATACATCCCGAAAAGTGCCGGGAGATTGGAGATTACTTTCTTTTCAACCATTTCCACGATACGCTCCGCAAAGGCATCCTCCTTCTTCCTCGTTTCCAGATACGGATCATCCCCTATTGCCACACACCTGTCATAATAATCATTGACCGCCTCTATTACAAATCTATTCTGTGACTTGAACATCTGCCGTACCTTCGGGGAGTGCAGAAGCTCCCACGCCCTGCACTCGTCCCCCTTTTCCATGTTGAAACGGATATTGTGGTTTTTATTCTTCATTCAGATACGCCCCCTTATCCGGCTGATGCCATTGCTTTCTGCCTGCGCAGCTTCATATAGCAGAAATATTCATATCCTTTGGCATTTGCCCGTATATCATGGTTGAAGGTAACATTATCGCTGTCATAATCCCCCACAAGCTCCACAACCTTTGCGCCGCCGCCCATGATGTACAGTTTCATAAGGTTTGGATTATAGCTGTGCGCTTTCAGCTCCGCAAATATCTTATCCACATAGGACTTTGCCGCTTCCTCCATAAGCTGCTGGTATTCCCCGCCTACCTTTGTGTCTCCGTAGCGCAGATAATTCTCAATGATCTCCGCCGGAAGTTCCTCCGCTTTCCTGTCCAGTATAAGATTGCGGATCGCCATATAACATTCATTCGCCCCCAGCTTTACCGTCCACGACTTGCTTTCGCTCGCCTTTCCGTTGTTGAGTATCATCACATTCATTGTCCCGTTGCCGATGTCCGCCACCATGTGCATACCCTTAAAATCCGGCAGGCTCTCCGCAATCGCCGCATAACACTGCGGCATGACCGTACAGTCCACGATGTCAACCGCATAATGCTTTCCTGCATACTTATAATCAACATGGCGGTTCTGTAACATATACTCCCTGAAACTCTCTCTCTGTATCTGCACCCATTTAAGCGGAAGCCCCACCGCAAGGTGTATCTTTGCTGTTGACAATCCCCTTGCATTCAGTTCCTTTGCAATGGCGGCAAGGGTAAGGATATAATTGTCATCATCCATGCTCTTTTCTGCCACAAAGTCCTTGTGTCCCTCGCCTATGGTGTAGTAGCCGCCCTCATATTCCAGATAGTTTTTTGTAAAGACAGGCGGCTGGTCACTTCTGCTCACGGAAGTCGGGAAACAGCATCTTGCCGTTTTATAATTCCCATAGCCTGCATCCACACCCAATATAATAGTTCCGTTCATATTGTAATCTCTGATTTTTGTCATAAAAAAGTCCTCACTTTCATAATTGTTATTTTTAATAAAATTATCTGCCATACTTACGCTTCACTTCCTCTTTGGTCGGAAGGCTGCCCTCTACGATAATCTTGTTTTCCCCTGCCACCATAGCCGCAACCTGTTCCGTGCCATCCGTATGCAGAAGTTCATCTGCTGACTGTCCGGCTTCCGCTATCTGTCTCTGTTTATCTGCCGCATTTGCATCCTCAATCAGCCGCCGGATTTCCGGTCTGTGCTTTTTCCGGTAGGCTTTCTGGTATTCCCTCCTGTACTGGCGGCGTTTCCGCTTCTTTTCTTCCTCCG
>Ga0137308_101246_pt1 | contig 27278 bp, 33 predicted proteins | sample Inofrocosms_June_FD_97181 | JGI IMG/M metagenome (GOLD analysis project Ga0137308, IMG submission 97181) | Mouse cecal microbial communities from Vienna, Austria - N-Acetylneuraminic and N-Acetylglucosamine D2O microcosms_June | ecosystem: Host-associated > Mammals > Digestive system > Large...
GCCGCCCCTTTCGGGGCGGCCCTGCCTTTGAACGGATGTGGCCGGACGGCATCTGCCGCGTGACCGGCTGCTATTGCTGCTATTATACCAAGACCATTCAGTTTCAGGACATCAATTACCAGTTGTCCCAAAACGAGGATAAGACCGCCATCTTCGAGAGCTGGTGCGATTTCCTCAACTACTTTGACAGCTCCATCCGGTTCCAGCTGTCCTTCCTCAACCTAGCCGCGTCCCAGGAAACCTTTGCCCGGTCCATCACCATCCCGCCTCAGGGGGATGATTTTGACAACATACCTGAATTTTTTATACAGCATAGGGACAGTCCTCTGAAACATAATTTTAAGAAAAAGGAGGAATTACCATGCTTACAACCACTATGCTGCTTTTGCGCAGCAGCCTGTTTCTATCCCTGCATCTGTCGGGGAATGCCAGCTCTTTTCCGAAACCACTCAGTGCGGAGGACGAACAGGCTTACCTCTCGCGTTGTGTCCAGGGAGATTTGGAGGCCCGGAATATTCTGGTGGAGAGAAATATGCGGCTGGTAGCGCATATTATCAAGAAATATTACACCCAGAACGTAGATCAGGATGATTTAATTTCTATTGGCACAATTGGCCTGATCAAAGGCATCTCCAGCTACCGTCCTGAGAAGAATGTCCGTCTAGCCACCTATGCTGCACGGTGCATTGAAAATGCTATTCTATCATAGCGGCCCGAAACCCCGTCCGTGTTGGCAAACGAACGTCATCTGACGAAAAATGGTGTGTGTTTGGCCACATATGCTCCAACATGATAGTAATGTCTCGGTATGTTAACGGAGCGATTATCTATGCGCCCTTTTACATCCATAGCTTCCAGCTTGTCCAACCGCATACTCTAGTGGAAGCCGAAAAGTTCAATATCAGGTATTCTGATCCATCACAAATCAATAATATTCCAGATAAACTTCGGTGGTACCGTTATAGATGTGGATTACGTCAACGGGATGTTGCGGATTATGCTGGAATTGACCGTAGCACATATTCTGGCTATGAAGAATTTGTACGAGACTATTACCCGATTGAAAAGATGCTTAAAATAGCAGAGTTGTTTGCTGTTCCTGTCACAGAATTGCTCGACGAATACAATTTATTTCTTTACAACGATCAGGGAAAACAAATTAAAAAAATGCGTGAGATTAGGAATATGTCGCAAAGAGAATTTGCGCGCCGCTTAGGAGTTCCCCACGGAACATTGCAACAATGGGAGCAAAATAGAGTGCAAATGTTCAAAAGCGCATGGAGAAATTTAATGGAACGAGGATAAAAAGTGCGGATGGAGATTAATTTCTCCATCCGCATTATTTAGGTATGTAGTTTTTGATTGCATTGATCAGACGAATTTTTTGCTCGACCGGAGAAGGCATCGCTTTGACCATTTCAACAACAGTTTGAGCATGAACATCTGCCACTTTTTTTGCCAGCTCTTTTTGGGCCTCTTGCCCTTCTGGATAATGGATGATAATGCTAAATGTCATGCACCCCTTTCATAGTATCCTTGTACTGATTAGTATATGCTGGATGTTCCTTAATCATTTCTAAGATTGATTGGTTGCAGACCGCCGCCGGGCTTTGTTTCCCAGTCAATGACCTGGCTCACTCCGGCGGCGGTTCTGCCTGCACAATGCTATCACTTATTCTGTTGTGCCGTACTCTCAGGCGGCAGGACCGCCCTACTGCTCACCCCCGGCACAGGGAGTATGCAAGCCCGCCAGCGGCAAACCGACGGCGCGATACCGACAGATGGCGGCGGCAGTTGACGAAGCTGCCCAGACCATTCCCACAGTATCCCCCTTTGACCCTGCGGTACGGGATGATGCGGCTGCTTCGCTGCGCTTCGGGCGCTGCCTGCGCCGGTCAATGGCTCTGGGGTCCCGCTCGTACCTTTGATATGATCGTTTTGACGGAACAGAGGATGCGGCCTCGCCTCCTTTCCTATATCCCTGTTCCGCAGGCAGTCCTTGCGTCCATAGCCATACCGCAGCAAAGTCTCACTTGCATACTGACTATGAGCGGGAGCTTGTCCCACTGTTTATCAAGGTGCATCGGGTGTGTGTCAGGGAGCAAACTGGACGAGAATGCTGTTCATGGTATCAAGGTCATCACCTATAAGCTGGTTTGCCAGCTTTGTGAGAAGCGAGATTTGCTTTGCGTTAAGGCTTCTGTGATAGAGATAATAACCATCCGCGACTTTAACGCCCCCACCATAACGGCCCCGAACCGTTTCAAGCGGGTAGGAACACATGAGCGCCGCAATATCACGGCAGATTGTCCGTGTGGACACGTTGAACTCAAACGCAAGATTGTAGTATGTATCATGCCGTCTACAGCACAACACCTCTATCAGCTTCTGCCTCCGTTCGCTCGGGCTCATGTGTTCACCCCCTCGCCGCCGCTCTCTGGAGTGAATGATAAAAAGTACAAAAGACAACTTTTGTCGTGATTAAAAAAATTCAAGACGGCGCCTTGATCTGCTGAGTGATTTTTCATAGTTACCTCCGAAAATTTGATGATGTGTCAGGGCTCAAATTTTCGGAGACGAGGCGGGGAGCGGCAGCGCGGCAGATGTTTTGCCGCCATAGAATGGCATGACGGCCTGCGGCAGCACAGAAAAACAAAAATGACCGCATGGCAGCAAGCCATACGGTCATTGGACGCTATCGGGTTGTCGGACAAAAAGCGAGTAATTTCGACTTTTCGGGTGGTTCGAGCCTTTACGGAAGGCGGGCTTTTTTTGACAGTTCACGCAGATACAATAATACTCCAGACACGGCGATACCTCCTTTGAGCCGCCAAATCTGGAGTATAAGGTGACGGTTTTATATCTCTAACCGTCGATATAGTTCGCGTATTGCCTATAAGAACACAAAACACTCCCGACAATGTAACGGTTTTATTTTTCATCTGCTGGCAGACAAATTTTGTTCTTTTATATCTGACCGCAGATGGCATATGACCGCTATCATTTCCCTGTTGCCATCATTGGGGAATATAAATATATAGCTGCCTCCTTGTGGTAGCTATGACTGAACAATCGAAAATTAGTTCCTCTATTTATATAAACGCAACGAGAGACCAAATTCTCACAGAAAAATCGAAAAAATTTGGATATAATTTTATAAGTGATCTTTATTTACATTTTCCACCAATTATCTGCTACGGACTTTGCGGAAAACACTACACCACAAAGCAAGAAATTTTGAAGAGGTTTATAGGAATGAGGAAACGACCGCCCGCCTTTCTACATACCAAATACAAAGAAAATTCTATTGACAACCACAATATGTTGTGGTAGAGTAGGCTTGTAATTGATTGTTTGTGCGTGCTCCGCTGAAATGCGGAGGCAGGCTGTTGGCCTGGGACCGGGGGGGGACACCCGCATTGCATACGTTGTTAAGGTTGTACGTTATGCCGGCAGGGCCGCTACGCAGACAGGCGGACGGCGGCTGGCAGGATTTATAGGGGGCAGTCTGCCCCAACGCTGATAGCGGGAATGACGAAAGCTCTCCAGAGTGGGGGCGGAAATGCGGCTTTACGCCGTATTTTTGTCATTCCCGCTCTTTTTTTGCCCAAATGCCGCAAGGCTTTGAGGATAAATCAAATTATGGAAGGAGCAAAAGACAATGAAGAACAAGTGGAAGCGGAGGAAGCGTCCCCGTCCCTCCAACACTCCCATCCGCGGCAAAAGCCGCCAGATGTGGAAGGTGCAGATGCAGCACATGATTTCAGAGGAGGAGGAACCCCAGTATGGCACAGGATATGGCGTATCAGCCCCTTGTGCTGGTGGACACAGCACAGCTCACGCGGCTTGAATGGCTGGAGTACCGGCGGAAGGGCCTGGGCGGCAGCGACGCGGCGGCAGTTTTGAACCTCTCGCCGTTTCGGACGGCCCGGGACCTCTACTTTGACAAGCTGGGCATCGTCACAGCGGACGATCAGGCGAACTGGGTGGCCCTGGAAGTGGGCAACCTGCTGGAGCCGCTGGTGGCCCGTATCTTTGAAAAGAAAACCGGGCTGAAAATTTACCAGCGCAAGTGCATGTTTCAGCACCCCCACCACCCCTGGATGCTGGCCGATCTGGACTATCTTGCAGAACTGCCGGACGGCACAACGGCTATCCTGGAGATCAAGACCACCAACTATAACGCCAAGGACAAGTGGTGGTACAACGGCCAAGAGATTGTCCCTGTCTACTATGAGACGCAGGGCCGCCATTACATGGCCGTGATGAATCTGGATCGAGTCTACTATTGCTGTCTCTATGGCAACAACGAAGATGAAACCATCATCCGGCGCATTGACCGGGATATGGCCTATGAGATGGAGCTGATCATGCTGGAACAGGAATTTTGGGAGAACAACATACTTGCCAAAATGCCTCCGCCTTATTGGGAGAACGATGGCGACCTGATCCTGGAGAGTTTGCAGAGGGTGCTGGGCCCGGCAGACAAAGACGCGCCGCCTGTCTCATTGAATAAAGCGCAGTCTTCACGGGTCACACGTTTTTTGGAACTCCAGAAGGAAAAAGGCCAGTGTGACGCAGATGCGAAAGCTATCGAAGCCGAGATGAAACGGCTGAAAGCTCTGATTGTGGCCGACATGGGTACAAGCTGTTCCGCCATATCGGAAGATGGCTGCACCATCACCTGGAATCCCGTCCGAAAGTCGGGGGTCTCCAAAGAGGGCCTGGAACGTCTGAAAGCCGTCCACCCGGACATTTACGCAGAATATGTCACGGTTTCCGAGAGCCGGAGATTCAACATCAGGCGGCCAAAATCTGACGCCGCTTAAAAGGAGGAGTGAGCTACTATGGGATTCGTAGCGGCATTTGACAAATCAATTTTTTATAACCAGGAAAACCGATATTGTATTTTTCAGCTGAAAACAGCGGACAAAATGGTTCCACCGGAGGCCCGCAGTTCCTTCAAGCAAAGAGATCATCTGATCCGTTTTGTCGCTGTGGGCTATGACCTGCCCCGTGACGATACGGTGAAGATGGAACTGGAGGGGATCTGGACCAACGACGGCAAGCACGGTTTGCGGTTTGAGGTGGAGCACTGGAAGGAGATCCTGCCCTCCACCGTCCAGGGCATTCGGGCTTACCTCGCTTCCAGGTCGCTGAAATGTATCGGTGAGAAAACGGCGGACGCCATTGTGGAACGGTTTGGCGACCGTTCGCTGGAGGTGCTGGAGCATGAACCGGAACGGCTGCTGGAAATCCGCGGTATCACCGAAGAGCGGCTGGAGGAGATCAAGACCGGCTATATGGAAAGCCGGGTCATGCGGGAGCTGCTTCTCCTGTTGGCCCCGCTGAAGGTGACGCCCAACACGGCTCTGAAAATTCTTGACCATTTTGGAATGAAGGGTGTGGAGCTGCTGCGTGAAAGCCTGTTCCGGCTCTGCGAGATGCCGGGCTTCGGTTTTCGCCGGGTGGATGAAATCGTGCGCAACTCTGGCGGCGATCTCCATGACCCCATTCGGATACAGGGGGCGCTGTTCTACACGATAGAAGAATCCCGCGGTAAAAATGGGCATCTCTACATTGAAGTCGAGCGGCTGCTCAGAGATGCCTTTAAGCTGCTCAACGAGGATTTAGACAAGCCCCTGACCCGGGACCAGGTGGAACAGCAGCTGGCCGCCATGATCAATTTGAATGTGGTGGTGTCCAGCGGCGGCAACATCTATCTGCCCCATGTGTATAAGCAGGAGTGTGAAACGGCACTGAGAGTGGCGCAAATGGCGCTGAAGGACCCGGAGCCTGTCAACCTGAAACCTGTGATGGAGCAGGTCCGGAACCGGCTTGGCATCACCCTGTCCCAACGGCAGGCCGAGGGCGTGGAAATGGTGTTCCGCCACAATCTGTCCATCATCACCGGCGGCCCCGGTACTGGTAAGAGTACCATTCTGCGGGCGGTCGTGGAGGCGTACCGTATGCTGTACCCGGAGCACAGGATCGCACTGGCGGCCCCCACCGGAAAGGCCAGCCGCCGCATGGCGGAGACCACCGGCGTGGAGGACGCCCAGACCCTGCACAGCCTCTTGAAGCTCCACGGTGATGACAGCGGACAGAATAAGAAACAGCCGCTGGAAGCCGGATTGCTGATCGTAGACGAGACTTCTATGGTGGATATGTGGCTGGCCCATCAGCTGTTTACTCGCCTGCCCTCCGACACGAAGGTTCTGCTGGTTGGCGACGCCGACCAGCTGGAGAGTGTTGGGGCTGGGAATGTGTTTCAGGAGCTGATTGAGAGCGGTATCGTTCCGGTCACCGTACTGGACCAGATTTTCCGTCAGGCGGAGGACAGCCGAATCGCCTATAACGCTAAATTTATCAACGAGGGAAACAGTGAGCTGTACTATGGGTCAGACTTCATTTTTATTCCGGCCACTGACCAGGAGGAAGCAGCGGAAACTGTCTGCCGTATCTACAAAGAGGAAGCGGCCAGAGTAGGTATCCAGCAGCTTCAGATCCTGTCCCCCTACCGCAAAAACGGCGAGGCATCCTCCCAGAATTTGAACGAGATGATCCGGGAGGAGATCAATCCCGAAATGGAGGGCAAACCGGAAATGGCGTATGGCGGCAGAGTATTCCGTCTGCGCGACCGGGTGATCCAGCTGAAAAACAACAGCAAGATGGTTTTGTATAACCGTCAGGGCGACATCATTGGGAAAGGCGTATTTAACGGCGATGCAGGCTTTGTTCGTGAGATCAGGCCCGATACTGTCATCATCAACTTTGATGGACGGTATGCCAAGTATCCGCTGGACAGCCTGGAGGAGCTGGAGCTGTCCTACGCCATGACCATCCATAGAGCGCAGGGCAGCGAATATGATACCGTTATCATCCCTCTGCTGATGGCCCATTGGAACCTGCTGACCCGCAACCTGCTCTATACCGCCGTCACCCGCGCCAAGGGCCGGGTGCTGCTGGTAGGACAGAAAAAGGCGCTGTTTACAGCAATCTCCAAGACCCGGAAAGGAAAGCGCAATACGCTCCTGGCAGAGCGGATGCGGCTTTACCACCGTAAGTTGACCAGCCAGAGCCTGACTGCGGCGGACACGCCCATGCGGAAGGCAAGTTGAGATGCAAGCACTTATGAATTGAGTGCCTGCGTCTTTTTTTGTTGCGATATAGCGGGGTCCCCGCTGTACGAATTTTTAATATGAGAGGAGCTTTCTACATGAATGAGAACATGATCCTTCGCACTGTCCCCGCCGCCAACGATCTGCACAAGGTCCCCGGATTCGACCCCATGAAGTATCTGCGCAAGGCGGTCAATGAAAAGGGGGAGCCGGTCATGCGGCTGGAGCCGCGCTATCAGCGGCTCTGGTTCCGGCTGGCCTGCCCCAAGGGCCGGATGCTGCTCAACCCGCTGCGGGTCACCGACCAGATGGCGATTTTCGAGGCCAAGGTGTTCTTCCACCGGGAGGACGCCGCCCCGGCCAGCAGCTTCACCGCAACCAAGACGGCGCAGGAGACTGCCGGCTATATCCGGGCTGCTCAGGACGAGGCCCTGACGGTTGCGCTGGACAACGCCGGATTTGGCATCCAGCTGTGCGATGTGACCCACGGCCCCGGCGACGGCAAATGCAGTCCATCTGCCCCGCCCGTCCAGGAGCACGGCAGTGTGCAGGAAGCACCGCCGGCCCAGGTTCAGACGGAACAGACCCAGGAGCAGAAGACGCCCGCCGGACAGAGCCCGGGGAGATGCCCGCCGGCCCCCGAGCCGGTTCCTGTGGCCCAGAGCGCACCGGACCCCAAGCCGGTTCCTACTGTCCGGCCCGCAGAGCCGGTCCAGACAGCAGACACCTCCACTGTGGAGAATGTTTCTGAACCGGCTCCGACAGCGCAGTCCGCGCCGGTAACTGTGCTGAACTTCCCTGTTCAGAGGGACGAAGCTGCCGCGGCGCAGGAGGATGAAACGCCCGTTTCCACCCAGGACCAGGCCGAGACGCCGCCCCCGGCAGCGCCCAGCTATACGGATGATATGTCGGTGGAAGAAATCTGCCAGGTGATGACCTTGGAGGAGGCCGGCGCCATTGTGGTGCCCAGCGGCCCCAATAAAGGCTCGACGATGGCCCAGCTAGCGGAGCGCAGACCGTCCAGCCTGCGCTTCTTTATGACCCCGTTTTATAAGTGCAGCAACAGTCAGAAAGCCGCCGCCACCCTTCTGATACAGGAGCTGGATCAGAAGATAGCCGGATAAATCCCCCGCATCGCCCTTCATTTGATGGAAAGGAGTGAGGCGCATCAGTTCGTCAGATTTTCCCTTTACCATTATGGATGTGGCGTCCCTTCTCCGCCTGAATATCAGGCGGAGAGGGGGCTCCCGGGTGGTGTACGCTGACTGCCCTATCTGCGGCGACCGCCGTGGAAAGATGGGGCTGTACCTCAATATCAATACCTGGCGCTGTTGGCATTGCGGCGAGAGCGGCGGGATGCTTCCACTTTACGGCAGAGTGCATGGGATCAGCAACTCAGAGGCTTACCGGGAAATTTGTGATGCTTTGGCAATCGACGGTTTTGCGGCGGAGGGTTCTGCCCCGGTCTGCCCGGTCAAAGAGCCATCCCCCAGGGATGTACCCCCTGACAAGGCCCCGGACGAGGAGATCCACCGGACGCTGACCGCGCTGCTGTCTCTGCTGACGCTGACGCCGGCGCACCGGGAACATCTGCGGACGGTACGGGGACTGACGGACAACGATATTGACAGCTTTGGGTTCAAGAGCACCCCAACCTCCCGACTTTGCCGGACACTGACGCAGCGCCTGATCAATCAGGGCTGCCGCGTACAAGGTGTTCCCGGCTTCTATGTAAACGACTATGGAAAGTGGACCGTCAAATTCTACACGCGCACATCGGGCATCCTGATCCCTCTGCGCGGCGTGGACGGTCTGCTCCATGGACTGCAAATTCGGCTGGATCATCCTATCCGGGACGAAAACGACCCGCCGGATAAGCAGGGGGCGAAGTATCTGCCGCTGACCTCCACTGGGAAGAATCAGGGAGTCAGCTCCGGATGCCCGATACACTTTGTCGGCAGCCCCCATGCCCGTGTAGTCTATGTGACAGAGGGGGCGCTGAAAGCGGATATTGTCCATGCTCTGACGGGCCGCACCTTTGTAGCTACCATCGGAGCGAACAACCCCAACGGTCTGGACGAGCTGTTTGCCTTTTTGAGCCGCAACGGCACCGAGGAGATTATTGAGGCTGAGGATATGGATAAATACCGCAATGTGGAAGTCAATCGCGGGGCGGCTGCGGTCTACCGGCTGGCGAGAAAACATGGCATGACCTGCCGGCGGCTGAATTGGAACCCCAACTATAAGGGAATTGATGACTGGCAGATCGCCCTGCACCGAAAGCGAATTGAAAAAAGGGAGCCAATCAAAATGAATTTCAAGGAAATGTATCTGTCCGGCCTTTGTGCGCTTGACCACATCGAAAGCTGTGCGGAGCGGTGGCATACGCTGCCCGAGGACGGAACCAGTCTGCGCGACTATTTGGGTCTGACGGAGCAGGAGATGGACGTCTACCTGCAAACCGACCTGACCACCACCTTTGCGCGCCTGCTGGACAGCCAGCGGCACTGCCAGCGTTACCGCATCTACCAGTTGGATTTGAGCGGCGGGAAAACGGTGTCCTTTGCCTTTGCCGGCATCAGGAAGATGCAGGAAAAGGGCTATGAGCAGCCCCCCGCCTCTTTGTACCGTCTGGTGTATGACGGCGAGATTTTCTGCCCGACGGAGCAGAGTGAGCACGACATTTTGGAACGGATTTTCGCCCGCTACAATGATGTTCTGCCAGAGGGCCTTCCCGGGCGGAACGTGGCCCTGTCCGATGTGATCGAGCTGTATGGAGACAATGGGCGCGCCTATTTCTACTGTGACACAGCCGGATTCCCTGGTGTGAAATTTTCGCCCATGCTGGCAAAGCCGCTGAACGCAGACAAATGACAACGGACCAGCGGCTTCAAAGCATATCGGACCTTTGCAGAGCACTGGGTGCGGATGCCCGATACCAGCCGGAATACCGGCATCTGGTCGTACTGGCCTGGGAGCATGAGGGCGAACAACGGGCCCTTTTCATCCAGCGCCAGATACAGCGGCAGACGGAGGACGATCCAAGGTTGGTGTGCTACTGTTTTGACCCGTTCAGCACGCTGATCTATACAATTTGAAAACATGCAGATACCGCAGGGTATTTCTGCCCACTTAACAGGAGGAACGTACAATGGGATTCTATTCGGAACAGGACATTGAGCTGCGTTATGGTGACAGTCCCTTTGAGGAGGGCGGCTCACCCCCTGACAATACCAGGATGCAGAGCACTCCCGCCTTTACGGAGGCGGACCCGGTGGAACCGGCTGTTACGCAGCCTGCGGCGGAGACCGTTGTGCCTCAGCCGCAGCAGAATACCGCCCCGGCTCCGTCCGTGTCCGAGCAGGCAGTCGAGACGCCCCCAGAGACATCCACGGATGCCGTCGCCGGACAGGCGGCGGAAACTGCGGACGGCGCAGTGAGTGAGGACGATAAGAAAAAGGCCCACGAGGAGGCCGAGGCCAAGCGCAAAGCTGATTTTGATGCCCGGCAGGCGGCAAAGAAAGCCGCTGAACAGGAGCAGCTTGACCGTCTGGCCGCTATGAGCGATGACGAGGTGATGACCGCCTCCATGAAACGGGTGAGCACCGACACCGAGAAGCTGACCCGGCGCAATATGAAGGAGTGCGTGGCCGAGTATATCCAGACCATATGCATTGAGGACCCTGCTTTTGCCCGGAAGACCATGCACCCCCGCAAGACCATGATCCGATGCTTCCAGTACATCAGCCGGAAAGCCTGGGACTATATCCAGGACGAGCTGAAGGCCAACGGCATCCAGCCCGGTCCGGGACAGCAGGGATATGGGAGCGACATTCCTGACGATCTGTGCTATCAGTGGGCTGTGGACTACTTCAATGATCCTGATGCCAAGGAAGACCACGAGGAAGAAGAGAAGTTTGTGCCCAAGCCTTACCACGGCGGCACTTCCAGGCCAAAAAGCAAGAAGACTAAGAAAGAGACAACGCCGAAAAAGACGGAGCCGCCCAAGCCTGCTGAATCCTCTGGGCAGATCTCCATGATGGACTTTGTTATGCCGGAGGAGAAAGCCGGATGATCGCTTACAAAGGATTCAACCTTGGTCTGATTTGCAGGGGCTATCAGTTTACGATGGGCCGGAATACAACGGCGGAGGCAAACTGCGCCCATAACGGTTTCCACTGTGCTGAGGACCCGCTGGACTGTCTGTGCTACTACAGCGATATGAACCGCTCGGAATATTATCTGGTACAGCCGGGCGGCGATATTGACGAGGACGAGGATGACTCCAAAATCGCCTGTACGGAGCTGACTATCATCAAGAGGCTGGAGCGGAAGGAATTCTTCCTCCACGCTCTGGCCTACATGGTGGATCATCCGGAGCGGAAATGGAGCGATAATGTCCGTCAGGACCACGGCAAGGCTCAGAACGGCTATGTGGTGGTCCGGGGTACTGATCCGGTTGCTTCCGGGAAAAAGGGCGATATTTTGGCCTTTGCGAAGGAGGCTCCAGGAGGCGGAAAGATCATCCAAATCGCGCTGGTTCGTGTGGATGGGAAGAAAATCAAGCCCAACAGCTGGTACGATGTCAATTTAAAGAAAAGGAAGGTGAGCTGACCATGAAGAAGCGGGAGCTGCTTGCGATGCAGCGGTTAAACGCTACCAAGAAAATGGTTGGGATTGCGAAAAAAGATGTGCCCAAAAAGGTTGCAGTCAATACATACTGGGGTTCTCGTCAGGAGATACGCCGGAAGTATCAGCTCTTTATGCGCTGCAGTGTGGAAAACGGTATTTTGAAAGCGGCCCTCTATGCCCCGGACCATCTGCGTATCGGCGGCCGTCAGCCGTCCTATGAGGTCTATATCGACCGCAACTCCGGGCGCTTTATTACCTATGACTGCGCCAATAACAAATGGCGGGACTCCAAGCTGGACCGTCTGGAATGGCCGCCGATGACGTGCTATGCACCTGATGTATGGGCCTCATCCGATGATTCCAAAATGGCGGCGGATTATCTGGGCTCTGAAAAATCGGGGTATGAGGCAATTCTCGCCTATCAGAAAAAGCTGCGGGAAGAGGCCCGGATACGCCGGTACAAGAGAGAAACTGATGTTTGGGATGTAGATATGGCGCTGACCCCGGAGCTCCCCAAGGATTGGGACCGCTGGGTGGACAAGGTTGGTATTACGCAGAATTATATCTTTTATGAGTACCAGAGGGGAGGAGCCAAGACCGGCTACTGTACCTACTGCGAAAAAGATGTGCCCATCAAGGGGAAGCCCCGCCACAACAAGACGGCCCGCTGTTCCTGCTGCCGGCATGAGATCACCTATAAGGCGATTGGCAAGCTGGGCTGGCGGCTGGATACCGAGGAGGTCTGTGTCTATCTCATTCAACCCAGAGCGGACGGCTTTGTTGTTCGAGAGTTCTGGGCCGGGAAACGGTATCTGAAAAAGGATCTCAAGTCCCCGGAACGGTACTGCGTTGAACATTGGCGCACAATTTATGACGCAGATTTGAAACGCCGTCTCTATTACTGGGGCTTATACAAGCAGCTTTCTATGCGCTGGATTGCTGGTATTCCCGCCTATTCCTGGATGGGAGCCAACTCCATATACAACAGCCACGGGGACAAGCCGGGGCGGGTCTACGGCAAAACGCTGCCCCGATTGAAGCCTATACTAAAGAAAACCGGATTGCTGGATTGGATCTATGGACACCGCATGGTGGTCAATCCGGACGCTTTTTTCACCGTCTGTAATCAGCTCCCGCAGTTTGAACAGATCTGGAAAGCCGGCTTGTCACGGCTGGCCGGTGAGTGTGAGCACAATCCCGGCTGTATGCACGGCCTGATAAAAGAGCCGAAGTCAACCTCGCTCACAAAGGCCCTGGGGCTTGACAAACAGGGCCTGGAACGGCTGCGCCGGAATGATGGGGACACTGATTTTCTGCGTTGGTTGCAGGCAGAAAAGAAGAGCGGTAAGCCAATCTCGGATGAAGTGCTCATTTGGTTCTGTGAACAGAAAATCAGCAGGTCAGATTTGAGGTTCATCTGGAGCAAAATGACCGCCGTTCAAATTTATAACTATCTGCGGCGTCAGGCGGAGACCAGCCAGGAGAGCGTTCAGCAGGTACTCACCACATGGCAGGACTACCTCTCCATGGCAGAGCGGCTTGGAATTGATACCAACGATGAGATCATCTACCGGGTGAAGCTGCTTCGACAGCGGCACGACGAGCTGGTACTGCGCTGCAAGCAGATGGACAAAAAAGGGCAGGCAGCCGAAGTGTTGAAGCGTTTCCCCAAGGTGGACCGTATCTGCCAATCCATTAAGGCCAAGTATGAGTACGCCAACGAGGAATATGCAGTAGTTGCGCCCAATGGAGTGCTGGACATTATCGTGGAAGGCGACATGCTTTGCCACTGTCTCCGTGGGGCTGACCGCTATTGGGATAGGATTCAGACCCATGAATCCTATATCCTCTTTTTGCGGAGGGCATCCGTCCCTGATATGCCCTACTACACGCTGGAGATCGAGCCGGATGGGACCGTCCGCCAGAAGCGCACCAAGTTTGACCGGCAGGAGCCCGATATTGAGGACGCGAAGAAATTTCTTGCCGAGTGGCAGCGGGTTGTCGCCAAACGGCTGACCAGGGGTGACCGGAAAAAGGCGGAGGCCAGCCGGGTACTCCGAGAGCAGGAGTTTGACCAGATGCGCCGGGATAATGTGATTATCTACACCGGTGATTTGGCTGGACGGCGGCTGGTGGATGTGCTGACCGCTGACTTGATGGAAAACGCAGCATAAACAGATGAAGCGGGTGTGCCCTCACAGGGTACATCCGCTCCTCAATAGAAAGGAATGAGTGACATGACTTTGACAATTCCCCAGCGCAATTCTCTGGTGCAGGAATACCTTTGGTGCATCGACAGCGTGATCAAGCAGAACTATTCCCTGCTGAAAGCGGCCCATCTGGACCGGGACGATGTGTACCAGTCCCTCGCCATGCGGCTGATCCGGGCCGTGGAGCTGTACGACTCCGACAACAAGGCCGGCAAGGCCTTGAAGGGCTACATTTTCATGAGCCTGCGCTTTGCCCTGCGCACTTGCAGCAGCGCCCAGGCTCAGTACGGTTTCCGCGGTGCTCCCCACTACCTGCCCAACGCCGTTGTACCCATGAGTGCGTTGGACGAATCCGACCCCTATTGGGAAATGCGGATTGCAGCCTGAAAGGAGTGGATATGAAAAAACAGCGATTTCAGTATGGGATCAGCGGCTACCGCTGGTCTCCTGCAAGCTTCCATGTCACCAAAGGACTCGTCGGTCAAAAGAAAAAGCCGCTTCCGCTGACCAGTGAAGAGCGCAGCGAGGTTGGATACCGGGTCATCACCAAAGGATTTCAGGCCGCTATAAGCTATATCAAGCAGATTGAACGAAAGCGGACGCATGAGTACGAAAACCAGCTTTATGTGACTTACGGATTTTGGCTGAAAGAAGATCCTAAGCGATATTTGTTCTGCAAGCAGGTATGTTGTCGTGCGGATGCCCCCCTTGCCGAACGGCTTGGCCTATTCAAAATGATCCGCAGCGACCTGCTACAGAGGAACTGTCAAGTGGTAACCTCTGAGCAATGCGAGTTAGACGGCTCATATCAGCCTGTCAACATCAAGACAAACACAGTTACTGCGGACCTCAGCCGGCCGCTTGTGGTCCGGCTGCGCTTCGTATAGGAGAAAGGATATGACTATGAACGATTTGCTGTATGCGGTGCGCCCCCTGCGGGCCACTGTGGATGCGAAAATCTTTTCCGAGGCGCTGAAAAGCGTTGTCCCGATTTTGAAAAAATCCGCTATTCCTGTTTTGGAGGAAGTGAGCGTCCGATTTACTGGTGGGCGGTGCATCCTCGCCGCAACGGATATGACCACCTGGATTATCAGGGAGATCCCCGCCAGCGGCGACAACTTCTCCTTTGTGTTCTCCCGGACAAAAAAAGTGGAGCGGGCCTGCCGCTGTTTTGACGGCAGCCTGACGATAGAGCTGACGGAGAACGCCGGCCATAAGGACAACGGCGGCTTTGTCCAGCTGTCCTGCGGTTCCAGGACCGCAGAATTTGACACCCACTCCGCAGAGCTCTGCCCCGACGTGCCGAAAGTGGAGGGCGATGTGTCGTTTACTGCCAACGCCGCAAGCCTGCTGGAACGCATTGGCCGGGTTGCATACGCGACTTTGAAGGCGGAACTGGATACCCGGGGGAACAAGACCTGCGTAGAGTTTTCCGGCTGTCAGGTTTTTGCCTTGGACGGCTACCGGGCCGCCTGGGATAACGGGGAGTTAAATTTTCCCCAGCCGTTCTTGGTTCAGGCGGCGGCGCTGCATCATCTGAAGGTGTTTGGCAGCCGTCAAGTGGAGTTTCGGCTCTCAAAGCCCTGGATGTCTGTGACAGACGGGGACACGACGGTCATCTCCCATACAACCGACAGCGAGCCGTTCCATTTGGAGAGTGCGGTTCCCCAAAAATATCTGGAGGAATTTTCGGTGTCCCCCAGAGAATTTCTCGCGGAATTGAACTATCTGAAGGATGCGCTCCCCACGACCCACAAGCCCTATGTGTATCTGCGGGGGAATGAGCTGCTGATGCAGGTACATGACCGGAAATACAGCACGGCCATTGAGATCAGCAGAACGGGCGACACGACTGTAGGCTTTAACCTGAACTATCTGCGCGACGCTCTGAACCAGTTCAAAAAGGAAGAGCGTGTCACAGTCAAAATCAGCGGTGTCCATACCCCTATCGTCATTGAGGCGGAGGGCCGGAGCGACTGCGCCATGGTTTTGCCGCTCCGTGTGGTTCTGAATGCCGCGGCATAGAATTGGAGGTACAGAATGAAACAGCTTGGTAATTTGGTGCTGGTCTGCGCCCGGCGGCCCGAGGTGCTGATGACGCTCCATGAGGGCCAGGTATCCGTTTATGTGGGCGCAGGCCCTGAGCGGGCAGTCATTAGCAGCGCCTGGGATAACGATACGGAGATCAGCCGCATCGTCCATGAGCTGAATTTTGGACGTTATGCCCCGCAGAACTTGGGCAGGTGCGGCAAGGAGGGCTGAACGCGGTGAATGTTTATAAGCAGCAGGCAGTTGAGGTGGTTGACCGTCTGCATGAGGAAAACCGCCTTGACAACAGCGACTACTGCACTATCCACGATGGCCTGTCTGAAATCGAACCTCTGCGGGATCGTGACGAGGTTCTGGAGGAGCTGTGGGAGCAGTTTGGAGCTGTCCCTATGAATCCGGAAACGGAATGTATCGAGGAGCCATTTATGGGCTGGGACGCTGGAATCCACCGGGAAGAGATCTGGCACTGGTTTGATGTCCGGCACAGCAAGGGCGTTGCTTATCTGCTGTACCACATCAACATAAACCGGACCCCGGAGGCAGAAAAAGTTGCATTGGAGATTCAAGATGCTCACCTATAAACCAAGGAAAATGAGCGAGAAAGATGCGACCATCATCATTGAGCGCAGACATCCCTATGGTCTGTTCTTTTTGAAGGAAGGCAATGTCTATGTCGGGATCGACAACCGTGACGGCAACGCCTGGACAGAGGAGTTTCCCACGAAACGCAAATGTCTGAAATGGCTTACAGACGCTGCCTGCGAAATTTAAGGAAGCACGAGGGAGGGCGCACATGGAAACTGTGCGCCCTCCCCACATCTGACAATCTGGTGTCCGCTGTTGCTTCAGCGGCGTGCCGGACTGTCACGGACAGATAGGAGGAAATCAAAAATGGCACAGACAGGCATTGACCGGCTGCGGGTGCTGACCGCGCAGCTGAATCGGTACAGGTACGAATACTACAGCCTCAACGCTCCCACAGTGAGCGACGAGGTGTATGACCGGCTTTTCGACGAGCTGGGCCAGCTGGAACGGGAATTGGGCGTTCAGCTGGGCAATTCTCCCACCCAGACCGTGGGGTGGCTGGCGGTGGACAAGCTGAAAAAGGTCTCCCACCCCATTCCCCTGCTGTCGCTGGATAAGACCAAGCGGGTGGAGGACCTGTGTACTTTTATGGGCGACCAGCTTGTTATGCTTATGCCCAAGCTGGACGGTCTCACCTTAAAGGTGGTCTATGAGAACGGCATCATCCTGGAGGCTTCTACCCGGGGCGATGGCGACGAGGGCGAAAATATCACCCACAATGTCCGGGGCATCAGCGGTATCCCCACCAAGATCCCCTATCTGGGGCGGCTGGTGGTCACCGGCGAGGCGTTTATCCGCCCCAGCCATTTTGAAAAGATAAAGGCCACTCTGTTAGACAGCAGCGGCCAGCCCTACAAGAACGGGCGCAATCTGGCCGCCGGGTCAGTCCGGCTGCTCAGGTCCGAGGACTGCCGGAACCGCCGCGTGACCTTTATGCCTTTTAGCGTGCTGGAGGGCTTTGACGAACTGGAGAACAAATCCGACAAGCTGAAGCAGCTGACTCCCCTGGGGTTCACACACTGCCACTACCTTGCCGCCAGACGAAAGCTCACACAGGAAGAGATGGAAAAGGGTATCCAGCAGCTGCGCCAGTACGCCAAGGATTATGACATTCCTATTGATGGTATTGTCGTGACCTATAACAATATCGCCTACGCCAAGAGCTGCGGGCGCACCGGCCACCACTACAAGGACGGGATCGCCTATAAGTTTGAGGACGAGCTGTATGAAACGCGCATGACGTGCATCGAGTGGACGCCCTCCCGTACCGGTGAGATTGCCCCGGTGGCTATCCTGAAGCCGGTGGAGATCGACGGCTGTACTGTTTCCCGGGCCAGCCTGCACAACCTCTCTTTCATTGAGGGGCTGGAGCTGATGCCGGAGGATCGGGTGTTGATTTCCAAGCGCAATCAGATTATTCCCCATGTGGAGGAAAATCTGGACCGGGGCGGCTTCTGTATGGAGCGGGCTGTCATCCAGTCCTGCTCCTGCTGCCACCAGCCCACCCGCATCCATGAGGAAAATGGTACGAAGAGACTGTTCTGTGACAACCCCAACTGTGCCACCCGGCGTCTGCGGCAGTTCGTCCACTTCGCCGGGGATAAGGCGATGGACATTGCGGGGCTGTCTGAAACAACGCTGGAGAAGCTGATTGGCTGGGGCGTGCTGGATCACTGCCTGGACATCTATCACCTGGACGAGCATCGGAGCGAGATCCTGATGATCGACGGCTTTGGGGAGAAGTCCTGGCAGAACCTCTGGGGCGCTATCCAGCACAGTCGGGATACCACCTTTGAGCGGTATCTAATCGCTATGGACATCCCCCTGATCGGCAACTCCGCCAGCCGGACGCTGGCCCAGCGGTTCCACAGCAGCCTGGACGAGTTTGAGACGGCGGTCTGCGGCGGTTTCGATTTTACCCAGCTTCCCGACTTCGGGGACACCCTGCACCAGAATATCTATGACTGGTTTGGGCAGGAGGAAAACTGGTATCTGTGGAGCGAGCTTCGCCGCTATGTGCGTATCGCGCCGCCCAAGCCTGAGCAGGTCGAGCCGGTCCACGATAATCCCTTTGTGGGGCTGACCATCGTGGTCACCGGCAAGGTGGAGCCGTACACCCGCAGCGAGATCAACGCCAAGATCGAGGCCCTGGGCGCCCACGCCGGCAGTTCGGTGAGCAGTAAAACCAACTACTTGGTCTGCGGCGAGAATGCCGGGAGCAAGCTGGACAAGGCCCGGAGCCTGGGTGTGACGGTGCTGACGCCGGCCCAGTTCTTCCAGATGGCCGGAGCGTAAGAAAATGAGGGGGTGGCGTCTGTCTCCCCCTTGCAATTATATAGAAAGAGGTTATGAGTATGGCAAATATGAACTACTGCCAGTTTCAGACTATCCGGCGCGATATGGAGGACTGTCTGGACGCCCTCCGTGCTGAAAACCGTCTGAGCAGAGAGGAAGCCAATGTCGGCCGCTGGATGCTGGAGGACATTTTAAGCTACTGCCGGGACACCGGTATCATTGACTGCTACGACAACGGAATGCTGGAGGCCGTCTTTGAGGGGCTTGCCAAGGAGGACGATGATGACGAGTAGCCGTTTCACACCTTTGCGGGATACAATGGAAGAATCCCGGTTTTTGTGGGAGGATTGCTGCCCGTGACAAGTTTTTTCCGCTATGCGTTTGGGCGGTAAGCTGGACAAGGCCCGGAGCTTAGAAATCACAATGCTGACACCGGCTCAGCCTTTCCAGATGACCGGAAAATGATAACACAGGGGAGGGCCGATTGGCTCTCCCCCACGCAAGATTTAGAGAGGAGCTATGCAAATGAACCAGTATCAGGAAATGAGGGACAGGCAGCAGCAGGAGTTTAACGCGCTGCCTCTGGGATTTGCCTTCGGGCAGAAGCAGTTTAACGAAATGATGCGGGGCTGGGGCCTCCACCCGGAGCGGGATGTCAAGAAGATTTGCGCCATTGGGGCCGGCAGCTACATCCAGAAGAAGGATGTGGAACTGCTGCGCCAGACGAGCGCCCGGCATAAGGAAGAGCTTGCGGCGGCCATCGAGGCGGACACGACTGGGGATGGTTTCATCTTCCAGATGTTCTACCGTGAGCTGAAAAACCATGAGTATGGTTACACCGGGGATGCGGATGACACGCTGGACACACTGAACTACACGATGGAACAGGTACAGTCGGATCAACGGCTGTACAGAGGTTTTCAGCAAGCCTGCAAAAAGATTATGGAGGAGGAATCGTGATGGTAACACAAATCAAACGGGATGAGCATATTCGTCTGGCCGATGGACGCAGCGCGACGCTGAGTGCTGCTCAGCTCTCGGATGTGAAGTATGAAACCATGCTCCTGCTCAATGACGGCAGCGGCGAGGAAGTCGTCTCCTATCAGAGTACCAGTGCGGATGATGCGGTGTACTTTTTTTATGAGATCAAGAACACGTACCATGTGCCCGAGCTGACCGGAAAATACAAAAAGCTGGCAGACGATTTGAAAGCGGCCCACGCCTATGGATTGGCGCACATGGGCAATGATGACGGCGGCACCTGCAACTTTGACGCTCCCGCCCTCACCCTGCCGGGCTGGGACAAAAAACTTGTCGAGGCCGCGGCAAGAGCGGCTGGAGTTGGCTGCTTTGTATGGACGCTCTGGAACGATACAACCTATGTGTTTTCTGTTCGCGGCGTCGGACAGGGATACACCCGGACAAAGGCCGCTGAGGCCATGAGCCGCTATTTGAAAGAACAGGGCTATGAGGCCGGAATGTACTATCAGATGGACTGAAGGAGGAAAACCTGTGTACTACATAAACACAATGGCAGGCAAGGCGATGGCCCGAAAGGGCCACGCCTCCTATCCTGATGACTTCCAGCGTCTGCGCCCCGGAGAAAATTTCACCGCATGGCGTGTCGGACAGGATTGGGAGATAGAAACACTGCTCACTGGAGAGATGCTTCTTGCGCGGCTGAAAGCCATTGAGGAGCAGGACAACAGAGAACGGGAGCGGGCGCTTCAGTATGTCCTTGACTTTGCCAACGAAAACTGCTTCGATGCAGAACTCACCTGTAACCAGCTGCGCAGTTTGTGGACGGCGCACTGCCTGCGTTATGGCCTTAATGTGGATACCAGCGAGTATGACAAGGATTTAATGACTGTTTGGGCGCAGGCAGCTGCCGTCGAGGGCGACACCGCCTATTGGAGCGATTATAGCAGCTTTGACAGCTTTATGTGCGCCCATTTGGTCTGAGGAGGAGCTGCGATATGAAAAAACTGTTTTTCCGGCTTGGCGTCACAATGGAGCTGACCGAGGAGGAATTTGCTCTGATCTGTACCAGCAGCGATGCCGCACACGATCTTCTCAGGGAGAAGGTGGCACGGGACGAGTTTAAGCTGGATGGAGAGACCTATTCTCCGGCCAACTACACCTCCAGCGATGACGAGTTTCCCCACGAGGACGATATTGAATTTTATTTTTAGGAGGATTAAAGATGGCTGACTACAGCCGGTACAGGACCGAAACACTGGAAAAAATGCGCTCGGCCGCTCGGGAGAAGTATTATAACGAAACTATGAAGTCCGGCGGAAATTGGGGCGATGGAATGAGGCTTTCAAAACTCCCAAAGCATACGGCATGGGAAAAGGCCAAGCAGCAGTATGAAGCAATCTGCGCCGAGTTGGAGAGGAGGAAAGCTGCTGCCAATAACTGTAAGCAGAAAGACAAAAACAAGTGGGAGCACTTATTTGACCAGTTTCTGGAGACAATCGACTTCTGGCTTGTGAAGTACCCCGATGGCTGGGGCCTGATTGATCAGCAGAGAGCCAATCTGGGCAATATCGAAAGCGACCGTTTCCGTAATGCTTCCACCATCATTGACCGGCTGGACATCTATATTAAGGATTACTTTGCGGATGAAATCCAAGAAGGCATGGACGGGTGTGAGACGGAAGAATGGTCCGATCTTTTGCAGGAGGCCAGGACCACAATGCAGTCAAAGGATCTGGAAGATTACCGCTATGGCCTTGATGTGTTGGATATGGTATGCAACCATCCGCAAGAGATTGACTTGGAAAACTGCTACTTTACCGAAGAGGAGGAAGATTATTTTGAATAACAGAACGCTTGTAAAAGTTTCTGCCGGCGAGTACTGCATGGGATTCAAGACCATCTCCCGGAGAAAAAAATCGCCCCAGACGTTCCTAATTACCCGCGATATGCTTGCCCAGCTGGAACAGAAGCCGGAGATTATCACGCAGGACATCTACTCTTTCGCTGCCTTGCGTCTGAACACTGCCGCCAGAACTTTGACCATCAGCTTCTCCTGGCTCCAGCGCCGCTTCGATTGCGAGCTGGCTGGCTGGGAAGAAACGGCGGTCCTGCCCTATGATGCGCTGACCTCTTTCATGGAGGCTAGCGCCCAAAAAGGCGGGCCGGAGACTTGGCGGGTTCTCTCCCTCCAGAACACTGTGACACCCCAGGTCGTATTTGTCGATACAGAGGGGCTGCGAAAGTGTCTGGAGAACCGCACCGTTCGCAGAAAGCTGGCGCGTGCCCTGCGAGACAAGTTCTGGGGAGCAGACCGCGTTGTATTTTACCACGATTTTGAGGCGTATTCTTTTATGTTCCAGTCGTATCGGGCAGGACGTCCATCCATCACAGGTGGTTTGATCCTCCACGACCAGAACGATTTGCAAAAAGCGCACTATTCCGTACACACATAAACAGAAAATATGAATACGGAGGAACATCTAAAATGAATGAACGAGCGGTTGAAATTGCCCAGAAACATATTCAACAGGCAAATCCATCTCTGTGGAACGGATCAAGTGAGCGGCCAAAAGATTTTGACAGCCGCATCTTTACATACTCCGTTGATGGGGGTACCGAGCTGGACATCAGCTTTGAGTATGAAAAGGAAGATGGATGGCTACCCCTTTGCGAATTGCGGGACCGCCATACCGGTGAATTGCTGAACATTATGCACGGGTATGGGATTGACTCCCCCCAAAACCTCGCAGATACCATCGAGGACATCTGCGAGGGGAGATTAGCCCGTAACAGCAGTGCGCCGTCCTAAACCATAGATTAGGCAAACAGAAAAAAACAGCCACGCCATGCACCAAACTTTGGAGGTTAGTATTATGGAATACGAACAGATTATGATGATACATCAGAAGACCGGCGACAAGAAATATGCCAAGTTTCTCTCTGATGAAGGCTGGAAGTACGATACTGAGACGGATGCCCTTGCCGGGTATGCCCGGTTGATCAAGGCCGAGCAGAAAATCCCCCTCACTTGGGAGGAATTTTGGAGCGAGCTGCAAATGGAGGGTGACCTCTCCACCGCCCAGAAACTCTATCGGATTCTGCGCCGGCACATGGACAACGGCGCACTGAACGCCTATGAGCTCTATGGATATGCCCGGCATCGGTGGTGCATCAGGTGTCCGGAGGCCGTTATCGCCTATCAGACCGGCCCGAAATGCTGGGCGGTGAACAACTGCGGCGAGGCGATCTCCGAGGAGCGGGCCATACAGCGGCTTAACTCCGAATGGGGCTTTGAGGCCAGCCGGATCAAGCTGCTGGGTACACCCTACTACGACGCCACGGATTGGAACTTTATCCCCTTCCGCTGCGGATGCTATGACTGGATCATGCAGAACGGGGATCTCCACCAGATTTATCAATAGCCACATTCAGACGGCCTGCCCTTTGTGGGTGGGCCGTCTCACTATCCTGACAGGAGGACAAATCGTGACAATTATGTATCGGACGGAAACCTACTCCGGCTCTTTGGAGCGGCGCTTTGCCCATGTGCTTTGCTATGAACTGTTTACCCTGGGGAATGCGCATATTTTGAATGAATTGATCCAAAATGAACTGGTAAGAAACTCGGACTTAATCATTGAGATGGAGAGCATGGGCAGAGAATTGGAAGAAAACGGCTATGTGGATGATATGTCAGAGCTTGACCAGCTGGAGTTTTTGGAAAAAGTGCGGCTGGACATCTCTGCGCAGGCTGGCCGTGATATTCAATATGCCCTGTGGCTGGCGGATAAAGCCTGCGTACAGCGGTTTTACGGAGGGACAGACAGCGACATAGAAAGCTATAAAACCTCTGATGTGATCCTGTCGGATTTGGGACGCGGCGGCACTCTGTTTGGGTATGAGCTTGAACCGCTCCCCTGTGCTTATTAGAAAGCCCTTCCAATCACTGATCAGAAAGAAAAATATCATAAAAATAAATGCCGTCTGTTGAAAACGGCGTGTTATTTCCGTATTACATGAGTATAAGGAGGATAAAACTATGTTAATTGCAATGGATCACGGCAACAAGCAGTGTAAGCTGGTGCGGAGCGAACCCTTTATCTCCGGCCTGACAGAGAGCGAAGTGCGGCCCTTTGGACCGGATGTGCTGAAGTACGGGGACAAATACTATCAGATCTCCGACCAGCGCATCCCCTACCGCCGGGACAAAACAGAGGACGACCGCTTCTTTATTCTGACCCTGTTTGGGATTGCCAATGAGATCGAGGCATTCAGCGCCTATGCTCCCGGCATTATCCGGGTGCAGCTGGCGGTGGGCCTGCCGCCGGCCCACTACGGAGCGCAAAACGCTAAATTCATTCAGTATTTTTCCGGGCGGGGCGTTGTCAGCTTTTTCTATCGGGACAAGCCCTACTCCATCCTGATCGACGATGTGGCCTGCTATCCCCAGTCCTATGCGGCGGCGGCCTCCATTCTCCAGGCCCTCACCACCGTGCCCCTGGCGCTGGTGGTGGACATTGGAGGCTACACGATGGACTACATCCGCATTAAAAAGGGACGGGGCGATCTGGCATCCTGTGACTCCCTGGAAAACGGGGTCATCATGCTTTACAACAAGATCATCTCCAAGGTCCGGGCGGCTCAGGACATCCTCTTGTCGGAGGAGGAGATCGACGCCATCCTTCTGGGCCAGTCTGTCCAGGGCTTGGAGAGGGTCGTCCCGGTGGTGGAGCGGTGCGCCCAGGAGTTTGTGTCCGACCTGTTGAGCGCCCTGCGGGAGCGGCAGCTGGAGCTGCGCACCGCCCCGGTGGTGTTCGTGGGCGGCGGCTCTATTCTCCTCAAACGGCACATTCAGGAGTCCGGCAAGGTGGCTCACCCCATGTTCGTCGAGGATGTCCGCGCCAACGTCAAGGGCTACGAGACGCTGTACTGGCTGGCCCAGAACAGCAGGTGACCGGCATGGGGGAGAAGAAGAAACCGGGCCGGTTTACCTTGCAGTTTAATCTGGAGGACCCTCAGCAGCGGATGGCAGCGGAGCTTCTGGAACAGCAGGGGCGGCATAAGGCGCAGTTTATCGCCTCCGCCATCCTGTCTTATATCCAGCGTCCGTCCCAGGGCCACGACGGCGGGCCGCCTGCCATAGATGAAGCGGTGCTGGAGCGGATGCTGCTCGCCATCATGGAGAAGCACCCCCGGTTTGCAGGGACAGCTCCTGGTGAGCCGCCTGAAGCGGAGGAACCTCCGGCGCCGGCCGAACCTGCCAAGGGGCCGTGGGAGACGCCTATGGGCGACGATGCTTTGAAAGCCATAACCGATACCCTGGCCGCGTTTCAGCAGGGATAGGGCATTTCTCACATAACTGCATAAAGGGCATAGGAACACGGAGCTGCGGCTTCCGTTCCTATGCCCTTTTCTTATGACTGAATTGTGAGGATGGTTTGGCCCATGCGTACTTTGGTAACGCAGTCCGAATTGAGGAAATCATGAGCATCTTTGGCGCGGGAACGTAACACCCAGCCCGCCGCCAAAACCGCCCACACAGCGCAGGAGGACGGCGCAGGCGGGAGCGCGGCGCAAGGATAACGGGGTTGCGGAGGGATGTTAATGGCGGGCTGGTAGATTGCCATTCATGCACCCGTAAGTTTTTTATACGGCCATTCACGATTATATGGTTGATTGCTTAACCACATCATATCTGCTGCCGAATAAAACCAATCTGTATCATCAATCCACAAGTAATCGTGAAAATTTTCTTTTAGTCTGAAATATTCCGATAAGAACTTAAATACAAATTCATAGTCACCATTTATGTATTGCAAATCGAGCGCCCCATAATAATTCTGCTTATTTATTAGCCATGTAAAACTACCATACGAGCTATCTGTTGGTTTCTCTAACTCGAATACACATTGCCTTGTATGTATTCCTCTCTCAAAATTTGATTTTAGAATATCTGCGGTTACTTCTGATAAAGTGCCACTTAGATAATCGAACTCAGTTTGCAATACACTGCTAAAATACCTAATTGTTTTTAAATGGATACAATGAATATTAGCTTTAATTGACGCTTTCTGGATACTGTTCAAAGTGTCTTCATACGAAAATTCATCAATTTTCTTCAAGATAACAATTGATACACTCACCCGGCTAATGCCCCCTCACATCCCCAATTCCTATGCGGATATTTACATTCAGCTTACCACGACCAGCAAAGAATTTCAATGCACAAAACCTATACATACTATGCAAACAGCTTCATTTTGTGCTATACTGTTGTCCAGAAACTAAAGGCAAGTCTGTTTCAGCTTGGAGGCATGATGCCATGAAAAGAAAGTATGCTCTTGCCGCCGCCTTGGTCGGGGCGCTGGTGTTGCCGCTGTTCGGCTGTCAGAAAAACGCAGGAGAAAAATTGAGCGAGGAAGAAGTGCAACGGCAAGCCTATGAATATCTTGCCAGCCGATATAGTGCAGAGTTTACCATCACCAATGCCAAGCATGAGCCGGATGTAGTAGGGCCTATTCCCTCTTTCAGTTCCTCTTTCCATTGGGTGCTGACAGTGGTATCAGACCGCTTTCCCGATGATACATTTGAACTTCGGTATGGGCGTTTTGGAAAGGGCAATGGAAAGACATGGCACTGGACGGATAATTACTATGCTCTTTTGTTCCAGGACGGGCCAGCCGCTATTTGCACAGAGTTTGCAAAAGAATTTTTTGATGTGGACTGTATTGCGAAAGCTCCTGTTTTTCAAGAGGGTTGGCTTGACGGGGTAGGAGAAAACAGCACTTTTCAGGAATGGACGCAGGCGGGTGGGAGAATAACGGATGTAACAATATGGTTTTGTGATTTTCTCCCGGAAGATGATGAATTTATTGCATTTGCCGATGCGCTTACAGAAAAATTCCCAATCGTCGGTTTTATCAACTGCAGGGGTCTGACATCAGAGGGATACAAAGAGGTATCCGAACAGCGTGATATACCTGGTACGATTTGGAATGAACATCGGGAATGGATTATTGGACGAATAGATTTTAACCCCAAAAGCCACGAAATCGTACTATCACAGAGATATTCCACCGATTGACAATCGAACAAAATCCGATTAGCCGCTCGAAATCAATCGCCATTTTGACACTCTGATTTTCGGGCGGCTTTTTATTGTCCAGTATAGAGGCATCTCCTTGGCTGCCCGTGCTTACGGCTTCTTTTTCCGCCGCTTTTCCAGGATCAGCTGGAACCGCCGGGCCTCCCGCTCCTCCTCCTGGTGTTTCTTCTCCGCAAACTCCCGCATGACGGTCTCATGGTACTGGGACATATCCCGCTCCTGTACCCGCTCCAGGTCTCTCCATCTTTGCATCTCCGCCTGATACAGCGCCCGGTTGCCGGGGTCCAGTTCGATCAGCCG
>Ga0137308_101247_pt1 | contig 27272 bp, 26 predicted proteins | sample Inofrocosms_June_FD_97181 | JGI IMG/M metagenome (GOLD analysis project Ga0137308, IMG submission 97181) | Mouse cecal microbial communities from Vienna, Austria - N-Acetylneuraminic and N-Acetylglucosamine D2O microcosms_June | ecosystem: Host-associated > Mammals > Digestive system > Large...
TGATTGCCAGCTTATAGGTGACTCCGTTCAGGGTAAAAGCCCCGTTACCGATCCGGTTGGCATTGCGCCCCACAATCTCCCCCAGATGCCCCGAAAGGCTCAGGCATTTCTCCACAGAATCAAAACCCAGCACCACATCCTCCATCTGGCCATTCCGGTCAGGAACTATCATCCCCAGCCAGATCCCCCCAAGACTGGTAAATGCCGCCGACACCCCGTTTTTATTGGTCAGAGTGTACTTGTCTGCCTGACGTCCGTCCGGCAGTGTCCCAAACACTTCCTTTTTCCATGCCATAAGAAACGCTCTCCCTTCTTACATATTAAAATTCCCATGATTGCTTTTATCCATATTCCAAGGCCGTCAGACTGTCCTTACTTTTCACTCCTTAGCCTGAATATATCCCTGGGCTGTCAGGAGCTCTGCGCACAGCACCGCGCCGCCTGCAGCACCGCGCACCGTATTGTGGGACAGTCCCACGAACTTATAATCATAGACCGTATCCTCCCTCAGACGGCCAACAGAGATGCCCATGCCGTTCTCAAAATCCACATCCTCTTTGACCTGGGGACGGTTGTCCTCCTCCAGATACTGGATGAACTGCCTGGGAGCACTGGGAAGTGCAAGCTCCTGGGGCAGTCCTTTAAACTCCACCATCCGTGCCACCAGCTCCTCTTTGGTGGGCTTCTTACGGAATTTGACAAATACCGCTGCCGTATGTCCGTTGAGCACCGGGACACGGATACACTGGCAGGTAATCACCGGCTCTGCGGCCTTGACGATCACGCCGTCCTTGATCTCCCCCCACAGACGCAGCGGCTCCTGCTCACTCTTCTCTTCCTCACCGCCGATGTAGGGAATGATGTTCTCCACCATCTCAGGCCAGTCCTGGAAGGTCTTTCCTGCTCCGGAGATGGCCTGGTATGTAGTGGCCACCACCTCATAGGGTTCAAACTCCTTCCATGCCGTCAGCACCGGGGCATAACTCTGGATGGAACAGTTGGGCTTCACTGCGATGAATCCGCGTTTTGTCCCCAGACGTTTTCTCTGGAACTCAATCACTTTAAAATGCTCCGGATTGATCTCCGGTACCACCATAGGCACATCCGGCGTCCACCGGTGGGCGCTGTTGTTGGACACCACCGGTGTCTCCGTCCTGGCGTAAGCCTCCTCGATGGCCTTGATCTCATCTTTACTCATATCCACGGCGCTGAACACGAAATCCACACAGGCGGCCACCTTCTCCACCTCATTAACATTCATAACCACCAGCTTCTTCACAGCCTCCGGCATGGGCGTGGTCATCTTCCAGCGGCCTCCTACAGCCTCCTCATAAGTCTTTCCCGCGGAACGGGGGCTGGCTGCCCACCGCCACAACCTCATACCAGGGATGATTCTCCAGCAAAGCGATAAATCTCTGTCCGACCATGCCCGTAGCACCAAGCACGCCGACTCTCAGCTTCTTTTCCATAATAGTATTCTCCTCATGATTTTTTAACTGCAATACCGCCAGCCATTTCTCTGTTTCAATATACTATCTCATTCTCGAAAAAAAATCAATACTGAGACATACAAATTCGCGGGAAAAATACAAATGTGGTTACAGTTCATGGGGCGGGGAAAACTGGACGAAAACAGACGTCAAGCTCGCTTGTAAGACTGTTTTTGTCCAGTTTTCCACATCGGGCGGACGCCCGATGCTTCTTGTCCGGCGGAGCCGGACAAGAAGATGCCCCCCGTGAATAGTAACTAATAGTAACTAATAGTAACTATTAGTAACAGTGTAAACTACTATTTTATTAACAAAACTTGACAGTTTCCAGCAGGATGCACTAAAATCAAACTGCAAGGACTCAATAAAAGAATTTTCCTATGTCACGGAGTTCCGGAATCTGTCTTCGTCTTTTTCACAAGATTTCAGGAATACAAAAAAGAAAGGGGTATTAGAAAATGAAAATCCTAAAACAAATCACAGCATTTCTCACTGCAGCCGCGGTCTGCGCCTCCACAGCCATTCCGGCCTACGCAGACTACTACAAGGAACCTGCCAACATCAAGGGAGTACTGATCAACAGCGAATCCGAGGTCGCCAAAGCTGTCGAACTGGGCGCCACCCAGGTCATCACCAATTTTCCAATGTCATGGGCCTATCAGTCTGACATGATGGCTGTCTATGAAAGATTCCTGAATACCATCAAGACAGCCGGTCTCTCGGCAACAGTTATCGTGCTGAATGATTTCCAGGCTGCCTCCTACAATCCGGACCTGCTCCCCGTATCCGGACCCACCGGTGCCAACTACTATGCCTTCAACACACTGAATGAGGAAGGAATCCAGGCCACCCGTGATGCCGCCAGCCGCGTGGTAAGCAGATTCCACAATCTGGTATCCAACTGGGTCATCGGCAATGAGATCAATGACGGACAAGCCTGGAACTATATCGGGCCCATGGACATTGACTCCTACTGCAGCCACTATGCAACCGCCTTCCGCACCTGGTACGACGTGATCAAATCACACAACAGTCTTGCCCGTGTGTACATTCCCTTTGATTTCCGCTGGAATGTAGGCCAGGTGGAAGGCTTCAAGTACGGTGCCATGGACATGATGCCCCGGCTCAACAACCAGCTGCGTGATACGGATTACGGAATCGCCTGGCATGCCTATCCGGAAGAATTTGACAATCCCATCTTCAGTGATGACCGCCATGCCCAGGAAAAGGCCAATACCTACATCATCAACCTGAAAAACCTGCATATCCTGACAGACTACATGGACCAGGCAGATATGCTCTCCCCGGCCGGTGTCCCGCGCCACCTGATTCTGTCTGAGCAGGGCTTCACCTCCCTCTCTCCCGCCAATGGTGGCGAGTGCCAGGAGCTGCAGGCCCAGTGTATCGTGGAAGCCTACCAGGCCGCAGCCGCCAATCCCCATGTGGAAGCCTTCATGCTGAACCGCCTCACCGATGTGCCGGAGCTGATCCAGGAGAACTACGCCTTCGGTCTGCTGGATCCCAGCGGGAATAAGAAGCTGAGCTGGGAAGCTTATAAAAATGTAGGGAACTGAGAAGATAACACATAACCGTACGGACCCTTCCGGGGCGTGTCTGCAAATTCATTCACGCTCCGGAGGTTCCCTTTATACCAGAATCTTCTCAAATACCTCTTCCGGATGGCTGATCACATACTGGGGATGGAAGTTCTCCAGCTCCGTCCTGTCCCGGAATCCCCAGGTCACTCCTACCGTCATCAGACCGGCACCCAGGCCGGTGCGCATATCCGTATTGGTATCGCCAAAATAGAGACACTCCTCCGGCTTTACCCCGAACTGGCCCAGGATTCTGCGGACACCGGCCGGATCCGGTTTTTTCGGGATGCCGGGCTGCTCACCCAGAACACAATCGAAATATCCTTTTCCAAATACGGTTTCAATATTCTCAACCGTGCGTGCATGGGGTTTGTTGGAGAGAACCGCGATGCGAATACCCCGGCTTTTCAGCCCCTCAAGAAGCTCCCTGATCCCCTCATAGGGCTTTACCTCATACATACAGTTCTTCGCAAAAATTTCCGTATAAAGAGGCAGACTCTCCTCATAATGCTCCAGCTTCTCATCCCCACTGTAGCTAAGGGCCCGCTTCATCTGATTCCGGTATCCGTCTCCCACAAACAGCTTCACATGGGCCTCATCTGCCGGTCTGTAACCAAAATGCTCCAGAACCAGGTTGGTGGTGCGGGTCAGGGCTTTCAGGGTGTTCAGTAAGGTACCGTCAAGGTCAAAAATGCAGCAGCGAATCATGGGGAATCCTCCTTTACAAGTCTTCTCTTTTCTCAATGTTGTGTTGCCGTTTTGTCATAACAGTTCAGACACTCATTGAACTTTTACGGCATATGGCCATTCAGAATCGCTTCGCGATGGCGTATGCCCGCAGCCACTGTAGTTTCGTACGGTCAGTGCGGTGCACCGAAGGCATCCCCCGGAAACGCGCAGACCTGTCTGAACTGTTACCATTTTGTCCAGTTTACCACACATTTCCTGGAAAACCAAGCTTTACATTTTGTTTCAAGTGGGGTATAGTGATAGGAAAGTGTATTATGAAAGGACCAGAACACACATGTTAAGAATCGGCTGCCATCTTTCTTCTTCAAAAGGCTATCTTGCCATGGGCAAAGAGGCTGTTAATATTAAGGCGGGGACTTTTCAGTTTTTCACCCGCAATCCCAGGGGCGGGAATGCCAAGGCAATTGTACCTTCGGATGTGGAAGCCTTTTTGGAGTTTTCCAGTGAGCATGATATCGCCCATATCCTGGGACATGCGCCTTATACACTCAATGCCTGCTCGGCGGATGAGAAGGTGCGGGATTTTGCCCTGAGAGCCATGACTGAAGACCTGGTGCGGATGGAGTACACGCCGGGAAACTGCTATAATTTCCACCCCGGAAGCCACGTGGGGCAGGGTATTGAAAGAGGGATCGCTCTGATCGCCCAGCTGCTGAACCAGGTCCTGAAACCGGAGCAGCATACCACGGTTCTGCTGGAGACCATGGCTGGCAAGGGAAGTGAGATCGGAGGCCGCTTTGAGGAGCTTCGGGAGATTCTGGACCGGGTGGAGCTGACAGAGCATATGGGTGTCTGTCTGGACACCTGCCACATCTGGGATGGAGGATATGACATTGTGAACCATCTGGATGACGTAGTGGCGGAGTTTGACCGGGTTATTGGTCTTTCCCGCCTGAAAGCCATCCATCTCAATGACAGCCTGAATCCCCTGGGCGCCCACAAGGACCGCCATGCCAGGATCGGTGAGGGCCATATCGGATCAGAAGCCATGGTACGGATCATCAACCATCCGGCCTTCCGAAAGCTTCCCTTCTACCTGGAAACACCCAATGAGCTGCCGGGTTATGGGGCGGAGATTGCATTTTTGCAGGAGCATTATCAGGAATAAAACGCGGCTTTCCCCAAACTATTACAACGTTTGCAGCAGCATCTATTTTAAAACAGCTGCGTCCCTTACAATTTTCCAAAATACTCTGTACCAGAAAACAATGATACATTTATTACATTTTTCATAGGAGGTATTCATTTCATGTCAGAACGCACAAAACCATTAGAAAAAAGATTTGACAAGCTTGGCCCCAGGGTCGCAGAGGCCCTGAAGCGCCGCCATTTTGAGGCCTACTACTGCCCCACCAGGCAGGAGGCGGCAAAGCAGGCCCTGGAGCTGATCCCGGAGGGCAGCGTGGTAGCCTGGGGCGGCTCCGAGACGGTCGCTCAGCTGGGTATCCTGGATACGGTCAGGAAGACCAATCCGGTTATTGACCGCGACACCGCCTCCACCCAGGAGGAAAAGATCGAGCTGATGCGCAAGTCCCTGCTCTGCGACGTCTATCTCATGAGCAGCAACGCCATCAGCGAGGACGGACAGCTGTTCAATATCGACGGCAACGGCAACCGGGTAGCTGCCCTGGTATTCGGCCCCAAAAATGTTATCATCGTTGCTGGTATGAATAAGGTCACTTCCAATATAGATACGGCCATAGAACGTGCCCGGTACATAGCCGCTCCCACCAACGCCCAGCGCTTCTCCGTACAGACCGCCTGCATGTCCACGGGCACCTGCGGTGACTGCTTAAGCCCTTCCAGCGTCTGCGCCTCTATGCTCCGCACCCGCATCTGCCGTCCGGCTGGCCGGATCAAGGTGATACTGGTGGGAGAGGAACTGGGATTCTGATTTGCTGTGGCTGGTTTGCAATTAAAAGACTGATTTGCAAGCGCAGAAAAGCAAATACAAAAAATCCGTCACGGATGTCTCTTCCTGCATATGGGGCATTCAACATTTCGATATGGCAAAAGCCGGGAATCCGTCTACAAATTCCCGGCTTTGATTCAGATGCCTGGATATTTTAATTGTAAATAGTACCAGTAATATGAATTGAGCGATTCATGTTATTATCAATCAGCAATGCGTATGTCTTATTCGGCTCTGTATCAAAACTGCAAGATATCACCCCATTGGATGAATCGACACAATAACCGTCAAATTCAATGCTAAAATTGTCACTGGTCGAGTCACTGCCAAGATTGATCCTTATAGTAGATGAAGTTGCGGTTACAGCAACCGTAATGCTTTTATTAGCCGAAATCGTCCGGGAAATACTGTTAGCACCACGGACACTGGCATCCAGGCTTGCTTCTACCGTACGGACGCGTTCCGTCGCCGGAACATATTTTTCGGAAAACTGGGATTTGATGTTGCCCTCCTCTTTTGTTTTTATCATATAGTCTGTTGCAACTTCCGCCCCTGCTTTGGTTGCCCCCAATGTGACAAATGGGCAGCTAAGTACATAACAGAGGGATAAAGCAAGAATTCCAACTCTGATTTTCTTTTCTGGTTTATGCATGATATTTTTAAATCTCCTATCTATTGTTTTTTGTTTTGTTCTTCTGCAAAAGGCACTTTCAATAGCTGGATTCGCGGGAATATCTTTTGAAAGCAGCTCCAGCAACAGGTTTGCATAGCAATGCCTCTGTACCCTGGTTCTATCCTTCAGTACCTCTCTGTCACAGTCCAGCTCACAGTAATCTGAAAAAAACTGAAAGAAATAATAAATCAGCGGATTGAACCAGTACACTGTCTGCGCCAGCACTCCCAGACGCTTGAAAAGGATGTGTTTTCTTTTCAGATGTACCAGTTCGTGACGGATAATCCAGTAAAGCTTCTCTTGGGAAAAATCAGTACTGCCTATCAGAACCCTGGGGCTGTTCAGGATTACCAGTACAGGAACCTGGACAGATGGATGGTAATAGACAGGAACCTTCCTCCGGATCCCCAATTCCTCCCTGGCCACTTTGACAAGCTGCAATATAAAAGGATCCGTCACAAGTATACTTTTCCTGAGGACCGTGCGGTAGAACCGGAACACCTGGACAACCGCAAACGCTGTCTTGACCAGAACTCCCAGGAGCCAGACCGCTATGATCAGTCTCATATAAACCTTTTGTGAGGGAGTCCCTCTCAGCATCCCATAAGACACCTCGTAAAAGCCTATAAAATCCGGCTGGTCACTGGTGATCGGAATCGGCACTGGTCTGGCCAGATACATCATATAAATGGTGACCAGGACAAACAAGGGAAGGGTCAGAAGAACCAGACCAATCCGCAGAAGGCCATAGATCCAAGCCGTAGCATAAAACTCGAGATTCATAATCTGCATCAGCAGAAACATCATGACACCTGACGCAAGTGTGGCAACGACCAATATGACTATAAAATATCCCATCTATTCCTCACCCAGTTCCTGTTCCAGCTCTTTCAGCCAGCCTCGAATATGGTCAATGTCTTTGCTGGATACGGATGTTTTCCCGCAGAAGCTGGCAAGAATCATCTCCAGTGAATCACCATAGGTTCTGCCCAGTGTTTCATTGATCAGATTCTGATTGTAATGCTGCTTTGAAAAAGCGGGTGTGTAAAAAAAGTTCCTTCCCTCCCGCCTGGGAATCAGAAATCCCTTTTTGGACAGCTTTGAAAGAAAGAAGGATACGGTACTTCCATCCTTTCCGCTGCTGCCGAAAAAATCTACTACATCTTGTTTGCATTTCCCCTCTGCGGAATTCCAAAAAAATTCCATGAATTCCAGTTCTGAGGGAGATAATTTGTATTTAGACATGAGCTCACCCCTTAGAAATAGATTAGCAAAATTTCAGAAAAGTGTCAATTGTTTATTGACTAATTTGCATTTTTCTGATAATGTGCTAATTAATTGCAAAAGCATTGTGGAAGGCTCAAAGAATGCTTATGAAAAATTTGAAACTATACATACATTGTATGGCATGGAATATTGATTAGCATGATTACTTGGTAAATTTGATAGGATGTGCTTTTTATAAAGACAAAGGGGTGAAAACCACCTATATAGAAGGAGATAGATTATTAGAAAATTATCATGTAGTCAGATACACAACTTCATACCTTTTTCAGTCGTAAAATACTTTTATGAAAACGGCTATTCTCTACCAAACATGATTGCAAGGCCTTGTAATAAATCAGTAACCAGTAAACCAAATTAGTTTTGCGTTATATCGCAAGAAAGGACGCTATAGTACTTTGTCTATTCTCTGCATTTACGATCCTCGCAAATGCTCCAGTAAATGCAGACCCGAATGCAGGCATTCCTATGAGTCGCAGCAGATCAAGTGTGGGAACCTCATTTAAGGCAACAGTACCAGTGATGCCTCCAGTGAAACATATGGCCACTTTAACTGCAAACAAAGATTTATCGGGAACATATCTCGATTTGTATAATGAAGGAAGGTATGATACTGTGTCCATATCCCAGTATAATTCTACAACATTATCGCCATTTGTTGACATAAAAAAAGGTACAGATGGAAACTGGCTCGGAATGTATGTTGGCACATATGTACCATCTGGTAGTAGCTTTGACCTTGTAGGTTACAGTAATGGTGTGTTGTCTGATACTGCCAGCGGATACTGGTATTACAACTAAGCCCTACATCAGGTAAACCCTTTTTTATACGATTCTGCAGAAACCTTATGAACAAGAGGGCATTTCGCCCTCTTGTTTATAAGACTAAGTTTCATCGAAAATAGTTTATTTGTGTCTTTTACAATTAGGAGGGAATTCGGATTGCTATACAGTGAATTTTTGCGGTTAAAATACCAGTTTAAGACAAAAGCAGGCCTGGTTCTTTTACTTTTCTATATGCTGTTCTCATCCATTTTACTGGTCAGAGCCATTCCCCGGATGGTGGCTCTTTACAACACGGTTGGCCTGACTTATCAAATAGACAACTTTTTCTTCCTCTGGTTTGGATATTATCGTTTTATTTCCATTTCGGACTTCCGATTATTATTTTTTGCTACAAGAATTTTCCCCTTTATATTTTTACCGATGCTGTTATCCTGGTTTGGGGGAGACACATTTTCTTCGGATTATACAAACGAATGTGACTTTTTACTATATCTAAGAGTATCCAGAAAGAAATATTTTATCGAAAAACTGCTTATGACTTTTATCGGGTCATTTGTTATAGTTTTGATTATACTGGTATTTCAATTACTACTTTCAGTACTTGGTTGCCTGTATTTGAAACAGAAAGGAATTCTGATTCCTGATTTTGAGCGTGATGATCTTCTTATCCTTCTCAGCTCCGGTATCAGGATTCCATTATATTATTCCAGTTTGGCTGCTTTAAGCTGTTCGATTACACTTTTCATACACATACCGGCTGCGGCATATATGTTGCCGGTTGTCATTGCAGTTGGATCTTCTGTTTTAACAGCAGAGCTTACAAACAATGTTCCCATGGACCTGGCCTTTTATGATTCTGGTCTAATGGCACCCAATATGGAGATATACTGGTATACTGTAATAATGTATCTGACAATAGTAGTTTTCCTGACACTGGTGAAAATATGTATAGAAAAAGACGCTTTAAAAACTCCTTGAAAATCAGAATCTTCCTATCGTTTTTCAATATAAAGAAAAATATACTCTTGATTTTGTTAGGCTCAATTTTGTCTACTGTAATATACCATTCAAAATGGTACTCGCAAAAAACAATGGTAACTCCCTACATTGCAGTTCTGGTATATACTCCGCTTTTTCTGTTTTGTCAGACACGATATTTTATTTCATCTACACCGTATATTGCAGTCAGAATGAAAATAACAGACCGATTAAAAATTATGGCAGTAGACAAAATCTTATCAGCTTTTTTGTGGGGAATCTTTTTATCAATGGTTCAGCTAAGTTTGTCAAATAACTTATGGAATTTATTGCTTTTACAAAAATTTGTATTATACTTTTTTTATTTTATAGCGGTTTCTTCAATGGTAAATACTTTTTATATTTACACAAAAAATTCAGCGGCTAGTTTTTCCTTGTCATTAAGCATTCTAATTGTTGACTACTATTTATCAGTTTTTGGAAACATTATGGGAATAAAGGGCGTAATATTATACACTGTGTTTGCAGGAACCTCTTTTATAAGAAGTTCTGTTTCCATTCTGGCCCTGAATTTGATTTTGGTAATCGCGCAAGTATATTTATGCTATTTTAATATGGATCTAATTGAGTAGGAGGCAAGATGAAACAAAAGCAATATATAAGAAACATCAGCAAAATCCGATTTTATTTGATCGTACATTGTATCCTAGCGTGTTCGGCCACGTTGTTTTTACGGTCATATAAGATGACGACAGAAGAATATATCCATTCTGTCTTATATCCTCATACAAACTTGATTCTTACATTTCCCATATTTATGGCGATCTTCATTACTTTGAAACTGGCAGCGTTTGTTATGCTCGGAAATCTGGCTGTAGAAATGTTCGTATCAAAAGAGGCCATACGATTAATTCGCTACGGAGTTTCAAAATACTACTTTATTCATGTGTTTAGAATAACGGCTACCATCTTAGTGTCAACTTTTGGGACTGTATTTTTCTGGTGCTTTTTGTCCAACACCTGGTCATACTCAGTTTTGCCCGTATTCTCCTATATCTTATTGATATGCAACACAATTTTACTATTAAACATCATGAATACTTATATAGACTACAGATTGAACAATATTCTAACTGCTATTTTGCTAATAGGAATATTATGTTTATCCGAGACATCAGAAAATGCATTTATAAAAACAAGCAATTACCATATAATATTTTTTGCAATTATGCTTGTACTATATGGAAGTATAAATTACTTATTAGTCCGGCGGATTCGAAAAATAAACTATTTGTAGTTTTTAGAACGGAGGATGATTGCCATGTGTTTTGTACATATTGAAAATTATACAAAAATTATAAAAAACAAAAAAATACTAGATAATATCAATTTGCAAGCAGAAACAGGAAGTACGATTGGTATCATTGGGAAAAATGGTTCAGGTAAAACCATGCTGCTGCGTGCCGTTAGCGGCTTAATACGTCCTACTTCTGGTGAAATAAGGATAGATGGACAAGTTTTGACAGACCGGAAACCATTTCCAAATTCCATCGGCGTTGTAATTGAGCCCGCTTCTTTGTGGGGTAACTATACTGCCTATGAAACGCTGCAAATATTGGCCGGAATACGCAAAATAATAGGAAAAAAAGAGATTCTGAATACGATGGAACGGATGGGACTATCTCCTGGAAGCAATATTCCAGTAGGGGAATTTTCCCTGGGAATGAAAAAAAGATTACTGATTGCCCAGGCAATTATGGAACATCCGGGACTTTTAGTTCTTGATGAACCGACAAATGCTTTGGATGACGAAGGCGTATCCTTGTTTCGGCAGGTGATCGAAGAAGAACATCAGAGGAAAACCACAATTTTTATTGCCAGTCATATGTTAGAAGAAATAACACAACTGTGCCCCGTCATTTATTGTATGAATGGGGGAAAAATCTATGAGCAGCCTCGTTGAAGGACATGGAGCTCCAGGGCAGATTGTTCTTTGCGACAAGTAGCCCTTTAGTATTTCTTCGATTACTGATGCATTTCCTTCCGGAAATGCCCTGCAGAATTCTTCCGGCTTTCCAGCATCCTCTCTGGTCGTCTCCCGGAACCACTGCCAGATCTGGCTGGTAAACAGCTCGGTAATCTCCCTGTTTGGAATTGCCAGCCGGAGTTGTCTCTCCTCATCTCTTCCCCTATAAGTCAGATATCCGGTATAAAGCAATGTACAAATATTTCCTGATTTCATCAATAACCCGCAAACCGCTCATTCGGCCATCGCGAAGCGATTCTAAATGGACGTATGCCATAGCAGTTCAGATACCCATCCAGCCTGTTCCATACAGTCCCCACCATAAAATGGGGATGAAAAAAGGGGGGACTACTGCCCCCACATGTCATGCAAAGCATCGATCTGACGGGCAATGGCAAGAGTATCCTCCCGCCCCCAGAAGCTGCTCTGCCGCCTGCCGGCCTCAATGGAAGCCATAGCGTCCTTAATCTCATATTCAAAGCCGCTGGAGCAAAATGGCTCCTCAAACACCTGTTCAGAACCGCCCTGGGGGCGGTAGATGAGTTTCTGTGCAGCCTGGAAATTGGGCAGGTACAGGCTTCCCTTATCGCCGCAGATGTATCCTTCCACCGGGATGACTGCGCCGATGGTGCTGGTAAGCAGGGCGGTGCGGCCACCGCCGAAATCCAGAATACTGGCCGAGTAAATATCCGTGCCGCTCTCGCCAAGACGGGCCAGACTCTGGATATTCTGCGGCTCGTCCCCAAAGGCAAGCCGGGCAAAGGCCAGGGTGTAGCATCCCACATCCATCAGCGCACCACCGGCAAGCTCACGGCTGAGCTTACGTTCCAGCCGCACCCCGCTGCCGATAAAGCCATACTCGGCCCGCAGATGCCGCACCTGCCCAAGTGCGCCACCAGCCAGCAGCCGGCGCATCTTCTGGATAAGGGGCAGCTGGGCGATCCACATGCCCTCCATCAGAAAAAGCCCTCTGCGTTCAGCCAGGTCAAACAGGGCCTCCGCCTCGGCAGCAGTGGGCGCAAATGGTTTTTCGCACAACACATGCCTGCCTGCCTCCAGACAGAGCCGGATGCTGGCCGGGTGCATGGCGTTGGGCGTACAGACATAAACAGCGTCAATCTGCGGATCCTTTACAAGTTCCTCATAGGAGCCGTAAGCCCGCAGACCGGGATATTTGCCGGCATACTCAGCAGCAAAGGCCTCCGCTCCCTGACGGCTGCGGCTGCCCACCGCACCCAAAACCGCCCCATCAACCACCCGCAGGGTGTCGGCAAACTGATGGGCGATCTTCCCGGTAGCCATGATACCCCACTGAAACATAAACATCTCCTCCTCTCTTTTCTGCTGTATAGCTTTGACCCTCCTCATCGGTCAGGTCAATGATGGTGCAGCCTGCGTCGATGCATTGCTGGCAGGCCTCTTCCTCGCTCTTGCCCCACAGCTCCCGCAGGGTGCTGTTTTCGGCCTTACCGTACACCTTGTTTTTCGTATATGCGTTTTAGATTCTACCGCGCCCCCCGCACATACGGTCTGGACAGCGCCTCCGGCTTCTGGTTCTTCCCAATGGAAGTCAGCAGTGCCACCAGGGTAATCACATAAGGCAGCATCGCCAGGGCCTGGGGCGGCAGAGGCACACCTACAGCCTGGAGGCGGATCTGCAGGGCATTGGCAGCTCCGAACAGGAAAGATGCAGCCAGAATCCCTCCCGGCATATACCGACCCAGGATCACTGCGGCCAGGGCGATATAACCGCGCCCGGAGGTCATATTTTCCGTAAAATTACCCACCTGAACCAGAACCAGGTACGCGCCTCCGATGCCGCCCAGAACTCCGTTAAGAACCATAGTGACATACTGGTATCTGTGCACCGGGATCCCTGCCGCATCTGCTGCCCTGGGGTTCTCCCCGATGGCCGCGAAGGACAGCCCCATGGAGGTTTTTGCATAAAACCAGGCTATCCCCACCACCAGGAAATAAAGGACATAGGTCATAATATCCTGCTCAAAGAGTGCACTCCCTACCAGAGGAATATCCGCCAGCGCCGGAATCCGCAGCCGGGACAAAGGCTCGATCTGCTTGTAGGAATCCCCGCTGCTCATAAGCTTATAGAGAAAGCTGGTAACACCCAGAGCAAAGATATTCAGGGAAATTCCGCTGACAGACTGGTCTCTGACCAGACGGATGGAAAGCACAGCATGGATCATGCTGACCGCCACACCGCCCACGATCCCGCAGGCAAGCCCCAGCAGGATACTACCGGTAAAAAAAGCACCTGCAAAGGAGAAGAATGCTCCTGCCAGCATGACTCCTTCCATACCGATATTGAGGATCCCCGACTTTTCCGCAATCAGCTCCCCCATTCCCGCATAGGCAAGGGGCACTGCCATCCGCACAGCTGCCGCCAGAAAGGCAGTCATAAATGTCATAGTAAAGATCTGTTCCAGCATCTACTTCCCCTCCTTTCTTGCGGCTCTTCTCCAAAACAGCTCCCGGCCCAGGATCAGAAGAACGATCATACCGATCAGGAAATCCACAATAGCTGCCGGGATTCCCATCTGCCGCTGCATGGAATTGGCTCCCACAGACAAGGCGGCAAAAAGGATGGCCGTCACCAGCACGCCAAAGGGCCGGTTCACAGCCAGAAGGCTGATGAGAATGGCCGTATAACCGCAGCCGCCGGAGATACCCTCCAGAAGCTTTCTCTGGACACCCAGCACTTCCACAGCTCCTGCGACCCCTGCCAGACCACCACTCAGGGCAGCGGACAAGATGATATTCTTCACCACGGAGATACCGTTGCAGGCCGCCCCCCGCTGGTTGAAGCCCACGGCCCGTATCTCATACCCCACTGTAGTCTTCTCCATGAGAAACCATATGAACACCACCGCAGCCAGGGCCAGGAAGATGCCCGTATGGATCCTGGTAGGCTTTAAGAAACGCACCAGAGTAGCCGATGCATCCAGCTTGGCCGACTGGGGGATGCTGCCGGCCGGATCCATAAGAAAAGTACGGACGGCAATTCCCAGAAGATTGATACCAATATAGTTCAGCATGATGGTAACAATGATTTCAGATATATCAAACCGCGCTTTCATCATGGCCGCGATCAGGGCCCAGAGGCCCCCGGTCACAAAGCCCGTGAGAATCGCCAGCACAATCCGCAGCGGGCCCGGAACCCCGGTCAGATTCAGGACCACCCAGGTGGAAGTCAAAGCTCCCATATAGAACTGGCCTTCAGCCCCGATATTGAAAAATCCCGTCCGGAAAGCAACCGAACAGCCCAATCCCGTGAGAATCAGAGGGGTCGCCTTGACAAAGACCTCGCCAAATCCATTGAGATTTCCGAATATGCCCCTGAAGAACATCTGGCAGGCTTCCAACGGACTTGCTCCCGACAGAATCACCAGGACAGTGGCAGTCACCAGGGTGATGACCGCAATACAGACATTCTCCACGATCCTTTCTCTCCGGTTCTCTTTCATGCCACGTCACCTCCCTTCCGGCTCTGTCCACCGGCTGCCGCCGGCTGATTCCTGCATCCATCCGGCCCGACAGTTTCCTGTTTCTCCGCGCTGGCCCTGGCGTTTTCCGGTCTGGCCGCTTCCGGTTCCGCTGCTTCCTTCCGCTCCGCCACGGCCGCCTCTTCCCCGGTCACGCCGCCCATGAGCAGGCCGATCTTAAAGACATCTGCCTCCGCCCTGTCCAGGATCCCCACGATCTTCCCGGCGAACATGACCGCGATCCGGTCACTGAGGGAGAGAAGTTCGTCCAGATCCGCTGAGATCAGAACCACGCTCTTGCCCTGGCTCTTCTGCTTGAGAAGCTCCTGGTGGACGAACTCGGTGGCACCGATATCAAGGCCTCTGGTGGGCTGGCTGGCCACGATCAGTCCGGCCTGATCCGTAATCTCCCGCGCCAGGATCACCTTCTGCTGGTTGCCGCCGCTCATCAGCTTCACCAGCGTCCGGATCCCGCTGGTACCGGAGGTCTTGATTTTAAAATTCTCCAGCGCCTTACCGGCCCGTTCCTCCGCCTTCTTGTGGTCCAGCACACCCCATCTGGAATAGGGGCTGCAATCAAAATCCCGGAGGATGATATTGTCTGTCACTGTCATATCCATAATCAGGCTGTCATTGTGACGGTCGTCGGAGATATAGGAGATCCCTTTGCGAAACCGTTCCTTTACAGAGATGCCTGCCAGGTTCTCTCCCCGCCAGGTCATGGTTCCCTTATAGTTTTTGCGGATACCAGTGATGACCTCCGCCAGCTCCTTCTGCCCGTTCCCCTCCACACCTGCGATGCCCAGGATCTCTCCCTTGTGCACCCCAAGACTCACGTGGGACAAGGACTTTTTCTTCCGCCGCTTTTTCGATAAGGACACATCCTTCAGGGACAGCATCTCTTCCGGCTGGAAGCCCTCCCGCTGGCTGGTATCCTTTTTCAGCTCCCGCCCGATCATATGGGCGGACAGCTCCTCCGGGGTTGTCCCGGCAGTCACCAGGCGGCTCACGGCCTTCCCGTCCCGGAGGATGGTGACCCGGTCGCTGATGGCCATGATCTCTGCAAGACGATGGGTGATGATGATGATCCCATGGCCCTCTGCCTTGAGTTTTCTTAAGATATCGAAGAATTTCTCTGTCTCCTGGGGCGTGAGAACACCCGTAGGCTCGTCCAGGATCAGAAGGTTCACATTACGATAGAGAACCTTCAGGATCTCCACCCGCTGCTGCTCTCCCACAGACAGCTCGCTTACACGGCTTTCTGGATTGACGGAAAGCCCATATTTGTCTGCCAGCTCCCGGATCCTGGCAGCAGCGCTCTTCCGGTCCAGCACCGAAGCGCGGCTCTCCAGCCCCAGGATGATATTGTCCAGCACCGTCATCTTCCTGACCAGGGAGAAATGCTGGTGCACCATGCCGATCCCCTGATCAATGGCATCCCTGGGCGAAAGAAATTCTACCTTCTTTCCCTGATAATAGATCTCCCCCCGGTCCGCCTGATAGATTCCGAACAGAATATTCATCAGTGTCGTCTTCCCGGCACCATTTTCCCCCAGAAGGGCGTGGATTTCCCCGGCTTCCACAGACAGATCCACATTCTCATTGGCATATACACCGGAAAATGCCTTCGTGATCTGTTTCATTTCCAATAATGGCATACCGTCTTTCCTTTCTGTCGTCTCCGTGAAAAGACAAAAGCCGCCGCAAAATCTGTCAATTACACAATATATGTAACCGTTCAGACGGTCCATTGCCTGTCTGAACGGTTGCCTATATATGGCAATGGGATAAAACATACCCATGCCACATATTGTGTGATCCTGTCATTTTGCGGCAGCTCTGGCCTATTTCATTTTATGCGCCTTCTGCCTTCATGGGAATCCGTTTCCCATATCGGCCTATTATCTTACCTGTGTATCGCAGGGAACCTTGAATTCCCCGGACTTGATCTGTGCCACGCGCTCGTCGATCAGGGACTTCACTTCCTCCGGAATCTTCTCCTCCAGACCATGGTAGGGAGCTACGCTCACAGCATCCTCCTTCATACCAAAATTATAGATACCGCCGGCAAAACTTCCGTCTGCAACAGACGCGAAGGCCAGCTCGATCACGTGGGGGATATGATATACGGAAGAAGACAGCACCGTGTCGGGGGCCAGATCATTCTGGTCGTAGGAATCACCGGTTGCGTAAACGCCAGCTTCCTTAGCCGCATTGATACAGCCGGTACCGGCTTCGTTGGCACAATGTCCGATGACGTCGGCACCGTTGTCGATCATGGCCTGGGCAGCTTCCTTGCCAAGAGCCGTATCGGTGAAGGAACCGGTCCATGCGGTCTGCACCTCGATATCCGGATTCACTTCCCTGGCGCCATCCTCAAAGCCATTCATGATTTTCACAAGGGAAGCACCCTGAATCGGGCCTACATAACCGATCTTACCGGTCTCACTCATGCCGGCTGCCAGCATACCCATGATGTAGCCGCCTTCCTCACAGCTAGATACATAGGAAGCTACGTTATCTGCGGAAACCTCCCCCTCTGTCACGATGAACTTGACATCCGGATACTGCTCTGCCACCTCCATGGCCGGATCACCAAACTCATAGCCGTGACCGATGACCACATCATAGCCATTGGATGCATAATCCGCGAAAGCAGCCTCAATATCATCAGGAGTCAGATTCTCCGTATAAGCGATCTCACAGCCATACTCTGACTCCAGAAGCTTCAGCCCCTCGTAAGCCACCTGGCACCAGCCCATATCATTGGCTGCGCCGGACAGGCACATAGCTACCTTGTAGGTCTTGTCCGTGGCTGCTGCCTGTGCCTCTGTCTCCTCATTCTCTGCCTCAGCTGCACCGGTCTCTGCCTCAGCCTCTGTCTTTGCCGCCTCAGTAGCTGCCGGTGTCCCCGTGGTCTCTGCTGCATCCCCGGAACCGCCGCAACCCGTCAGAGACATCATTGCCATAGATGCTGCCAGAATCACTGCTGACATTTTCTTCATGTTTTTCATAATTTTTTCTCTCCTTTTTGTCTGTGTACATTTCGGGCGGCAGTCCGGATATGGACCGCCGCCATGCCTGCGGGCCTCAAACCCACAGAATACTTTCATTATAGTTAAATCCGGTTCATATAAACGGATATTAACTTCTTTCTTTACATGAATATCTTATATGCCTCATTCCCCTGACGGATTACCCGTGTGCAGACTGCCTCGCCGTCTGCTGCCAACTTCTCCTCGTCAATGCCCTGAAGCTCCCCGTCCTTGTAGACCACCCTGCCATTAATCATGGTCATCCATACCGGACCGGTGGCTCCCACACGGGCCAGGAAATTCTTCGGATCATGGAGCGCGCCTGCATACTCCAGCTTCTCCACATCTACCATGAAAAGGTCAGCCCCTTTTCCTGGCTCCAAGGAACCCAGATCCGGTCTGCCAAGGGTTCTGGCGCCGTTGACCGTAGCCACCTTCAGCATATCGTAAGCCGACACGCCGCCGCCCCTTGCCTTGGTATGCCAGGTCTGCATCAGGTATCCCATACGCAGGGAATCCAGCAGGCTGGATGTGTCATTGGTAGCAGAGCCGTCGCAGCCCAGACTGATGGTCATGCCTGCGTCCTGCATGGCCTTGATATCCAGGATGGGGAAGCCGCCCAGCACAGCCGGTCCCGGACAATGGGACACGCCGGTGCCATATTCTGCCAGTACCGGGAATTCCTCCGGAAGCAGCTCCCAGCCGTGGGCATACCAGACATCCTCACCGATGAAGCCAATATCCCGGCACCATTCCATGGTGCGTCTGCCGTACCGCTCCTGAATCCCGGCTGTCTCCCCCTCGCCCAGATGGGTGTGCATCCGCATCCCCAGCTGTCTGGCCAGAGGAACCGTCTCAATAAAGGTATCTGCATAACAGTTGATGGGCTGACAAGGAGACATGACGATCTGGCTCATGGAAAATGGCTTTGTATCGTGGTAAAGACCAGCCAGCCGCTCACAGTCCTGGAGGAATTCTTTTGTGGTCTCCCGCATATTCTCCGGAATGGAGCTGCCCTCCTCACGGGGCAGGGTGTTGGCTCCGCGGCCTGCATGGTAGCGGATACCCAGAAGCTTTGCCGCCTCCATCTGGCGGTCCACCGGATCCTTGCCGGTTCTTGTGGTATAGCAGTACTGATGGTCAAAGGCGCAGGTACACCCATGCTTGATCAGATCTGCAAAAGCTGTCAGTGTAGAGTAGTAGATCACATCATTGTCAATGATCTGGAAAATACGATAGATCTTGTCGATCCAGTCCATAACCGTAAGGCTCGGATAATCAATGGTGATCAGGTTTCTCACAAAAGTCTGGAAAAAATGATGATGGGTGTTGATAAGACCCGGATACACGAATTTCCCCTGGGCATTGATGACCTGCGCATCCCCTGCCTCCAGGTCTTGTCCGATAGCCACGATCTTCGGCCCCTCCACCAGGATATCACTGTCCTGGTATACCCGGTCCTGCCCGTCACAGGTAACGACCGCTTTTGCATTTCTGATCAGTATCTTAGATGCCATACTATCCCTCCTGATTCCGGCAGGGTATCCTGCCTGGTCTTTTATAATCATATCCTATATCCGTTATAGGTTCAAGATGAATAATAGGCCCTCATTTGTTAATTATACTAATAACTCAGTTTGTCATTTTTTTATAAATGTCGACATCGGCTGCCTGGATGAACAAAGACACCTCCGGCAGCATAGGCTGATAGTAACATCACTGATCAGGTCTGTGCCTTTTTAAAGTAATCCTGGATTCTCTTCCTGAGTTCTACCGGCTTCAGATATTTTAACAGATAGCCCTCCGGCTTTAAGGCCAGAACCTTCCGTACAATGTCCGGATCATCCTTGCTGGTAAGGAAGATAACCGGAATATCTGCAAATTCATCCTCGGAGTGAAGCATTTCCAGTACATGGACACCGTCGCAGACCGGCATCTCGTAGTCCAGAAGGATCAGGTCCGGCGGATCCAGGGTGATAGCCCGGATGGCAGACACGCCGGAACCCACGGCTGCTACATCGTATTCTCCTTCCAGCAAGCTCTTCATTCCCTGGCGGATGGTCATAGAGTCATCTACCACCAGCACCTTGGGCTTCTGGCTGCCGTCTCTTCCGGTAAGATATTTCTCAATCTCCGACATTTCATTTTCCACTTCCAGGGGGGTCCCAATGGAGTGCTGGAACAAGTGGGGAGCGATGACACAGTAGGCAAAATAGCCCCCGCTGGTGTTGAACAGCAGGCTGACCTGGGGTTTCTTCGTTTCAAAGGCTTTCTGGAACTGGTCATAGGTCAGGAAGTTCTCTTCCTGCATCTCGTAGGTACTTAAGGCCGGAAAATGCTGCATCACCCGCCATACAAACTGGCTGGCTGTATACCGGCAGGCACTCATCAGCATGACGTCCAGCTTCCCGGAGCGGATCCCCATGATCTTCCCTACCGTATTGACCAGAAGCTTATCCTCAAAGATCAGGAAGATTTCCCATTTTCCTTCGTCCTGTTCCCTGCCATAGACTACCCGGTAGTAGATGCCATTGCCGAATTTTTCTCCGTCGTAGGACTCACTGATAACATGGGCCTTCAGCTGGAACATATCGTGCAGGAGTCTGGAGATCACCTGGCGGATGGCTTCCAGCTCTTCTTCCGGAAGCAGGTCCTCCCATTTCCCCACCTTTCCTCCGGTGATGGCCCGGTCTTCGGTCAGTGTGTGGCCGATGAGCCAGCCGGCGCAGACCGCCAGGAAGTGGATCACGGCCTCATGGGAATAATCGCTGTTCTCCAGCTCCCGCTCCAGGGCCGGAAGCGTGTCCTCCCGGAAGTTCTTGTGAACACGCCGGTGGGTTTCCAGATCCTCGTAACCGATCAGTTCCATATAGGTTTCTTCGTCCTCAAAATGCTTTACCGCATGTGCTTTGAAATATTTAATGCCCTCCTGGCATGCTCTTGCGCTTTTGTGCTCTTCCCGCACAAGAGAAAAGAGCCGGTTTATCAGTTTAAATAGCCGCTGGTGCTCTTCGTCGATAATCTTAACGCCGATGTTGAATTCGTCTTTCCATACCAGCTGGTTTTCCATATATAGTCCTCCTTCATTAAAGTCTATATTAATAGTTAATGTGAGGACTGGCTGTAACGTGCATAGTAAATCAGACAAGTCCGGGATCCGCTTGTCTTCACAGAAATAAAAAGGGCTGTCAGAAAATGCTGCCTGCATACAATATGTCAGATGATCCAACTATCACCATGATATATTATATGCTGACGCCATTTTCCGACAGCCTTTCTTTATATATTACTATTCACGGGATGCATCTTCATGTCCGGCTGCGCCAGACATGAAGCATCGGGCATCCACCCTTAATACCAGGGTTCTTTGAATTACCACTCTTTCTCCAGTGCCATATTCCAGTCTGCGGAGAAAGGACCATTGGCCTGGGCACCCAGGGTATCTACAATATCAATCCGGTCTGCAACGGAGTTGTCCGGATCTTCCATATCTTCCCCTGCCCAGAAGGCATAGCCACACAGATAGCTCTGGTTGAAATCATCCCAGGAACCGAAGGATTCCTGCGCCTTCTTCGCTACCTCCAGGGATTTGTCCATAGCTTCTTCGTAGGTGCAGTAGCCTGCGGCATAGCCAAAGCCCATGATGGTGCATACACGGCTCAGATCCCAGGCAGAGATTGCTGCATCCCCGTAGGCAGACCAGGCTTTATAAGCAGCTACCAGGCTGTTATAGGTTTCCTCGTCCTCTGCCTGCAGTTCTGCGGTCAGTGTCTCCAGATCAGGTGCTCCGGTAGCGCCGAACTCATTTAACAGATCCATGGCATCCTTGTTGTGGCCTTCGCTCATCAGCCAGTCAGCCATCTCCATCAAACCGGCTGCATCCTCCACGCCCCAGCTGTCTGCCAGGGACTGCTGGGCCTGGACTGCCAGGGTCTGAAGCTGACTTTCATCCGCGCCCATATCCTCCAGGGCTTTGACGGTATCCATAACACTGGCGCCATTGACTGTATCCAGAACTGCTGACAATCCGCTGATAAATGCCTTGCTGCCTTCGGCGGCGGCACCGCCGAGAATCTCCACAGAAAGAACCTTCTTGGCATCCTCTACATCATCGTCATTGCCGATGGCAATAACAGAATAATAGCTGTCTGCGGTCTCTACATAGTAAGCGTAGGCCAGACCACTGGTTCCGGCGACTTTCGCCTTGCCCTCTCTGGCCAGACAGCGCTCTGCCCCCTCCGGAGCCGGTGCCTGCGGATCCACATCCGCCCACTCCACGGTGACACCGGAACCATTAAGCGCCAGTCCCACCACGTGATCTGCGTAGTCTTCCAGACTCTCCATCTTGGCCGGGTTCCCGGGAACGCTTCCCTTGGGGCTTCCCAGGGAAATACCGGAGAATCCCTGTCTTGAGGAACCGCCGTCCAGACCCATCATGCTGGAATTGGCCTGAAACTGCATATCTGTCTGCTCAAGGCCCTCCAGAAGAGTCACCTTGTACATTCCATCTGCTGAGGTATACTCTGCGGAATCCGGCAGATCCTCTGGTGCTTCCGTCGCTGCTGCTGTGGTAGTCTCTGCTCCGGCTGCTGTTGTAGTGGAAGTCGAGCTGCCGCCTGTCTCCTTGGAACCGCCGCAGGCTGTGGTCATCAGTCCCAAGGCCGCAGCTGCCAGCAGAACGGCTGCCTGCTTTTTCACATTTTTTCTCATACTTTTCTCTCCTCGCTGAAATTTGTAATCATTGGGCGGACAAATGCAGACATGCCGTGATCATATCTACACAGCGGGTCACCCCCAGGCTGCCGCTGTTCAGACACAGATCGTAGTTCCGTGGATTCCCCCACTCATTGCCGCTGTAATACTGGTAATACTCCCGGCGCTTCCGGTCGATCCCCCGCATCCGCGTCTCCAGCTTTCTGGGACTCTCCCCTGGTTCCAGGGACTGCATACGCTCCAGGCGTTTCTTCATCCCTGCACAGATAAAGACGCGAAATGCATCAGTCACAATGATATCCGAACATCTCCCGATAATCACGCAGGGGCCCCGCTGCTCCAGCCTCCGGATAATCTGGGACTGCAGCATGAATACCTGATCTGACACCGGAACTTCGTAAAGGGACGAAAACGGATTCACGGAAACATAGTCGTGACTGGTACGTTCCTTCATACCCAGCACTTCATCATGGGCATGAAATACCTCCTCCGCGATATTACTGTCCTCTGATGCCATGGAGATGATCTCCTTGTCATAAAAGGGTATCCCCAGCTTCTCGGCCAGACGGAAGCCGATCTCCCGGCCGCCGCTGCCAAACTCCCGACTGATGCTGATCACCTTGTTCATGCATTTGTACCTCCCGATTTTTCGATTATACCATGTCCCGGGTTATAATTCTATTAAATTATAATAAAATATTTATTTTTTGTTACAGGTTATGTAACAGTTCAGATACCCCTTGAACTGTTACGGCATCTGCCCATGAGAATCGCTACGCGATGAGGCAGATGCCCTCCGGCCACTACGTTTTCGTACGGTCAGCGCAGCGAGTGCGCAGACCTATCTGAACTGCTACCAGGTTATTTCCCCCAGCCGGCAGATACCAGCTCTGGAACATCACCCCCGCTTTTCTTTTTTCTGGTAAGCGATCCGTTCTTCTCCATTATAGATATGGATCAGCCCGCACCGGGTAAAACCGTTCTTGGCCAGCATCCCCTGCATGGGAAGATTGTCCCTGTGGGTGTCGATCCTCAGGTTGCCTCTGCTCTGCTCCAGACACCAGGCCACGCAGAAGCTGGCCACACCCTTTTTCTTTCCGGGGCAGGCCACCCGGTGCATGACGCCGTAGGGGGCATCATCCAGCCAGGCGCCTTCATAGATCTCCGCGTAATCTGGCTCCACCTCATTGGCAAAATAAAAAACTCCCAGAGCCTCGCCGTCCTCCACGCACAGATAACTCTTTCCGGCCCGGATGTCCGCTTCCACCTGCTCCACCGGCGGGTGGGCAGTCCCCCACTGGTCCGGGTTGCCATGCTCCCGCATGAACTGGCGGGCCTGCTCGTAGAGGGCCAGAATCTGGTCTAAGTCTTCTGGCTGTGTTTTCCGTATCTCCATGCTACTTCTCCATCCTTTTTATGCATATTCACAGTCCGGACCAGTCTGTAGCTGGCTTCCGGCCATTTCTATTCTTTTCACACTCACAGTCCGGATCAGCCGGCCGCTGGCTTCCGGCTATTTCTGTTCTTTGCACACTCACAGTCCGGGCCAGCCGGCCGCTGGCTTCCGGCTATTTCTGTTCTTTGCCCCTTCGCAGTGCTGCCCGCACCAGATGCTTGGCCAGAACCGCTGTGGTCACTGCCCCGACGCCGCCTGGTACCGGGGTGGCCATGGCTGCCACGTTATGGATGGAATCAAAGTCCACATCCCCGCACAGCTTTCCATTCTCATCTACATTGATGCCAACATCCAGCACAATGGCGCCCTTTCCCACATATTCTGCGTCCAGCATCTTCGCCCGACCGGCTGCCGCCACCAGAATCTCTGCGTTTTTGCAGGCGGCTTTCAGATCCGCAGTCCGGGTGTGACAGATAGTGACGGTGGCATTTTCCTTCAGCATCAGCATGGAAAGGGGCTTCCCTACCACCATGCTGCGTCCCACAATGGTGACCCGCTTGCCGGTAATAGGAATCCGGTTGGCCTTAAGCACCTCCACCACTGCTTCTGCGGTGCAGGGTGCAAACCCGCTCTCATCCCCGGCAAAAACCCTGGCGATATTTCCCTGGCAGATGCCGTCCAGATCCTTGTCCGGATCCATGACCTGCATGATATCCTTTTCCCGGATCTGCTTGGGAAGCGGACGCAGAAGGAGAATCCCCGTAACCTCCGGATCCTGGTTGATCTTAACAAAGGCTTCCCGAAATGCCTCATGGCTGATATCTGCCGGGAATACAAAGGACCGGACCCCCAGACCGAACTTCTCCATACGCCTGGTGGCGCCCCGCTCGTAGGACACGTCATCCGGGTTCTCTCCCACCCGCACAATGGCAAGCTGAGGCACTATGCCGTCCAGCTTCTCCAGGGCGTCCTGGACTTCTTCCTTTATTCTGGCAGAAACATCTGCCCCCTTTAATGTGATCATATTTTCCTCCTTCTTGTCCATGAATTACCCATAAGTGCTTACCCCTGGAGACGCTGGCGGACCTGGTCATATACCGTGTCTGCCTTCTGGATCCCTTCTTCAAGAAGCCGGTCTGCCTTCCTGTTCAGCTCCCCGGCCTTTTCCCGGTTTTTCATGGATTTCGTATTGATATAGACATTCATCACTGCTCCGGTCAGGGCAGTCCGCGCGAACTGGACAGCCACGCCTACGTCGGATATAGCCATACGGCTTCCCTTAGCCTCCAGCTGCTCCAGAATCTCCAGCACCTGGGCAGCCTTCTCCATCATGGCCAGAGGCACCAGGCTTGCCGCCAGAAGCCGCTCCTCCATCACCTGCTCCTTCCTGGCCTTCTGCTCCGGGGTATCCGTGGGCATACTGTAGGCAGCCGCCAGAGGCGCGAAGACCTGGGCGTCCTGATCCGCCAGATCCAGAAGCTCTGTCTGCAGACGGCCCAGGACCGCCAGACTCTGCTGCATCTCCTCCTCCACGTCTGCATAACGTTTCTTGCCTACGGTCAGATTCGCCACCATCTGGCCCAGGGCTGCCCCCAAAGCCCCGCCCAGGGCCGACGCGCCGCCGCCTCCCGGCACCGGCGCTCTGGATGCCAGGGTATCTGTCCACTCACCAATCAGCTGTTTTTCGATCATTCTCTGTCCCCTTTTCTCTATTTTTGATGCTGCATATAACTTGTGATAATCATCCAGATGGGCCGCCGTCTGAAACCTGTACAGCTTATGGGAAGATGCGATTGTTCCTGTGCCGTCCATCTGACTATAGAAATTCTGACCCTGCTTTTCCATAGTATAGCATAGACGGAATCGTTTGAAAAGAATCCGTAACAGTTCAAGGGGTATCTGAACTGTTACAAGAATCCAGCATTTCAATCAGTTCCTTTCTCTGATTCCTTGTATTTTTATCAGTTAAACCTTCCAGTATCTTTTTTATCAATTTCTTTGTGTCCTCTGACACATCTTCCATACTCATCCTGAATTTTTCAAAATATTTCTTCTTTAACAGGAGCCTGACAATGCCTTCACAGCCACAGTGATAGCCCCTTTCCGGTATCTGGCGTAAAAAGTCTGACAGAATCCGGATTCCGTCCGGCTTTTGTGCTGATGCCACGAAAATGGATGCTTCACACAGATATTCCATGGCTGTTGAAGTGCCGGGAGGAGAGGGAGTCTTAACATCATCGTCAAACAAACCAAATACGTCTTTCAAAAGGGACATGTCCTTTATTTTCCAGACCTGCGATGAAGCCACCCTGTACATCTGGAAGTCCTCCGAGAAATTCTGTTCTTCCTCTCTATAGTTTTTCAATACTTTCCCCTGAAAAACATCCCGTAAAAAGGATATCTGTTCCGCAAAGGGCTGATCGGCAAATGCCCTGACATTCGGGTTTCGATACCATTCTTTGACCTCATCCGCTTCCGTCACGGTAATGCATCCACAGCGCTCCCCGGAAAAAACCAGCTCCTTTTTGCTTTTATACATTTCCTTTCCTATATAAACAGGAGTGCTGTATGTTATCCTCACACAATTTCGTTTCACTTCCCGCACAATTTTCTTGAAAAGCAGGGCGGAAAATTCCGTTTCCATCTGTCTGTTAATATGTACATAATAATCAAAGGTCAAATCCTCATGTTTGCGCATTCCCTTCAGCATGACGCTGTTTCCGTTCTCCGTATAGCTCATGCGGTATCGCTCGATATCGTCCCGGTCCTTTAAGGCCTGCCGATTTGTTTTCATAACCTCGGTTTTGGGGGCAATCAGATAAAAGGGCTGAATCATATGGCCCCCATGACAGTCCTTTGCAATCTCTTCAATGGTATCAAATTCCATCTCCGGCATCCCTTTTTCACCGGCTTTTTTATCCGCCACTGTCATACAATATTTGATATCCGATTCCTTCTCAATCTTATGAAAAATATTGCAGATATCTTCTTTTGAGGCAAAAAAATAAATTGTATTAATCATCTGCTCACCTTCAGTTTTTTCTGGCTCTATTATATTACAATGGCCTTCCGGATGGAATAGACTTTCTTAAAATTCCTCTTAAAATTTCCATGTTTGTTACACCAGCTCTGGA